>OJKA01000771.1_pt1 | contig 10067 bp, 8 predicted proteins | sample 1596451 | NCBI WGS metagenome assembly OJKA01 (sample SAMEA4350155, study PRJEB24818) | metagenome | biome: human; feature: gut; material: faeces | place: Denmark | collected 2013-09 | reverse complement strand
GATATGTATTAGCTGCCATAGGACAGTGCAGGGGTGGATGAACAGATTTGTTCATCTTCCCATAAACGACGAAATGCGAACACGTTTATCACGTATCCGCATTCCAAATATCTTTTTTTGATATCTATATTATAACAAAATATACAGCATGATTCAACCGGAATTTTTCCAGTCCGCTGCCATCCTATCCCTACTGCGGTGCAGCCGGCAGATAGGTGTCCAACACCGTCTTATCCTTGCGCACTACCAGTCCGCTGCCGCCTGTATGTTTCACATCCTCCGCCATACTCACAAGAAGAAGGGGCGTGGGCTGATTGGGGTCTGCTGTATAGACGGCAAACCATCCCAGTTCCGTTCCGCTGGTATCGGTCTTGGAGGCCTTGATTTCCGCTGTCCCGGTCTTGCCTGCAAGAGTAAGGTCCTCCCTGTATGCGGCCCGCCCCGTGCCTTCTGGGGAAGACACCACCTGCTTAAGGGAATTTTCAATCCGCTCCGTGATTTCCGGTGAAAATGCACCGGGAAGCCATACCTCCGGTTCCATGTCTTTATCATGGACCAGGCGGGGTTTTATCACATCTCCCCGATTGGGGAACATGGTATAGAGGGAGGCCAGATGGATTGGATTGACCAATATCTGGCCCTGTCCGTAACCGCTGTCCGCCAGCTGAATTTCGGTTTCAATGCGGTCCGTATTGGAGTACTGGGATTGGGCCACCGAGATTTCAAAGGGAAGGTCCTGGTTAAAGCCCAGGCGGTCAAGTCCGGAGGCAAAGGCATCATATCCGGTTTCCAGTGCAGCCTTTGCAAAGTAAATGTTGTCGGACAGCACCATGGCATGTTCCAGCGTGGCCGGATTGGTGTTGTGGAGTGTGGTCACATGATAATTGCCCCAGCTTTCGTCCTTTTGCCAGCTCAGCCCCTCCTCGCCATAATCGCGGTCCGGGTCCAGGGTTCCTGCATCCAGGCCAATGGCGCCGGTTATGGGTTTAAAGGAGGAACCGGGGGCAAACCTTTGCCTGAAGCGGTTCAGCAGCGGATTGCGCACATCCTCGTTCAGCGCGGTCCACTTTTCCTGGGACATACCCAGTATGAAGTCATTGTTGTCATAGGACGGCGTGCTCACAAGGGCCAGCACCTCACCTGTATAAGGATTCATGGCAACAGAACAGCTTTTATCCTCTTTAAATGCCTGGTATATGGCGCTTTGGAGATTGCTGTCTATGGTAAGGGTAATGTTTTTACCGTCCTGCTTGGGGATGGCTGCCAGCACCCGGTTCATGGAACCGTCTTCCCGGATGATGGCAACCGTACAGCCATTGGTGCCCCGCAGTTCATTTTCAAACAAAGCCTCCATGCCGCTGCGCCCGATAACGCTGTCGGTCAGATATCCTTCTCCGGCATGTTTTTCCAGGTCCTCTGCCGTTACGTTCTGCACATATCCTATCAGGTGGGAGGCCTGCTCCCCAAGGGGATAAGAACGGACCGGCGTATCCGTGATCATGACACCCGGGATGGTCAGGAGCTCATCCTGAAGGGCGCGGTTTAGCAGGTTCTCCTCCCCTGGCTCCCCGGACTTAAGATTTAACTCATCGACCTTTTTAAGGGTCTTTAAGGGGACCAGGGAGTCGCCTTTGACCCATTTCGCGCCAAGCTTTTTTTCAATGCTTTCCGTGGAAATACCCAGAAGGGAGGAAAGGCGTTCCATGTCCGAGGCAGGCTCAGCGCTCATCCTGCCAGGTACAAGACCTACCAGGGATGCGGCGCCCCGGCCTGCCAGAAGCGTTCCATTTCTGTCATAAATTTCCCCTCGTTCAGCCTTTTCCGTATACACGCGGACCTTGTCTGTCTTGCTGAACTCAGGGAATATGACCCGGTCATTCCAGGACATATGGTAATATCCCTCTTCATTCCTTACAAAGGTCACCTGATTGGGAAATGAGACTGCCCCCGCCACTGTATTAAGGCTCATCTGGTAAGTTACCACAGCCACATTTTCCTGGGGTTCCTCCACGCTTTTGATGTCAGCCTGGATATGGGAGGCCTCAATGCCTTCATAGATGTTCTGGTTGCGCGCAGTGAAATCCTCCAGGCTTATCTCATGGCGGCTCTGGTCATCCAGCATATCATACATTTTCCCGTAGCTGCCCTCGGACAGGCAGGAAATGTACCGGGCAAACAATTCATCCGGCTTTGGGATGGCCGCCTGTTTCCTGACCTGTATATAATAGTAGGATGCGCCGCCCATGCCGGCGCCTGCCAGCACAATCAGTACAAGGACCAGTATGAGGCCCTTTCCCCGCCGTATTCCCTTTTGGCGGCTCCATTTTTTCCTGCTTCTTCTCCTGCTTCCTGTCATTTAATGCCTCCCATGGTTTTTGTCGTCATAGAGTAAGTAGCGGATTAATATTAATCCAAGTCCGCCCACAATCCCCATCAATACGTACAGAAGTCCCATTTCTGCGGTTCCTTTTCCGCCGCCCCATCCCTGGCTTACAAAAGGATCCTTAAATTGGCTGGTGATATCATTCCCATCCTTGTTAAGGAGCTGGATTTCCCCGGCTGACAGGCGGATCCGTGCATTGTCCTCCAGGCCCAGTTCTTCCCGCAGCTCCTTTATGTCCTTAAGCCATAAGAAATCCGCCTCCTCTATCTGATAGACCTGTTCATGGGTGGTCTCCTTTGCAGACCCTTCCACGGATGATACGTACGTGATACGGAATGCATCCATATCCTGGCAGCCGTGACCGGCCAGTGCCAGCAGTTCCAGATTGCTTCCCTTGACCCGCAGCTGTTCCGCATAGATCCCGGCTGTGTATGGAAATGGATTGAGGCTTGCATCGGACAGACGGTATTTGCCATTGATTCCCTGTATCAGATGGACGAGGCCATGGATGTTATCCCTGTCTTCAGCGCCATAGAAAATAAAAAGATGGTTTTTTACCTTCCCTGATGCAATCACATGCAGCGGGTCACCGGGCCGGACCGGATGCAGGCTGTTGTTCCCGTCTGTATCTATTATATAATCAGCCGCCGCCTCCATCTGCCCTTTGTCCACGGCTTCAATGCCTCCTCTGATAATCTCCGCCATATAGGCGCCTGCATTCAGGCTTAGGGTCACACAGCCGGCAGAGAACGCCCCTCCTATCATATTCCACTGGAACCCATAAGGCCGCAGCATGCTTCCCACGCCATAGTACATGATGAATACCTGTACCAGCAGCGGCGTCCCTCTTATGATGTCAATGTAGATATTGGCAATGAATTTGAGCGCCTTAAAGTCAGATACCTTAAACAATCCAAAGATAACCCCCAGGATTGTGGCGAGGAACAGCGAAATGACCGTCATCTGCAACGTGACGCCAAGGGCCTTGAAAAACGACGGGTAATACTGGGTTAATACATTAATAATCTGCATACTATCATCCTTTTCTCTTTTTCATCCGCCGGTTACGGCCGTCAGATCCACGGACCGCACCAGACTCATCCTCCGGCTTTGAACCGGCTGCCTGTTATAGCCAAATTTAAAGCACTTAAGCCAGTCTTTTTAGATAACTGCTTTAAATTTATCCATAACCTCTTTGCACATTCAGGCGCCGGCCCCTGCTTCCAGGACATGTGTCATGCCCTGACAGGAACCGGCGCGCATCTGCCGCACAGGGGCGGCCATCGTGCCCCTGATTATTTCGCAATGTAGGTACTTAAGATCTTATCGTATGTACCGTCTGCCTTGATGTTCTCCAGTCCCTTGTTGAACATCTCAACCAGTTCAGGATTCGCGCCCTTCAGGGTTGCAAAGCCATAGGAGGAACCTTTCTCCATCGGGGTGGGAAGGGTCAGGCCAAGTCCCCTGGAAATCTCATATCCGATGACAGGATAATCCTCAAAACAGGCAACTGCTTCCCCGCCAAGAACTGCCTGGTACATATCAGAAGAGCTCTCAAACTGTGTTACCTCAAAACCATACTGGTCAGCAATGGACTCAGCAAACGTGCAGCCTTCCGTACCGATCTTTGCAGCCACGTTCTGCCCCTTTAACTGGTCATAGGTGGTGATGTCGGAGCCCTGAAGCACTGCCATTCCCACACCGGAATCATAGTATGGCTCAGAAAAGTCATACTTTGCAGCCCTCTCATCGGTAATGGACATGCCTGCTATGACACCGTCGCACTCCCCGGCCTCCAGTGCTGTTACTGCTGCGGAGAATCCAACCGGAATCACCTCATACTCGAATCCCTGGTCCTCGGCAATGGCCTTCAGGATATCCAGGTCAATCCCCACCATCTCGCCCTTGTCATTCTCAAACTCAAACGGGGCAAAGGTTGTATCTGTGTTAATCACATACTTCTTGCCTGCTGCTGGCGCGGCTGCATCGGTTCCTGCCGCAGCAGTGTCTTCTGCCTTTGCTGCAGTCGTGTCAGCCTGGGCCTCTGTTGCAGCAGCGGTATCGGCTGCCGGTTTGGACCCGCATCCTGCCATTGAAAGGGCCATAACTGCTGCCATTGAAAATGCCATGATTTTTTTCATAATGATTTCCTCCTCTAACAATTAAAATAAGGGTGACTTTAATACATCATGTCGCCCTTGACTTGTGATGCACGTGCATCATGTTTATTTACTATACCACAAAGGAAAAACTAAGTCAACTTATTGTGGCTATCACAGTGAAAAAGTTGTGGTATGATAATAAGAATCCATTTCCAGCCCCGAGGAATCCTGTGACTTATGATAGGGGGACCATCAAATCCCGCGGACAGGGAATTTTTCCACGATCCGTCCTGTGTGGTACGCCTCCAGAAGCATTTCCAGATCCACGATTTTTGCCCTTAGCTGGCATCCGATATCCGTGTCGCCCACAAGCTTCCGGTTTGAGACACGCTTGATGATGATACTCTCCGAATGGATGTCGCTCTCCTTCTCAATGGCTGCCTCCGTTGACTCAAAGGGTTCATGGGCAGCCAGGATCAGCCCATAGGAATTATAAATCAGCGTATAGCCTGCAATCCCTGTTTCTTTTTGATATGCCTTTGAGAATCCTCCGTCAATGACCAGGACCCTGCCATTGCATTTGACCGGATTTTCCCCATTTTTTGACTTAACCGGCACATGCCCGTTGATGATATGTCCTTCCTCCTCGGACAGGCCGAATTCCCTGAGGATCCTCCGAGCCGTATCTTCCTCCTCCAGCAGGCTGTAATAAGGATTCTTCTTTTCCCTGTGGGTCTCCTTGTCTGCCAGGAAATACCGCTCAAAGGTAGCCATCTTGTCCTTTCCAAACAAAGGCGAGTTCTCATGGAGCCAGATATACCAGCAGATATCCCTGCCCTTTTTTCTTTCCTCGCCGTCAATGGCCACAAAGGCCTGGCGCACATAGCTGTCAAGGCACTCATAAAGCGCCTTTCCTTTGCATTTTCTCCCATATATTTCCACCTCTTTAAAGCTGCCGTCCTCATTTAGAGGAATGCAGCCGTGGTAGAGAAGGTTTCCGTTATATACCTTGTAGAGATTTCCCTTGGCCAGCAGGAAGCGCATATGCTGCTGCAGCTTTTCACAATTCCTGAACGCATTGACAAGACGTTCCATGATAAGCTCCTCTTCTGCCGTCAGCCGGTAAGGGTCCTGCGGGTCCACGGTGGGGAAATGGCTGTCCAGCATCTCATATACCGTGCCATTCAGACAGATGCTGCCAGTCCCATAATCCACCAGATGAAGCAGGTTCCTGCTTTCCAATTGGAATTCGGGATGCTCCTTTGCCAGCTGCCCCTCCACCTTAAACTGTATGACGGAGATGGCCTTGTGCATCTTGATGTTCAGTTCAGTTTCGCTGGGACTGCATGTATTGGTCCCTTTGAGCGCGAAACAGGTGCAGGGGTCGTCCCCGTACATGTCCAGGGAAAATGTGGCCAGAGGCAGCAGGTTAATCCCATACCCCTCCTCCAGGATATCCAGGTTGCCGTATCTTGCGCAGATACGGATCACATTGGCAATACACCCCTTCTGCCCTGCCGCCGCGCCCATCCAGAGCACATCGTGGTTTCCCCACTGGATGTCCAGGGAATGGTAGGACATCAGCTTGTCCATGATGATGTGGGGTCCCGGTCCCCTGTCATAAATATCCCCCAGGATATGGAGATGGTCCACAATCAGCCGCTGGATCAGTTCACTGAGGGCCACGATGAATTCCTTTGCCCTCCCCACCCGTATGATGGTGGCCACAATGGCGCTGTAATAGGATTCCTTGTCCCTCACGTCCACCTTTTCCGTAATCAGTTCTTCAATCACATATGCAAATTCAGGCGGCAGGGCCTTGCGGACTTTGGAGCGGGTGTACTTGCTGGCCGCCCGCTTGCTCACCTCAATCAGGCGGTACAGGGTAATCTTGTACCAGTCCTCCTTGTTATGTACCTGCTTTAATATCTGGTCCATCTTTTCCCTCGGATAATAGATAAGGGTTGCAAGGGTCTGCTTGTCCTGGCTGCTTAAGGTATTGCCGAACACATCGTTGACCTTGCGCCGTACTGCGCCGGAACCATTCTTCAGCACATGGGAAAATGCCTCATACTCCCCATGGATATCTGTAAGGAAGTGTTCCGTCCCCTTTGGAAGGTTCAGGATTGCCTCCAGGTTAATCACCTCCGTGGATGCAGCCGCAATGGTAGGATACAGCTCGGACAGCCGCTCCAGATACCTTGTTTCAAGGTCGCACATATGTTTTTCCTCCTCCCTGTTAAAAAAAGCCTGCCCCCTCATGACAGGAGGGCAGGCCCTAAAAATACTCCGCGCCCGGCACAGGCAAAGCTTGCGTCACTCCGCCCCGTCCCGGCCGATGTATATCTTATCTTCCTCATTGATATGGTCCAGCTCCATATAATCTTCTGTCCGCGGGGACAGATCCTTCTTTTTCAGGTTATTGCTCACATAAGCGGATACCAGCCTGTATATGACCGCAAATGCAGGCACGCCGATGATCATTCCCACAAAGCCAAGAAGCCCTCCAAAGAGCAGGATGGAAAACAGGACCCAGAAACTGGGAAGTCCCGTGGAATCCCCCAGGATCTTCGGTCCCAGGATATTGCCGTCAAACTGCTGCAGTACCAGGATGAATATAAGAAAATACAGGCACTTCATGGGGCTTATCATCAGGATCAGGAAGGCGCTTGGAACCGCTCCGATAAAGGGTCCGAAAAAAGGAATGACATTGGTCACGCCGATAATCACGCTGATAAGGAGCACATAAGGCATCCCCATGAACTGCATGGCAAAAAAGCACATGATTCCGATAATCAGGGAATCCAGCAGCTTTCCTGTGATGAACCCGCCAAATATACCGTGGGCAAACCGCACCTCGCTCACAAGGCGGTTGGCATCCTTGAGTTTGAGGACGCTGTATACAATCTTCTTGGACTGTGCCGACAGGGTATCCTTGATATTCAGGAAATACACCATGACAATCACGCCAATCAGTATGTTCTTCACAACGGTAACCACACTTAAAAGCCCGGTGGACAGCTGTCCTATAATCATGGACATGTTGGGAACCAGCTTTTCCGTCAGCCATTTCTGGAACTCAGCCACGCCCTGCTCATAGTAGGGCATGACGAACTGTTCAAAATCCTGATTGTCTTCAAACAGCTTGTTCATCCACATGGTTAGGTTGTTGATATACTCGCCGATACTCTCCTGCAGCCTGAGGATGCTTTTGTAAATCTCCGGAATGATCATCCGGAACAGGCCTGCCACAATGACAACCAGCACGATAAGGCTCACCAGGGTAGCGATGCCCTTGGCAATCCGGTCCGCAATGGACGGGTCCTTTACGGCCTTGCCCAGCTTCTGGTTTGTATATGACCTGGTTTTATTGTAGATGGGCAGCATCAGATATGCCAGCACCGCCCCATATATAATGGGCATTAAAATGGATGCAATCTTGCCAAGGACTCCGGATACCAGTTCGAACCTGGAAAGGAAAAATCCAAATGCCACGCTGAGGGCAATCACCGCCAGGGCCGTTGTCCCCCAGTACATATAGTTTTTAAATCTCGGGTTTTTCATGTATTCTGCTCCTATGCTTAAAGTATTCCGTCATTCTGCCAGGTCATACACCTGACTCAAGATTTAGTATAGCATAAGCAGAAGGTTCCAGCAATTGGGTTTTGTCAAACCATGGGATTCCAGGAGGATTTTCACGCAATATTAACATCCGTTGAAAAACAGTGGTAAGGAAATGTACACAAACAAGGGGTTTTGTGGTATGATAAGGGATACCAATGAATTGAGGTGTAGAACATGTCTTACATTATAAAAATGGCCCTGGACATCAAAGCACGTTTTGAGCCGCCTGCGCCCATAACCTCCCCGCTGGAGGCATACTGCGCCATCGGCACCATTGCAAAAGCCATGAAACTGGATATGCCTGCCAGGAAGGACACGCTCTTTGATATGCGGGCCCAGTTAAATACCGATATAGGCGGCGATGAGCCCGCGGATGAACGCATCGGCAAATTATACCGTATCCTGATGAATTTCATCCGCAACGATGAGACAACGGACCAGATGATGGAATATGTCACATATGGATATGAACATGAAGCATAAAAGAATCAGGAGGTAACTGGGATGGAATATAAAGTAATCTTCCATATTGATGAGAATGCCAGGTGGCAGATGCTCCTTGGTAACGTGGAGAACCTTCTTGGGGCATTAGGGTCCGGGCACATGACCGTGGAGGTTCTGGCCAATGGTGAGGCCGTACAGAAGTACGCTGCCGCCCTTCCGGGACGTGATGATGAAGCGGACCAAAGCCTGGCTGCAAAGATGGCATCCCTGCACCAGGAGGGCGTGACTTTTGCCGCATGCAGGAATGCCATGAGGGCCAACCATCTCACAGAGCATGACCTACATCCCTTTGTCGTGACGGTTCCTGCCGGGGTCATGGAACTGGTGACGCGGCAGGCCCAGGGATATGCGTATATCAAGCCGTGATGTGGGATGATTCCGGGGCCGGGCCTGCTCCGAGGATGATTCCGGGGTCAGTCCGGCTTCGGGGCTGTTTCCTGCTCTTGGGCCGGCCCTGCCAGTAATCAGCCTGATTCTTGCTCAATCAGTAAATCTCCCTCTCAACATCCAGTATCCCTGCTTCCGTATTCTGTGCCACAAACTTTTCAATCTCTTCCTGGATGCTGTCTGCCTGTGCCTGGTGTGCAGCCACAGCAGCCAATCCTATGACGATGATCTGATGTATGTCCTGCTCATCCACTTCGGCTGCCGAAACATTAAATTTATTCCGCAGTTTTGCAAGCAGGCTTTTCACAACCATCCTCTTTTCTTTCAGCGAATGCACCCACGGTGCATGAAGCCTGATTCTTAACGCTAATATTGTCATCTCCTATCCCCCTTCATACCAAGAAATATACCGGCGGCCGAAACAAAGAACAAAGGCGGCACCTTTGCCAGCCGGTAGCCCAAAAGCAGGCTAATATGATTCAGTCCCATGAACAGTTTATCAAATATGTGTACTTCCGGCAACAGGAGCGGCACCAGGATACTGGCTGCCGATATGATATAAAAAACCAGAAGTCCAATGGATATCCCCAATACGGTCCTTCTTACCCATCCCTGTTTTATCCTGATATCCCCCAACAGGCCCATTATGTTCATAAACGTGATTGTGCCTGCAAAGAAACAGACCGGGCCCAGGATAAGCGTGGACAGGAAACGTGGCTGGGCGTCATAATAGCGCTGGGCTATCCTCTCCGTCCATTCCCTTGTGAAGACATAAATCAGGGTCCCGGCCAACGTCAGGATTCCCCATAAAATGGCTTTCCGAATATACTGTTTCCTCTGCGCCTGTTTTACCTCAGCAATATCCTCTTCCTGGCGGCGTCCATATAAAACCATGAGGATATCCGTGTCAAAGGCGCCTGCAATGGCTTCCAGTGTTTCAATATCAGGCTGGCTTTTACCGTTCTCCCAATTGGATACAGCCTGCCTTGTAACATGCAATAGCCCTGCCAGATGTTCCTGGGACATCTTTTTCTGTTTTCTCAGGTTCCTTATATTTTTCCCTATGC
>OJKA01000768.1_pt1 | contig 10089 bp, 6 predicted proteins | sample 1596451 | NCBI WGS metagenome assembly OJKA01 (sample SAMEA4350155, study PRJEB24818) | metagenome | biome: human; feature: gut; material: faeces | place: Denmark | collected 2013-09 | reverse complement strand
ATGTGAAGCTTTCCTGTGATGTTTGGAGGTGGCATGACAATTGTAAATGGCTTCTTCTTTTTATCTACTTTAGCACTAAAATATTTCTTATTTAACCATTTTTCATAAAGCTTGTTCTCAATGGCTTTCGGGTCGTAATTCTTTTCTAACTCTTTACCCATAGTCTTATTCCTTCTTTCTTCGTATATTCCTACCGTAAACGGTGATGGTTTTGTTAATGCGGCTTGCATAGGCATAGCCAAACACAGTCGCTTAGCGACTTTACCTTGTGTGGTAGTGTGCCTCCTAAAGAGAGCCCTAAAGAGAGCGCAACTATACGTAATTATAAAATTACATAAAAAAGGCTCTTCATCAAAAGGACGAAGAGCCGTGGTACCACCTTAATTTGTGAATCCGTACTCTTTTCGTTAGTATTAACAAGACAACATCTCCTAATACTATAATAAGAATACCAACAACAGAAAGCACGTTTTTCAAACGTTTCTTCTATTGTCATGAATAATTCACCTTATTAGTCTATAACGGGACTAAATCGTGACTTCCTACTTCATACAACACAAGTCGTACTTGTTCAGAAATCCTGTTCAAGAGCTACCTTCAATATGCACTACCTTAGAATGTCTTACAGCCTTTGGACATTCCTCTCTGACAAGATTACATACCTAATCCTCTCTATCATAACATTTTTCATTTTATACTATGTTATGACAAAGCTCGTAATCTGTCAAGTGGGAATAGTGTGAAATTTTTTTTAGTTTCCACATTCGATACTAATACGATTAAACACCTCTAGAATATCTTCTACACACATAGCTTCCTTCTGCGCTGCATTCTTATCCATAATTGCTTCTCCTTGATGCATCATTAGTAACCTATTTCCATATTGAATAGCATAGCGAAGATTATGTGTAACCATAATTGTTGTTAACTTCTTCTCTCTGACAATATTCCCTGTAATCTCCATAATCAGATCAGCTGTCTTAGGATCAAGCGCTGCTGTATGTTCATCTAATATCAAGAAATCAATTGGCGTCATAATAGTCATAAGTAATGCCATTGCTTGTCTTTGACCACCAGAAAGAGAACCAACTTTTAGATTCATCTTATCCTCTAATCCTAATTTCAACGACTTCAAATTATCTCGATAATAGTCAACACGAGACCGATTGGTTCCAAAACGTAAATTAAATGGTTTTCCTTTATTATCCGCAATCGCCATATTCTCAAGTACTGTCATATGCGGACAAGTACCTAGTACAGGATTTTGATATACACGGCCAATTCTTCTTTGACGTTTGAATTCTTTCATCTTTGTGATATCTGCATCGTTTATTAGAATCTGTCCGCGGTCAATTGGTATACTACCACAAATTATATTCAACATGGAAGTCTTACCTGATCCATTGCTTCCAACTACCGATACGAATTCATTATCTTTAATTTCAAGATTAAAATCCTTGAATAAACATACTTCACTAACTGTTCCTGGATTATAATACTTATAGATGTTCTTTAATTCAAGCATTAGCCTTCACCTTCTTTCTACGATCAGTAGTTGATACTAAGATTATAAGGAATAATACCGAATACACTAGTTTCAAATCACTTGCTACTAAACCTGCTGCTATGGCAACTGCTATACACAGTTTATAAATGACACTTCCAATTATAACTGCAGTAGTTGGCTTCATTAACTGCATTCTCCCAAATACACTAATACCTATAATAACACTTGCAAGACCAAGCATAACCATGCCTGTACCCATGCTCGCATCGAAGTATGAGGCATCTTGTGCATAGATACAACCAGCTAGTGCCGCTAACCCATTGGCTAAGCTTAGTCCTAATATCTTAACTAACCCTTTATCTTTACCAAGAGAAGTTACTAAGGTACTGTTATCGCCTGTAGCACGTAATAAATACCCCGAACGAGTCTTAAGATATAGATCAAGTAGAATCTTTATTATCAATACAATAATAGCAACCACGATTATCTTAACTACAGTTGTATTCATATTCCCAAACAACTTTCCGATTATACCACTAGTGAAGATTGTGTCTTTTGAAAAAAATGGTACGTTGGATTTACCCGCAATTCTTAAGTTTACTGTATATAATGCCGTACTAATGATAATACCAGCTAATAAATCTCTAACCTTAAGCTTAACATGTATTAGTCCCGTTAACATACCTGCGAAAGCACCACATAAGAATGCCACTGGTAAAGTAAGAAAAGGATTAACACCTTTGGTTATCATAACAGCTGTAACTGCCGCTCCGAGAGGGAATGTTCCGTCCACTGATAAATCTGGAAAATCAAGAATCTTATACGTTATGTATACTCCAAGGGCTAGAATGGCAAAGATTAGCCCTTGAATTAGTATACTTCCTCTTTGATTATCTATACTACTAAATAAATTATACAAATACGTGAACATTAACTGTTCCTCCTTTGTTTCTACTACATACTTAAACTATTCCTTTACAGGTAGCCGTCAAGTATAAAATTAAATGAATTATTCTGTAACTTCTTCTATCGTATCAAACATATTAACTGCCTTATCTGTTAACTCAGCAGGAATGGTAATTCCTAATTGCTCAGCAACTGCTGTATTACCATAGAAACTACCTTCTTCAATAATTTCAAAATTGATTTCACTTGCTTTTTTCTCACCTTTTAATACTTTTGCAGCCATAGCTCCTGTTTGCTTTCCAAGTTCAAAATAATCAAGTCCAACTGCTGCTAAGCAACCGATCTTAACTTGTTCTATTTCGCTACCAAACACAGGGATATTCTTCTCATTTGCTTTCGCTAGGATTACTGGTAATCCACTAACTACCGTATTATCTGTGATATTCGTCATACAATCTACCTTGCCAAGGATATCATCTGCAACTAATGGAATATCTGTTGCCGTTGCAATCGCTCCCTTAACGATTTCAAATCCATATTCTGTAGCCGCTGCTTCATAATCAGCGATTGCAGATTCTGAATTCACTTCACTGGTAGTATACATAATACCAATTTTCTTTGCATCTGGAAGAATCTTTCGTATCATCTCTAATTGTTGCTTTACTGGTAACTTATCTGAAGTTCCTGTAATCTCTCCAACTGGAGTTCCATCTCCCTTCGCAAGTTCAGCTAGTATTGGATCAGTAACCGCTGTAAAGATTACTGGTATGCCCGCATCTTTAGCTGCACCATAAGCACTTTGTGCCATTGGTGTTGCGATTCCACAGATTAAGTCCACTTTATTTGCCACATAATTGGATGCAATTTGAGATGCTGTTCCTGTATCTGCATTGGCATTATCATATTTGATTGTAAGGTTCTTACCCTCTTCAATTCCTTCTTCTTTTAAGCCTGCAAGGAAACCTTCTCTACAATTATCAAGAGAACCATGTTGCGCAAACTGTCCGATTCCTATTGTGTATTCGTCTCCATTACTTTCCGATTTAACACTCCCACTTGTTACTTCTTTACTACTATTATTATCTGTCTTCGAAGCGCAACCACCTAACATTGTCATCGCCATTACTGTACTTAAAACTACTGCTATAACTTTTTTTGATTTTCTCATCCTAACTACCTACCTTTCAATCATTAATATTGCTATACCTATACTTAGTTCAACATACCGTTAATCAAAGCATGAATAATGATCAATTCCCGTTCTCCTATTGAGTGCTTCTCTATAAGAAATGTTATTATCAATTGATTCTAATCAATTTTTGACATTAATCAATCTTTGATGTTAATCAATTTTTGCATAAAAAAAACGCCTCAAGAAAAATATTCCTGAGACGGATTCTAACAATTCCGCGGTACCACTCAAATTGGCTAATGCCCACTCTTTTCACATACTATCATATGTGCCATATTTGTAACAGGTATGGTTCCCGTCAACGCCTACTAAATAATTCGGGGTTGCCCTCGAAAGCCCATTCATTCATACACTCCATACTGCATTCCCACCAACAGCAGCTCTCTGTGATATCGTATAAGAATTACTCCTCTTTCTCAACGGTTTTTTCATATTCATTGCTTATATCATACTCACGTTTGTTCATTTTGTCAACGACAACTGTAACTTTTTTGTATATTATTTATTTATAGATACCATAACTTACGGTATCTATATAACGTTATAATCAGTCACGCAACATAGTCTTATGGTTATCCATACAGTTATATGCCTATACTTCTATACCTATGCGGATACACCGATATGATATTCTTCCAATACTTTCGCAACTTCTTGTTTTGCTTCTGGTATCTTTTCTACCAAATCAGACAATTGTGTAAAACCTTTTTCCTTAATTTCCGTATTGTATTCAATTCGTTCACGAATCTTTTGACGTCTTAGATTAAGCCGATGTCTTATCTCTACCATTTCTTTGCTATCAATAAGTGCTGCTGCTTGATATGTCCATATATCAAGATCTGACACATCATACTGTTTCAATTGATCCATAAGCTTTATATTAAAGTCATTCATTCTTTCTGTATTACGCACAAGGTCTAACTGCATCTTCTTCGCCTTGCAATATTGTTCCCATTGAAAACGAAGCTCTAATGCACTATTAACGTTGTACTTCTTACAAGTATAGTCGATGCAATTTGTACTATTTACATATTTAATCTTAACCGTATTCAACATAGTAATTGCATTATTCAACTTAATTTGTGCTAACTTTAAATTGTATGCGTTCTTACGACCTTCTAAAAATATGAATAATCCACTTATACCTGCTAATGCTACCGTTAACAAAAACGGTAGTTGCATGTCTTTTCCTGCCACCGAATCAAGTACATAGAATAAAGCAAACATTGTTACCACAAGTACCGAGGTAGTTATGGCTATCTTCTTAAGATAACGTTGAGATGCGGCATATTCTTTCTTCTGATGTTTTAATACACTTTTCTCTCCTTCAAGATGGCGCATATCATTCTTGATTTTTGTGTTATAGGCTTCATATTCCTCTAATTTCTTGATATCTTCTGGAAGTTTCAGCTCATTCTTCTCGTAATACTTATATTGTTTCTCAGAAAGTTTGATTTCACGCTTATCCTGATACTCATGGCGCTCTCTTGACAGCGTAACAAGGTTTCTAGCAGTATCTACAAGTGCTTCCCTTTCTTCCCCTTCAATACGATCAATCTTTTGTATATCCGTCAAGTAAGACGTTACTGTTTGATACTCTAATTTGGCCTCTTCGTTCTGCCTTGTAGCTTCTATAATCTGCTCACAATACCCTCTGATATAACGTTCTCTATCTGGCTTAGAATCAAGATCAACCTCATAAGATTCCATCTCCATTGAAAAGTTGTCTTCTTTATCCTTACTACTTTTTTTATCTGTATCAATAACTTTACGATTCGCTTCGTCATCAAGTCTTTCTTGATTTAATTTCTTCATAGCGTATGCCATTTCTAGAAATTCTTGACCAGCATCCTTTTCTTCTTGCCTCTTTTTTTTCTTTAATATACTAAATAATCCCATTTTCTTGACTCCTAGTCTATGAAAGGATTCCTTTACGATAGGTATCCTTATATTGTCGGATTGTGTTTTTGAGTTCCCTGTAGTACTGCGCTACTTTACCCTCTTTCTTCAAATCACTTAATCGCTCAATACTTTCATAATCCGCTGTTTCAAGTGCTGCAAGTTCCTTAATGAAGATATCTTCCTCTAATTGTTCTTGACGTTCCTTTGATATAGCAAATTCCTCACAGGCTGCCTTGAATTCTTCCGTATTCTTTGACAATAACAATGCATATAGATACTGTACCAACGATTCTTCCCTTTGATTTCGTCTATACGCTAATAAATAGTATTTCGCTGCTTCTGAAGCCGAAATTGTTCTAGCCTTCGCAACAGCTAAATTATGAAAGATATCTCCATATTCAACCCCAGAAAACACAGCCGCCTCTTTGGCATCTACAATCGCCTCATACTCCGAGGACGCTTTCGCATACTGCCCATACATAAGATAATTATCTGCTTTAATTTTCCTTTTCTTAATCATCGGCATCCGCTCGATCTGTTCCATCACTTGAATAAGTTCACGAATCTGTTGTTCTGTATAATAATCTGCACTACACAATAGACTAACTACAACATCCTTAAGATTATTACGGCGGTTTAATAAGTTACGAATCTTGTCTGCCACTTCCGGTAATAGCAACTCATTCTCAATCCAATCACATAACGAATACTGGAATGTATCCTCTGAAATTAGATAGATATTATTGTATAAATAATAATTTAACTCCTCCATAGAATAGATTTTCGTCTTAGAAAATGGAAAGGTATACGGTTTTTGTGTAACTTGTCCTGTACAAAAGATTAATTTTCCCATAACTGTACTCCTTTTTAAATCTTAGTAAGACAACATAATCGTCTGCTCTATCACTTGGTTGGTCGAAGGGAAATACTCACCAAACCCCATATCCTTGACCGTTACTATACATGTATTAGGATCGTCAAAAGAAATTCTAAGTTCAATTCTTGTCATCTTAGGGGGCCTTTTTTCTAATGCAGCCAAAGAGATTTCATGTTTATGAACTTCTTTGCTATATAAATCCTGTACACTAATTATTATTTCATCCATATCATCTAAAATCAGCCTAACCTCACAACTTGCTTCATACCAAAGAGTTCCTGCTTTCACTAAGGTATACTCATTAAGTCGTGCATCTTTATACAGTGTTATGCCAACGGAACTAGCAATCATCTCTTCTGTTAGATATATAAAATCTTCCGCCCGACCTTCACCTGATAATTGCCTTGCATAGTAGCAAGCACCCTTCGTATAAAGGTTCTGTCCCTTAAACACACGTCGCCCTGCACATAGATGTTTAAACACTTCATCGGCCCAAGTTCCTTCGAAACCTTTTCCCGTCATATAAAGCGTTGTTACCAGCTGTTTATAAAGTACACTTTTAGCCAGGTTTTCGAAGATATAAGATAAACTTTCCTTATCATCAAGATCTTCAAGTAAATCATAACTCAAGGTATCAGATAGATCTTTCTGTGTAACAGTAATGGTCATAGGTACATGCTTTCTATTAATCTTTATCTGGTAATACTGAAGTCCATTCTCTTCAAAGTCAAAGATACCCACATCATTCATCCATAAGTCACGATTCTGGCTCATAGCAAAATTCACTGCACTCTGCGTGTGACTTTGTATCGACACACGATCTTTTTCTAAAGCAAGTGCTTCTAAAGCTTTATATATCGTCTTGATTAAATTAAGATCAAGTACAGGTATTGTAACTACTAATTTAGCTACCATATCATTAGGGTAATAGCGTTTTAGTAAGCTTAGACATTTCCTAAAGTATTTTTCAAGTACTGCTTCTGGTGATATCTTCACATCAAAGACATAGAATTCTTCTCTTTTGCAGATTCTATCAACTATTTGATCAATTAGTACTGCTTGGTCTAACTTCACCTTAGCAATAGCATCTTCACCAAACAACCATTCCTTCGTATCTTTTCTTACACCTAATACAGTAGGTATCATATACTTCGTATCATCATCGGTATAACAGATGGATTCCGGCTCAAATGACTTTCTGCTATAACAGCTTATTTGTGAAAAATCATTACATAAGTCAAATCCAACCAATAATTTTCTCTCTTCTGTCATTCTAACTCCTTTCCGAAATCATTGCTACTTCTGGTAATTATATATGAATAACTTATAATGGTTTTAATAATTCATCAATACAATAACTCTGTGTTACATATTGCTTCATGGTATCTAATAATGTCTTCTCATCTTGCATCTGATAAGACGTTATCATTAGATTGATTAAATCAAATTTCGTATCCACATCTTGACTCATACATGATACTTCTCCCGCTTCAATACAATCGGATGCCTTTTCTTCTTCGCCACCATCTACTGTAATATAGTATAACAACTCTTCCTGACTAAACAGCATGAATTCTTTTACATAGATACCTTCAAATACTTCCTTCATCTGCTCCGTAATGTATTCATTCGACTCTGAATCTTCACTACGATCCATATAGTAATGAATAATTACGTTTTTATCTTTCGCTGTGCGATACGAAACATAGTATTTATTGAATAGTAATTCTGATAGTGCAACCTTACCCTTAAAATCTTTGAAGAATGGCATTACAATGCCTTTCTTTGTTAGACGATGCACTTGAAAATCTACAAAGTTAACCTCTTCCTCTGTTAACGCATCGAGTGTACTATAGTATCTTAATAATGCGATATTGCAGAACTCATTCTCTTCTGTCGCAATCTCTTTCTTCATTATAGGGAATAGAGATTCTTCTATCTCTAGATCTTTTAACAAATATTGATATGCATAATACGTTATAAATCCACGTATCAAGATTCTATTATCGCCTACAGGATAGTAAGACAAGAACACATCCCCTACTAAAACATTATGATTTTCTGTAAATAATACTTGACCTAAAAGTCGTTCTTCATAGGAAGTAAGTTTCATATTACGAGCATGTGCCGCCTTCCATATTGCTAACATCTCTTTTGATGTACCTTGAAAATACGTAACTAGATATTCTAATATCACGTCTTGATATTTTCCTGTCTTAAATACTTCATGACAAAGATAAACCAACACTTCATCACGTTCTGGTGTATTCATTACCAATTTAAGGCATAGTTTATGAAGACGATTCTGTGGTACTAGGGCACTACCAAAACGTCCTATTGACTCCATTGCCTTATCTGTTAAATCACGTATAATCATATACTCCATCATATCTATACGTTCTGATTCCGTAAGCGATTTCATGTCTACTTCTTTCAGATATTCATCAAGTAATTCTCCGTCATAATGGTCATGGTAATGCTTAATTAGAGCGAGTAGAAACTTCTTATAACACCATGCCTGCAGATTAGGAATCTGTATAGCAAGCTTATATAACAAGACTATATCCTGTGTATTACTATGATAATTCAAAACTAACTCTGCTAGATTCAGAATTAATAACGGGTTTTCTTTTTCATAGACAAAACAAACTTCAGCGTATTTACTATAGTCCATTAATTGTCTAACCTCATAAGGAATTGTTTCATAATATCTATTGTCATTATTATCAACAAAGAATATCTGCGCATTCTCCGTGAATACTGGAATTACTGTTCTTCCTTCTTTCAAAGGCTGATAAATCTCATTCTCCAATTCTTTATGCACAACATAAACACCTTTGATATTCGGATTATAGCAAGTAATTTCATGATAATACATCAATACCGAAAGATCTCTTGCTACTGTTTCATCTAATTTCTCAGGTGGTAATAAGTCATTATAGATCACTGCGAGATTTCTATTAATCTGTCTTGCATGCAATTGACGATACATAAAACGTTCCATCTGCTTTTGATACGTCTTATATATTGATGGATTTTCTTCCTTATTTCTAATAATCTGCGCATACAAAAATGCCTTTCGATTATCAGAAAGATTACTGTTGTATATATAATACAGATAAATCGGACGACTAAGGCATGCATCTTCATCCTCATTGATGGCATACATATAATACTCATGAAGACTCGTTAATTTTAACTGTGCTTCCACACCTAATCGATACCATTCAAAATATTTATTTTCTGTCTTCTCACTCTTAATTAACAATGCACAGATTGCATATAAGATATCAGTCATAGCCTTCTCTTGATAGAGACGTACCAACGTATGATAAATTACTCCTGAGAATGTTTTTTCCCTAGCTGCTAGATATGCATACTGTACAATTACTTCTTGATTTAAGTAGCCCTCTTTCGCCCCCCAATTTAAGAGGACACGCTCAAAGCTACCTAGTTCATGCAATAAAGAAGGGTCCGAATTGAATACCGTACATGCTTCATAATACATGATTGGACTTTTACATCCTAACTCACATACCCTTCGAATATCTTTTAACTTGTGTAATCTATTAGAATCGTATTTTTTATCCAAATAGAGTAAAAACCAAAGAATTCTCCAATCGGCTTCTTTCTCGTAGAACTCTCGAATTGTTTCTACCGCTGCATCAATTACTTCTTTGTCCTTCTTATATAAAGCATTTAGAT
>OJKA01000767.1_pt1 | contig 10096 bp, 10 predicted proteins | sample 1596451 | NCBI WGS metagenome assembly OJKA01 (sample SAMEA4350155, study PRJEB24818) | metagenome | biome: human; feature: gut; material: faeces | place: Denmark | collected 2013-09 | reverse complement strand
CCATGTGGTCACGCAAGGTTTCCAATGCAGAAGCAAGAGCCGGGATATTTTCTTTTACTGCTTTCATCAGTTTCTGTACCTGCTTTTTCAGTTCACGCAGGAGCTTATTATCTGCCCTGATCTGACGGTTTAGTTCGCAGCGGTCAGAAACAATTCCCATGGATTCCAATTTTCTTGCGTGGTATCCTTCGTGTACGGTCGGCTGTTCCGTCAGTCCTCTGGCAGCATGACTGCGACAATCTACACGGTCAGCAATACCGTGTCGTTCCTGTTCTTCATTGATAATCATTTCCCAACTCTTACGCCATGCAAATAGCTGTTCTTCGCTGTTCCAAAGCTCTGCAACTGGATTCTGTCTACCATAGCGGGTGCTTTTAGGTGTCTTGGATGTTCTGACACATACTTCAATTTTCTCAGCTTCAGATGGGGTTAAATACTCCTTTTTCTCCCCAAACTGATACATATATTGTTTCTCCCATCCCTGTGTTTTTACAACCTTGAACTCATCGGCAGTAAAGCCACGTTCTTCTTCACCACGCTTACAGAGATATTCTTTCTGCGTTTTCGCCTGCCACTTGCCATGTTCGTCCAAAGGACGAACGGTAAATAGAATGTGGCTGTGAGGATTATGCCCCGGAGGGTATGGGTCATGGATGTTTACATCCGCACACATACCAAGCTCCGTGCCTTGCTCACGGATGAAACGCTCCAGCATACCTTTCCAGTCATCCAAAGACAGTTCCGATGGCAAAGCAACCACAAGTTCTCTTGCCAGTCGGCTGTCCTTTGTTTTTTCTACAGACTCGACCGCTTCCCAGAGCACCTGTCTGTCTTTCCATTCTTCCGGTGCATATTGGGGAAGAAAGACTTCGCTATACAGACAACCTTGTTTTCTGGTGAAGTCATGGGTAAGTCCATCATAATCATTGTAGAGTCGAGAACAGGATGCATAAGCAGCAGCTGCTATGACAGAACGACCTGCACCACGGCTTACAACTTTTGCTTCTAAATGGAAATAATTCACTGTTTTCCTCCTGTGCCGCAGCACAATTTTTGTTTCTTTTTTTGAAAAAGAAAATAGGTGCGGTCGATGCTGCACCTATTTCTGCGTTAAAGCTGCCGGTGGCAGGTTTTCGCAGGCAGTTGGCGCAAGGTGGGGTACAAATTGTACCCCTACTTACAAACGCATCAGCGGTTGTACTTGCAGAAACTGCGTGGACAATGACAGCAATTTGAAAAAGTGTGGCATTGTACATAAGGCTCCAACGGAGCCGCAAAGCCTCGCAGAGCGCACGACCCCAAAGGGGATACCACCGCCCATTTTATGGGTGGTGAGTAAGTGCGCCCTTCGGGATAGCAGCAAAGCTGCCAAGGCTTATGCCTTCAATCGTTCTTCCGTATTCAATCGTCTTTTCAGTTCCATTTTCACATCATCAAGCTCCATGGTCTGAACTTCCGGGAATACACTTTCCAATACGGCTCCCATCTGGATCAATCGTCTGGTTCTTGCTTTTCGTTCTTTCTGACGGTTGCGTGCTTCGATTGCTTCTAATCTGTGCTGCGCCTGTAATAATTTCTTTTCATCTTCGGTCATAGGTCTGTTATTTGCCATAAAATCTCCTTTCTGGTATAGAGGTGGTACTGTAATCCGGTGTAGATGGTGCAGATACAATTCGCTTTGCAATCTATAGGTTATCTGTGTACTGATGGGCGAATTGTTCAGCACCATCGGCTGTGAAATTAAGTACCGGAATTTAATATTTTTCGTGCTTCCTGCATATTAGCGGCTGCGTTCAGCTCTCGGATGTTCTGATTGTTGATTTTTAGAGGAACACAACGCTCCAATACTCGGTCATAAATTCTGGCTCTTGCCAGATCTTTCGGATGTTTCAATTCATCCAAAGTCAGATTGGTAGTTACGATCAGCGGTTTCTTACTTCGGTAACGGCTGTCAATCACATTGAATACCTGCTCCAAAGCAAATTCTGAACTTCGCTCAATTCCCAGATCATCAATGATCAGCAGACTGTATTTATTAAAGCTGTCAATGAACTGGTTCCTGTCATCGGAATACATTCCGGTCAGTGTATTCAGGATTCTGGAAAAGTTGGTCATCAGAACCGGAATACCTTTGTCCAACAGGGCATTTGCGATGCATCCGGCGAAAAAGGATTTACCGGTTCCCACATCGCCCCAGAGAAGCAGTCCCAACGAGTTGGCTTTCATTTCCTCCCAATGCGCCACATAATCATGGGCTTTCTGTATTTCCGGATTGTAACCTTTATCATTGGTAAAGTTGTAATCGTGCAGGGATTTGTCCTGCAATCCGTTTGCCCTCAATCGAGACACCTGCATCAAAAATTCTTGATGCTTGCGCTCGGCTTCGTGTTTGTCATATTCCTCCTGCTGACAACGGCAGCGAACTGTGGGGAGGAATACTCGTTCCTTCAGTTCAATTCGGTGCTGTCTGGGTGTGTGACATTTGGAACAATAGATCAACCCGTCAGCTTCATTCAGATATTCATCCTCCGCAAGTTCTCTTGGCTGAAACAAATCGTCCACGGCGTTGTTGATTGGTTTCATAGGCTTTCATCCTCCTTACATTCATAGGTTCGTTTGACAGGAGCAGGATGGTCACGCAATGCCCAGCTTCGTATAGTAGCTGCGTGATTGGAATATTGCTTACCGCTGGATGCCATATAACTGGACAGCTTTTCAATGTATTCCGGATAATGAGGAACTTCTCTTTGCAAGGAAATCAGTTCTTCCGTACTCAGGAAAACATTTTGATAAGAGCCATAAGCCGTGCGACCATCCTTACTCTCTGAATTTGTTCTTTTTATATTGTTCTTCTCTTTATTACTACTGGACAGTTTTCTGTCTGTCACAGAGACAGTTTTCTTTCCATCTGTAGGACAGATTTCTGTCTGTCTTATGGAAATATTTCTGTCCGTCTGATTCAGTGTTTCCGGTGGATATTTGACGTAGATCCTGTTTGGAAAACCTGCGCCCTGACGTCTGCGGACAATCAGATTTTCTTTTTCCAGAGCATTTAATGCTGTCTTGATAGACATTTCGCTTTTATGCATGGTTTCCGCCAGATTCTTGATGGGGAAGAAAATGAACACATGACCTTGTTCATCCGTCCAGCCATCATTTTTCTGGGACAGTCTTGCTCGGTCGAGCAAAATCGTATAGAGAATCTTGGCTGTTTCATTCAGTCCTTCTTTGTCCAGTAGAAATCTTGGAAATGCCATATATGCCGGTATCGGACTATCCTGTGTCAGAAATCGTGTCATGCGTTCACCTCCCTCCTGCGGGGTCAGTTTGGAGAAATTTTATTCTCCAAGGAAATCCCAATCCAGTTCCTCATCCGGTTCCTGCTGAACAACCGGAGCTGCCACAACAGGAACCTGTGACAGTCCAGCCATACAGCCTGCCAGAAATACCGGAAGTGTTTTCTCCATGGCACTTTCTACGGAGGAAATAATCTGATTTACAAATCGTTCCTCACGTTCTCTGGTTTCAAAGTACGGGTCATCCCGACTGCGATAATAGCGGTCAAAATATTCCACCAGAGCTACGGCAATTACATTGCTGTAAGATTTGAAATGCTGCTTGTCCATGGTCTGAAGATACTGCCATGCTCGATTCTGGATGTCCTTTTCCAGATTGAAACGAAGATTTGTGCTGCGGATATTCTCTCTCATGGCTTACTCCTTCCTAGGCTGGTAAATGCGAGATATTCATAACCTTTGGCTGTCGCACAAATATCGTCCAGAATGGTAACTCGGCTTTCATCATACTGACCAAAGTGCTTGACCAGACAACCGCCACCACCAACGATATACAGTCGCATCAAATCTGGATTGTATTCATAACGGCGAAGTGTGGCGAAAATATCAGCTACATATCGCCTTGCTACGGAAGTGATACAGTCCAGATACGGATTGCTGATGTCAGCAGTGCCGAAGCGAAGCACCTGCTCAATGGTGGATTCTTCGATTTTCACGCCGAAGCTGTCTAGCACCGCATTCTTGGCGGCAATCATGCACTGGTTGACACCAAACTTTTCTGTCCAACAGCGGCTCTCCATCGCCTTTTTATTGTTGATATACAGAATGTTCATCGTGCCGTTTCCAATGTCTGCCAAAAGATTCGTACCTTTGAAATTACCCAGATAGTCGATGATAGCAGGATATCCCTGCGGGAACAGACTGCATCCGACAAAACGGATATGATAGTCCTTGCCGTTAAAACGGAAGTCCACTTCCTTGTTGCGGAGCAGATAGCTTCGGAAATCTTCACGCTGTTTGCGAATCCAGGTCAGCGGCAGACCAGCAGCCAGATGAACATCTGCTTCACGGATGGAAAAGACATTCAGTTCCCTTGCAATAGCCATTAGCGTCAGAAGATAATATTCTTCGTCCATAGCTTTATCCGGGATAAATTCTTTGTGTCCTTCGCCAATCCGGTAGTAAATGCCGTTATATTCCAGAATATTCCCGGTGAAGATTGGTTCGGTTTCATAGGCTTTGATGCCGGTTGGTGTGACGATGTTTGCTGTTTTCATATTGCCGTAGCCATGATCTACAGCAATGATTTTTGTGTTTCTGAGTTCTCGCATAAAAAATACCTCCGTTTTCGTATTGATTGATTCAGCAGGTCGTACCGGTGTGGTACTGCTCTGCTGTGAGATAAGCATACGAAGATCGGAGGAAAAAGGCATTGAGGGGAAATTGAGCAGGAATTGAGAAAAAAGATATATTGTGCTTACGTTCTTCATGTACTCTTGTTGTGATTTCATTGTTTTTTATCGTATAACATGGATACTGGAGGTGGTTTGGATGAAATACAAGATTTTAGTTGTCGATGATGATAAAGAATTGGTGAAAATGCTTTGTAGTTATTTTAATATGAAACAATATGAAACCATTACGGCTACAGATGGAATGGAAGCATTAAATAAAATAAAAATGAAACCGGATATTATTTTATTGGATATCAACATGCCACGTATGGATGGGATTGAAGTATGTCGTCTGATACGCAGTAAAGTGTTATGTCCGATTTTGTTTCTAACAGCAAGAGTTGATGAAGATGATAAAATTAATGGGTTGCTTTCAGGTGGGGATGATTATATTACGAATGACGCGTCGAAGGAAATGCCGATGGGAGAACTCAGCAGTTCAGAAAATCTGGAGGATTTTGATACACAGACAATAACAGGAGCAATGGAATATATCATTGTATATGCAAAGCAGGCATGGAATTGTCCCGTGATCTTTTATACCGGAACAAAATATGACAGTAAACAGTATCAGCAGATGGTAGATGTATTGTTTGAGCTTCAGGATAAATATGGAATAGGCGTGATCGACCTTTGGAATGACGAGGAGATGAATGACGTTTCTGAAAAAGAATATGAAGTTTATATGGCAGATCCGGTTCATCCGACGCAGGCAGGATATCTGGAATGGTGGACGCCTAAGATGGAAGAATACTTATATCAGTTTTTAGAAAGATGATTATTATATTAAGTTTCGTCGGTAAACTGCTTATATATCGTTGATGATTTGCCCTTTGGGATTATTTATAATTAAATCAAACAATGAAAGGACGGATAACGAAATGGAAAATGCAGTTACAAAAAGAGAAAAAATCAGTTATGGTTTGTATTTTATGGGACAGAATGTATTCTATGGACTGATAGGATATATGACTACATATTTTACAGATATCGGCATAACGGCAGCATTGGTTGCGATCGTGGCGCTGATCACGAAAGTGTGGGATGCCATCAACGATCCGATCTTCGGTATGATCATGGATAATGTAAATTTTAAGAAAGGGAAATTCCTGCCGTGGCTTCGAATATCTGTCATAGCGATTCCGGTGGCGACCATTCTTCTTTTTACAATACCTACCGGGATTCCCATGATGGCTAAAATCATATGGGCAACACTTGCTTATATGTTATGGGATACAGCCTATACCCTTTGTGATGTGCCGATTTTTGGTATCGTTACCACGATGACAATAGACCAGAAGGAACGTATTTCACTAAACAGTATAGGAAGAACAAATATTTATTGATTTTCTTTGCGGCTCCGCTCATCAGCAGCCTGCTTAATGTTGGGGCAAATTGGGGCTTATACATTGCCCGGTACTGCCTTGGCAGTGAAGAAGCTGCCTCATATGTTTCGATGGCGGTGATTATTCCGACCTTAATCGGTGCGTTTATGGCAGTAGAATTATGCAAGAAATATGATAAATTTAAAGTCTTCTATATACCATATGTTTTCGCTTTACTTTTGGGAATTGTAAGATTCATGGCCGGGTATGAGAATATGACGGTGTATGTGATTTTAAATGCCTTAGGAGGAATTCCGTTGGGAATAGCAGTTATACTGCAGTATCAGTTTACGCCGGACTGCTACGAGTATGGACAGTACAAGGCAGGATTAAAAATGCGTGGTGTACCGTTTGCAGCGCAGACATTTTTTACAAAATTAAATGGAGGGATCGCAACAGCAGTCAGTGTGTTTGCGTTAACTTTAATCGGCTTCCGGGAAGGAGAAGGCGTTGTTCAGGCGGCAGGATTTGCCGATAAATTATGGACATTCAGCTGTCTTGGAGGCATTATCGGGGGTATTTGCACTCTGCTTATACTTCGCCTTTACAAACTTAATGACCATGATGTCCAGCTGATGGCAAAATGCAACAATGGCGAGATCAGCCGTGAAGAGGCAGAGGCACAGATGATCAATCAGTATTAAGAAAAGAATGGAGGACTTTTGAGATGGACAGAATAAAGGAACTGATTTCAAAAATGACGCTGGAAGAGAAGGCAAGTCTCTGCTCGGGCGCTGATAACTGGCATACGAAAGAAATCAAACGACTGAACATTCCGTCAGTTATGATGGTGGACGGCCCTCACGGACTGAGAAAGCAGGAAGGGGAAACGGATCATCTGGGATTGAATGAAAGTGTGAAGGCCGTTTGTTTCCCGGCAGCCTGTGCAACAGCCTCCAGCTTCGATGTTGACCTGATGGAACGGATGGGAGAGACGCTGGGAGCGGAGTGTCAGGCCGAGAATATAAGCATGCTACTTGGTCCGGCGGTGAATATTAAAAGGAGCCCGTTATGTGGACGGAACTTTGAGTATCTGTCGGAGGATCCATATCTGGCAGGCAGGATGGCATCGGCATATATCCGCGGAGTACAGAGTCAGGGCGTGGGGACAAGCATTAAGCACTTCGCGCTGAATAATCAGGAAACACTCCGTATGACGATATCTTCCGAGGTGTCAGAACGTGCGCTCAGGGAAATCTACCTGCCTGCGTTTGAGAAAGCAGTAAAAGAATCAGCCCCAAGAACCGTCATGTGCAGCTACAACAAAATAAATGGAGAATATGCTTCAGAAAACAGATATCTTCTGACAGATATCCTGAGAAAAGAATGGGGATACAAAGGCTGCGTCGTCAGTGACTGGGGCGCTGTAAATAACCGGGTGAAGGGGCTGCAGGCTGGACTGGATCTGGAGATGCCTTATTCCGGAGGTGACAGACAGATTGTAACGGCAGTACAGGAGGGAAGACTGGACGAAGCTGTGCTGGATGAAGCGGTGGAGCGGGTATTGAATGTTGTATTTGCCGGTGAAGAGCAGCATCGTCCGAAAGTTATATCTGATAAGGAAACAGATCATAAAAAAGCAGCGGATATTGAGACGGAATGTGCGGTCCTGCTGGAAAATAACGGTATACTTCCGCTGAATACAGACAGAAAGGTTGCCTATATAGGGGAATTTGCCGAAAAGCCGCGGTATCAGGGCGGCGGCTCCAGCCATATCAATCCGTTCAGAGTTGTCTCGGCATTGGATGCTGCCGGAGAAAAAGGGCGCAGCGTGACTTATGCAAAAGGATTTTCTATGGAAAATGACGCGATGACGGAACAAGAGCTGGAAAAAGCGCTTCGGACTGCTGCAGAAGCAGACGTCGCGGTAATCTTTGCCGGGCTGCCTGAGATATTTGAGTCGGAAGGGTATGACAGAACATCCATGAAGCTGCCCAAATGCCAGGACCGTCTGATCGAAGAAGTGTTGAAAGTACAGCCTAATGTTGTAGTAGTACTCCACAATGGAAGTCCGGTAGAACTACCATGGGCTGATAAAGTAAGCGCAATCCTGGAAATGTATCTCGGAGGTCAGGGGGTCGGTGAAGCCTGCGACCGACTGTTATACGGAGAAGCGAATCCGTCCGGCAGGCTGGCGGAGACATTCCCGTACCGGCTGGAAGATAATCCGAGCTTCCTTCATTTCCTGGGAAATGGAAAGCGGGTGTTATATGGTGAGGATATCTTTGTCGGATACCGCTACTATGATACAAAGAAAGTCCCGGTCAGATATGCATTTGGCCATGGGCTGTCTTACACGGAATTTGCTTATGGGGACTTGACTTTGTCATCGGCTCAAATGACGGATGAGGATATCCTGACGGTCTCTTTCAAGGTGAAAAATACAGGAAAAACAGAAGGAAAAGAAGTTGTACAGCTGTACGTGGCCGACCTGTGCGGCACACCGGAAAGACCGGTCAATGAATTGAAAGGATTTGCCAAAGTTCATCTCCTGCCGGGAGAGGAGAAAACGGTGTCGATGGAAATTTCGGCGAGGGATCTTTCCTATTATGAAGAACGTCTCGGGGACTGGTATGCGCCATCCGGAACATATCGGATCTTGATCGGCCATGCTTCTGATGACATCCGATTACATGCGGATATTGTGTTTGAAACACAGAAAGAACTGCTCCTTCGCGTAGATTTCGCAACAACGTTCGGAGAATTATTGGATCATACGAAAACCGCTCCCGTTATTACGGAACTGCTAGCGCCATTGGCAGCAGCGGCCGCATCAGCAGAAAGTATGAGTGACGAATATAAGAAGCTGGGTGAGAAAGTCATCCGGGAAATGCCGCTGAAATCTCTGCTGGGGCAGATGCCGGGAGAGCAGGTGGAACAGCTGATCGGGCAGCTGAATTGTTTACTTGCACAATAGGATAATATCTGGAGGAATCGTTTATGAGAAACAGCGGTGAAAATGTGGAGGACATTTTTTTTACATGGCGCTTCAGAATAGAAACATTTAAATACTAACTGGACTTTCAGAAGAGTTAAGGATTATCGCAGAAGAAACCGTTCAAAAGCTGGGATTTCAGACCATACACTGGATATCAGCAGGCGGAGTTATCACAACACACGGGGGGCCGGGAGCATTTGCAATAGCAGGGTACAGTACACTTCTATAAAAAATAGCAGAAAGTTTCCCATATGGATGAATAGAGTTGCTTTTGAAATATGGAGGACTGTAATTTATGGGAATTTTTTTTAATTATATTGATGATTTTGAAAGGCTTTTTAGGGAAGAGAATAAAAACGCAACTGAAAACACTAACAATTCTACAGAAATAGAAAATAATTTTAAGTACTGTGATGATAATATGACTGTACCTGAAATTGTATTGGACATTATATATAAGATGAAAGACGAAAAGAATGCAAAGGAAAAAGCAAATGCTTCAACCTTTAGTAGTGTGATATCAGAATGATTGGGACAACAGCAGAAAGGGGTAAAAGGTGGTAAAGACAAAAAAGGAACTATATTTTAGAGAACATTACCAATATTATGTACAAAAAACAAATTTTTATGAGTAACTGACGATTGAGATTCTTCTAGTGTAGCTAAAATACAGGCAGATAGGATATTTTCTGCCTGTATTTTATAAATCAGTAATTTCGCTATTTTGAATTTCTAACGCGAATTTTATAATCAAGTTAGCCACCTGAAAAATAAAAAAACATCATAGTGAAAAATCATGTATTATTAGGGTTCCGACACCAACTAATAAGGAGATTTTCACTATGACGTATTCAAATTCTACCACAACTCGTTTAAAAGTTCAGCACCTAACAGCGATTGAACGTGGAAAAATTGCCGCTTGGCATAGCGAAGGAATATCCAATCGGCAAATTGCCAAAAGGTTAGGTGTGGTTCCTCAAACAATTAACAATGAGTTGAAGCGTGGAAAATTGAAACAAGTGA
>OJKA01000763.1_pt1 | contig 10163 bp, 9 predicted proteins | sample 1596451 | NCBI WGS metagenome assembly OJKA01 (sample SAMEA4350155, study PRJEB24818) | metagenome | biome: human; feature: gut; material: faeces | place: Denmark | collected 2013-09 | reverse complement strand
CGCAGAAAGTCGCCGATCCAGGCAATCAGCGCCAGATTCGACTCGCTGCTGGCGTTTGATACCACCAGCCGCGAGTCGAATCTGGCGCTGATTGCCTGGATCGGCGACTTTCTGCGCGCGCGCGGCGTGACGTCGCAGCTGTTTTATGACGACGAAGGGCGCAAGGCAAACCTCTATGCCCGCCTTGGGCCAACCGGCCCCGGCGGGGTGATGCTCTCCGGCCATACCGACGTGGTGCCGGTGGATGGTCAGGCGTGGACGGTGCCGCCGTTCGCCCTTACCGAACGTGACGGGCGCTACTACGGTCGCGGCAGCGCGGATATGAAAGGGTTTATCGCCTGCGTGCTGGCGTCGCTGGAGGCGTTTCTTGCCGCGCCGCTGCGGATGCCGCTGCACCTGGGATTCTCTTATGATGAGGAGGTTGGCTGCCTGGGCGTGCGCAGCCTGGTGGATTTTCTCCGCGCCTCCGCCGGGAAACCGGCGCTGTGCATTATCGGCGAGCCGACCGACATGCGCCCGGTCTACGGCCATAAAGGCAAGCTCGCGGTGCGCTGCCGCGTGGAAGGGCACTCCTGCCACTCGGCCTACGCCCCGGAAGGGGTTAACGCGATCAGCTACGCGGCCAGGCTGATTTCCCGGCTGGACGCGCTGGGTGAAAGCCTTGCGCAGCAGCAGGATAGCCGGTTTTCGCCGCCCTCGGGCACGCTGCAGGTGGGGACGATTCACGGCGGCGCGGCGCTGAATATCGTTCCGCAATCCTGCTGGTTCGACTTTGAGATTCGCTATTTACCCGGCACGCGCCCGCAGGCCGTGACCGACGCCCTGGGCGATTATGCCCGCGAGCAGCTGCTTCCGGCGATGCGCAAGGTGGCGCAGCGCAGCGATATTCATTTCCAGACGCTGAGCCACTATCCGGGGCTGCTGAGCGACCCGCAGTCAGAGTTCGCCCGCTGGCTGGCGCAGTGGTGCGGCAGCGACGATTTCACCACCGTCGCCTACGGCACCGAAGGCGGCCTGTTTGACGAGGCGGGCGTCGCGACGCTGATCTGCGGGCCGGGCAGCATGGCTCAGGGCCACAAGGCGGACGAATATATCAGTATTCCCCAGACCGAACGCTGTATGGCGATGCTGGAAAACCTTTGCGCCTGGATGCGCGCCGATCCCTCCGATTCTCTTCGCTGATTTATCAACACAGGATGGCGACTATGCAAAACCCGAACTCCCCGCTTATTGATCAACAGACCGTCGACCGCTGGCAGGCCGACGGCGTCGTGCTACTTAAAGGCGTGTTCACGCCGTGGATCGAGAGCCTGTCGCGCGGCGTCGCCGCGCTGATGGCGAACCCCAGCGAGTACGGTCACGCGCGGACAGTGATCCCCGAGGACGGTTCGGCGCCGTTTTTTCAGGACTATTGTAACTGGCAACGAATCCCGGAATTTCGCGATTTTGTTTTTCAGTCGCCGGCGGCGGAGATCGCCGCGGCGCTGATGGGGTCGCAGACGGCGAAGTTTTTCCACGAGCACACGCTGGTGAAACAGCCCGGCGGCAGTACGGTAACGCCATGGCACCACGATCAGCCCTATTACTGCGTGGAGGGGCGGCAGAATGTCAGCCTGTGGATCCCGCTCGATCCGGTAGCGGAGGCGATTTCGCTGCGCTGTATTCGCGGTTCCCATCGCTGGAACGATGAGTTCAGCCCAACGCGGTTTAACGGTTCAAAGCTCTATTCCCATTCGCGCTTTAAAGAGCTGCCGGACATTGATGCCCATCAGGAGGATTACGATATCGTCAGCTGGGCGCTGGAGCCGGGCGATGCGGTCGCTTTTCATTTCCGCACGCTGCATGGCGCAAAGGGCAATTCAACCGCCCGCGCGCGGCGGGTATTTTCCGCCCGTTGGGTAGGGGATGATGCGACATTCGCCGACCGCGGCGGCGTGACGTCGCCGCCGTTTCCGGGGCTTAAGCTTCGCGACGGAGAGCCGCTTGTCGCCGATGAGTTTCCGCAGGTCTGGCCGCGGTAGCGGCGGCAGGGCGGGCGCGGCCCCGCCCATCTTGCGGCAACAGGTTTTCACTCACTGACTGAGGGGATCGAAGCTCCTTAATTTTTTGCTTTAAGGGCTAAGGGAGGAAATTGATATGACTCGGTTACTCGTGGTTATGATCTCTTAGAAAGACGGTCAGTACGTCCTTGGGTGGGGTGACACCACTTTCTGAAAGTAGCCAACCTACAGCGCCGCGATGATATGTTCCGTGAAACAGCACATGATTGAGCATATCAACCGCCTTCATCTCACCAGGTCCGCCATCGACAAACTGGAATTTAATGGTTTCAGCAAGGTCAACGGGGGACATAGCATTGACGTATTGAATATACCAGTCTGTACATTCAGTCATTGTTCTCAGAAGCTCATCGGCAGAGGGCGTCTCTGGCGTGTTCAGTGCGGTGTAGGAGTGCTTCTGGCCGGTAATGTTAGCGCGGAAGATCATATCAACCACATGTATGTGATTCATTAATCTGAGCGTCAGATGGCGTTTTTCTGCATTCGCAGACGCATCAATTCTTTTAATCGCTTGTAGCGTTTCAATATCTATCCAGCGTTTGTATCTAAACAGCGTAGCTATTTTGTCAGTACCCATGCGTCACCTCTTTTATCTATTTTGTGATTATATCAGTAACATTCAGTACCGCTGGCAGGGCGGTACTGTTGCTTTAGCGTAGGCCGCCGTCAGGTTTATATGCCGTTTATGACGTCAGCCGATAGTGCGACTGCACCAGTCCCGAAGGGAAGCTGCGGCTTGATAACAGCGTCAAATCGATATCCCTGGTCAGGGATCCGAACAATGGTTTTCCCGAACCGAGCAGGACAGGAACGATCGTGATAACGATATCGGCGACCAGACCTTCACGCAGGAACGACTGTATTACCTGCCCGCCATCCAGATAGACGCGATGCGCGTTTTGCGCCGCCAGGTCAGCAAGCACTTCCCCCGGCGTGCGGCTTGAGAGCTGCACTTTGCCCTTCAGCGCCTCGGGAATGGCGGTATCGGTTAGCTGTCGGGAGAGAACCAGCACGGGTCGATCGTAAGGCCATTGGTCAAAAGTCAGCGCTTTCTCATAGCTCCCCCGGCCCATAACGATCCAATCTTTGTCCGCGATGAATGCGGCATAGCCATGATCTTCTGTCGGGTCATCGCGCTGCAACAGCCAGTCGATATCGCCATCCTGTCGGGCGATATAACCATCAAGACTGACCGCGATAAAAACATGTGTGGTGACCATCAAGTGCTCCGTATTCAGCTTGTATCTATGCCGTTGAGTTTAGGGGGAGGTGTTTTGTCCACATAATATGATTCACGCTTTGCCAGCCAAAATATTCAACATGCGGCGTAATGGTTCCGCTGCTCCCCACAATAGCTGATCGCCGACCGTCAGGACCGAGTAGATCGGTTCATTGTTTAGCGACATTTTCTTGTAACGGCCAATACCCACCTTAAGCGAACCGCTGATACAGGCCGGTGTCAGGGTACGGACACTCTCTTCCTTGTTATTGGGCACATAGTTAACCCAGGGGTGGGAATTCATCACTAATTCTGCAAATTCCTCTTCGTTGACTTCACGCTTGAGCTTAAGGGTTATAGCAGCGCTGTGGCAGCGGATCACGCCGACGCGTATGCATAAGCCGTTTACCGGGATCGTACCGGGAGACAGGCCTAAAATTTTGTTGGTTTCCGCCTCACCTTTCCATTCTTCACGGCTATTGCCATCGCCTAAATCGCTGTCAATCCAGGGAATGATGCTGCCCATCAAAGGTGCACCGAAGTTTTGGGTCGGCATATCAGCGCTGTTAATCAATTCACTGACCTTATTAACTAACGGAAGCACTGAACCTGAGGATGCCAGCTCATCCGGAGATAAATGGCGGCTTATGTAGGCACTTTGCGCAATGAGTTCCCGTACATACTGTGCACCAGCACCCGATGCGGACTGGTAGGTCATCACACTCATCCATTCGATCAAGTCAGCCTTTATCAACCCAGCCAGCCCCATAAGACTCAGCGTAATGGAACAGTTGCCGCCGACAAAAAGTTTAATACCTTCTTTAATTGCACGATCGATATTGTTGCGGTTGACGGGGTCGAGAATAATGCAGGCTTTCTCATCCATCCGTAGCGCTGAGGCCGCGTCAATCCAGTAGCCTTCCCAGCCATGGTTAAGCAAAGCAGGGTATATTGCTTTGGTATAATCCCCGCCCTGGCAGGTTATGATGATGTCCATTTCGGCCAGCGCACTTACGGAATTAGCATCTTTAAGTGTGTAGCTGACGCCATCAATGACAGGACCGGCGGCTCCTGCACTGGAGGTGCTGAAAAAATGCGCCGATATATTGTCGAAGTCGTTCTCTTCGATCATTCGCTGTAGCAAAACAGAACCGACCATTCCTCGCCAACCAACAATGCCAACCTGCTTCATTTGCTTAACCCTAATTACGTTATGAGAATGTTAATTTTCTTCGAGGCACGTTATATCTCATTCCAAATTAAAGGTCATTACGAACAACATCCGATTCCGTCATTATTAAAATGTTTCATATAGCATCAGCGATTTTTATCTCTTCCATAGCTAAAAATCCATTGCAAGTATTTGATATGAAATCAATAATATTCAGGTCGATATCCTGCGGTATTCGCGTTTAAAGGAAAGAACAGGCTTAAGACATCCGCTTCTGGCATATAGCTGCCAGACTCAACAAAGCCAGGGTTTGCAATGAGGAGGAGCGGGCCTTCAATGATGTGTATCAGACTCTCTTTTACATTCCGGCCACTTAAGCGGCCGGAAGTATCGTTTAAACCCGTTCAGAATACGCTTTCAGCATGGCAAGGAGCGCCCGTCGTGCCGCATCGTCCGCGATATTTTCAGGCAGCGCATCAGCGCGCAGATTGATATAAGCGTCAACCGCCTTGCTGATGGCGATGCTGACGGAGTCACGATCGTGCGTGGTCAGCGTGGAGGTCAGCAGGCCCTCAGGATCGATATTGTGGCATTCAATGCGGCGAACCCCACGCTGCGGTAGATTGGCGCGGCGGTACAGCATCGGTCCCAGCACTTGCTCCCGGAAGAATGACAGCATACCCATCGCTTCGAAAAGTTCGCCCCTTCCCAGTTTAACCACCGCATAATGAAGCCAGATCCAGGCTCGGGACTCAAACCACTCCGGCGTCATGTCAGGCCACTGGGCCCGAAATTGTGCCAGATGTCGCTCCAGGGCATGGCGATCGCGAGAAAATAACACTACCGGCTCCTCAACGCGTTGAGTGAGCATGTCCAGGGTGACAAATTTCAGATCGACATGGAGGAGTTCAGGGCCATACAGGCATATCAGCAGGCGAGGCTCTCCGACATGTTCCCCGGCGAACGCATGCAGCAGGTTGCCTGCTGTTCCGGCGAACGCCACACGCTGCTCCATGATTTCATCGTAGTAGAGAGGGTCTACCACAACGACAAAATCCAAATCGGAGTATTTATCAAATCCGCCATGAATAAGCGATCCGCCCCCGAGCAGGGAGTGAATCCGGGCGTCAGACTGAACGTTAAGCTTGAGTTGCTCTGCAAAACTTCTGTGTAAATCGGGTAACGTACTAAGCATACTTTTTCCTGTTCACAAAAAATACAAAGCATTACAGAATATCGAGTTCGGTATATTCGGGCCAGATATTTTTGCAGGAAGCGTCGTTTCCTCATTGAGTCTCGGGTCCACTATGGGTGGATAGCCTGAGCCACGTAGCCCGATCCTCCGCTACGCCCGCCGTCAGGGTTTTCAGGCAGGATGGAAACGCTGGCGGATAGTCCCGCCACCAGTTCAATCCTTTCCGGTATCTTATCTAACTGAATACGAACGGGGACTCGCTGCGCAAGTCGCACCCAGCTGAAGGTGGGATTGACATCCGGCAGCCCCAGCCCGCCGGTCTCGTCATTGCTATCATCGATCCCCCGGCCGATACTCTCCACGTGCCCGGTGATGAGCGGGTCAAACCCCATCAGCGAAATGTGTGCGGCCCTCCCGACGCGAATATGACGCAGCTTAGTCTCTTCAAAATAGCCCACCACCCAGAAACTGTGCGCATCGACCACGGCGATCTTTGTCTCTCCCGCCGCGGCGTAGTCGCCGGGGCGGAGCCGAAGATGCGTCACGTAGCCGGTAACCGGGGCGCGCACCGTTGCATGGGATAAATTCAGCTGCGCCAGTTCCAGCGCAGCCAGCGCCCCCTGATAATTGGCCGCCGCGACGCGCGCTGCGCTGCCTGTTTGCTGGATATCCTCGCCGGAAATGACCCCTTTGATGAGCGCGCGTCGCCGGGCGGCATCCTGGCGCATCAGCATTTCATGACGTTTTGCTTCGACGTCGGCCTGCGCGCTGAGCACCGCCAGCTTCAGCCAGCGCGGGTCGATGGCATAAAGCACATCGCCGCGGTTAACCCACTGATTATCCCGCACCGCCACGCTGCTCACCGGCCCGGAAACATCCGGCGCAATCTGCACCACATCTGCCCGAACCCGGCCATCGCGCGTCCAGGGCGTCTGCGCATACTGTTTCCAGAAAATAAACGCCACGCAGGCCGCTACCGCTACTGCGATTAACGTCAGCGCGTAACGGCCCAGCAAAGAGAAAAAAGATTTCATGCGAATAACCCCAGTGTGGTCAGGCCCTGCAAAAGCAGGAAAAAGGTCACGATATAGGTTGAAACATCAAGCAGCGGGCGTAAGGGCAAGCGGCGGTAAAGCCTGCTGCAGGAGAAAAGCGGTACGAGTAACAGCGTACAGACCAGGGCAATGAGCGCGGTCAGCAGCAGTCCGGGGATAAAAACGCCCCCGATATTGATGTCATTTATCATGGGTGGGTTCCTCGTTCTGCGTCCGTAACGCGCAGTGCAGATCGACCAGTCGGTCGACAAACTGGCATGATTGTTCCTCCCTCGCGGGCAAGCAGCGGTTCGCCATGGCGGCAATGCGCTCGCGTAAGGCTTCGGTCTCCGTTGTGTGGGTAAGACGAGAAAGCACCTCCTGGATATCGCTGCCGGCGGGCGTTTCGCAACGGCGCAGGCGCATCACGCAGAGGCCTATGCGCAGAAAGTGCACCAGGCGATCGAGCGCCCGGGCGGAGGACTGCCCGCTGCGCGGCAAGCGTGGTAGCAGCAGGGCGGCCCGGTCGATCATCAGATTGGTCCAGTGCGTTTCATCGCCTTTAAATACGCCGCTCACGCTGCGGCGAATATCGCGTTGGCACAGTTTCAGCAGACGCTTTATCGCCGCGTCCGCCTGTACGGTTTGCAGCAAACTCATGCCGATAACCGCAAAGCCGGTCGCGAAAAACAGGGCGATCGCGGTGTTGGCCGCGTCGGCGAAGTCGCCGCTGTAGCGCGCGCCCAGCTCGCACAGTACCGGCAGCGTCAGCGTTATCCCCATGGCCATAAAGGTCGTGGGGGGCCGCGCCTGCAGCGATCCGGCAAGCAGATAGACCGGGGCAAGCACCGCCACCAGCACGGGGAAATCGCTGAGCGGAGGAAGCAGGGCGAAGCTATAGATAAGGCTTATCACTACGCCCCAGACAGAGCCGATAATATATTTCACAATATGCGGGGCCGGCGTGTCGAAACTGCCAAACAACGTGCAGCAAACCCCGAGAATCGACACCGCCGTGCCGCCATCGGGCCAGGCAGAGTAAATCCATAGCAGACAGCCGCTCAGAATGATGACAAAAGCGCCCAGCGCCGTGCGGGCGGCGCTGAGGGGATCGCGATGGAAAACGTATCCTGTCGCCGCACGATCTTCCGCCTGCGCTGGCGCAGGCCTGGCGTGATGAATGGTCTCCGAAAGCCGCTCACACTGTTGCAGGAGGGTAATCAACTCAGCGATGTAGCGTAAGAAATTTACCCGCAGCGCATCTTCAAAGGTCCGCGCCTGCGCCGCGAGCCGCTGCGCTAACTGCGCGCTGCGCTGGTGCAGCGCTTCTGCGGCGTTTTTGCGTTGGCCGGTATCGTCGCAGGTCAGCCAGACCTGCACGTCATTCAGTAGAGCCTGCATCGCGGCGGGCATCTCGGCGATGATCTGCAAACGATCGCGCACTTCGCCGTTGACAATCACTAACCGCGCCAGCCTGTCATGGAGCGCTTTCCTGGCCTGGCGGGCCGGAACCGAAAGGGCAAAATCATACGGGATATGGTGGCTGATACCCTGCAGAAACTGTAGCGCCAGCGCCAGATGCAGCGGCTCTGACTGCGCGTCGGCCTTGCCTGCCAGGGTGTCGGCAATCCGCTGGCGCGCGGCGTGCAGCGTCTGGGCTAATTTGCTGTTGAACAGCCCTGATATCCGGGCAGGTAAAATGTAGCGGTGAATCAGCGCGGCGCAGACGATACCGATCGCGATTTCCTGTACCCGGATGAGGGCGATGTTAAACACCGTGCCGGGATCGGCGACGGCGGGAAAACCAATCAGGCTTGCGGTATAACCGGCCAGCACAAAGGCATAGGCGCGGGGCGTGCGTTCAAGCAGGGATAAATAGAGGCAGAAGGTGATCCAGCCTGCCAGAATCACGCTACATAGAATTGGCGTATTCACAAACGTCGGCACAATCAATACCGTGGCCCCCGCGCCGGCCACGGTACCGGCCAGGCGATAAAGGCTTCTGCTCAGGGACGCGCCCACCGAGGTTTGCGACACGATGTAGACGGTGATGATGGCCCATGAGGGCCGTTCAAGGCCAATCGCCAGGGCAACGTAATAGGCGAGCATCGCGGCGGCAAAACTCCTGACGGAATAGAGCAGGGCATGGGCGTCGCTCAGCAGCGAGGGAGAGGCTATGCGGCCTGACCAACGGCTTATCGCGTGTAAAAAACGGCTGTGATGGGAAGTTAATGTGCTCATGCCGGGAATTATTCCCGCTTTGCGCGTCTCCTTAAATACTCTATTCTGTCAAAAAATACCTAAATGTTGCCAATGAGATGCCATCCAGACTTGCCCATACCCTGTTTGATCCCGATAGCACGCCGAGCCCTGCCGTCGCGCGGCATATTGATTTCGTTGATTACGCGGCAGAAGTGCCGGTTCATACCCACCGCAAGGGACAACTGATCGTTGCCCTCTATGGGGCGGTGATTTGTCGTGCGGAAAACGATATCTGGATAGTGCCGCCAGACTGCGCGGTGTGGATCCCCGGTGGGATCCCGCACAGCGCCAAAGCGACCTGGAATGCGCATCTCAACTATTTGTTTATTGAACCCGGCGCCGCCGCGCTGCCGGAGAAATGCTGCACGCTGGCGATTTCGCCGCTGATTAAAGCGTTAGTTGACCGCTTAACGAATGCGGACGTCGATTACGCCGCGGAGAGCCATGTCGGCAGGCTGACCAGAGTGACGCTCGATGAGCTGGCCACCATGCCGCAGCAGAAGCTGAGTCTGCCGGTTTCGGCGCATCCTAAGATCCGCGCCATGGCGGATGCGCTGGTCAGCCACCCGGAGGATCGCAGCACCTTTAAAGTTTGGGCGAAACGGCTGGCGCTCAGCGAGCGCTCATTAGCACGCCTGATGCTGCGCGAAACCGGCCTGACCTTCGGGCGATGGCGTCAGCAGCTGCATTTGATTATTGCCCTGCGGGAGCTGGCAAGCGGGGTATCGGTGCAAAACGTGGCGGCTAATCTGGGGTATGAGTCGGTCAACGCGTTTATCACCATGTTCAGAAAAACGATGGGGAGCACCCCCGCGCACTACTTTGCCGGTCGAAGAACGGCAGATCCCTGAGCGGCGCGCAGGCTGGATGCGGAGTGAGGCGCTTAATATCCGCCGCGGCCACAGCGCCGCGGCGAGCGCAAAATTTAGTCAGAGAAGGGCGGAGGCGGCTGGCGTAATCCCGTCGTATCCGGGTTGCCGATGCTGCGGCGCCATGCGCCGGGGGCCTGGCCGAACTGACGCTTGAAGCTGCGGTTGAAGGACTGCTGGGAGTCAAAGCCCAGGGCGATCGCCACGTTCAAAATCGGTTCGTCGCTGTGGGCTAAGCGCTCGACCGATTTTTGTAGCTTTTGCGCGCGAATATACTCGGCGAGAGGATAACCGGTATGCTCCTTAAATAGCCGCTGCAGATGCCATTTCGAATAGCCTGCTCGCCTGGCGAC
>OJKA01000762.1_pt1 | contig 10186 bp, 9 predicted proteins | sample 1596451 | NCBI WGS metagenome assembly OJKA01 (sample SAMEA4350155, study PRJEB24818) | metagenome | biome: human; feature: gut; material: faeces | place: Denmark | collected 2013-09 | reverse complement strand
GAACTTACCTTTGATCCGATTACACAAGACACTTGTTGTAATACAGTACTTTGCATAATTGGTAAGAATACTTCATATAAAGGTAGCTTATGGATTGACAATCTTAAGATGATTAAAGAAACTTCTGGTGCGGAAGATATTTATGTGGATTCATCATTAAAACCAGAGGATAAAACAAATGCTATTACAGTAGTAGATAATAAATTACAAACATCATCTAAAGAAGGTGCTATAGAAGAAACAAACATTGTAACAGATATCAAACTTGTAGATAAAGATGCCACAAAGCATACACAATCAATCTACGCTTATCTACAAGCAATGGGTGATTCTAGTAGCGTAATTTTTGGTCATGAGAACGATACTTGGCATAAAGCCGGAGCAGCAGCTAGTGGAAGTGCAATCACTACATCTGATACAAAAGATGTGACTGGTTCTATCGCTGGTATGATTGGTATTGATACATTGTCCTTAACAGGAGATGAATATAGTGCAAAGAGATATAATTCTGAAATAGGAGATGAAAACTTCCCATTAACGTCAGAAGGAAATGTTCGCGCAGCCGCAGCATTAACTAACAAAAACATTGAAGAAGGTGCGATTATTACCATGTCTGCACATATGCCAAACTTTTCTTTAGTGAAAGAGAAAGCAGATTATGTAGAAGGTACTGATCCAACATATGCGAAATATGATTTTTCTGGTTACACACCAGGTACTTTAACTGGGGATGTTATGAATCAGATATTACCGGAAGGTAAGTACAACGAGATGTATAATGCATTTCTAGATATGATTGCAGAATATGCTAACAATGTTGATGGAACTATTTTATTCCGTCCATTCCATGAGAATACAGGAAGCTGGTTCTGGTGGGGAGCTGCATTCTGTGATGCAGCAACTTATAAGAGTGTATGGAAATATACAGTAGAATATCTCCGTGATGAAAAAGGTGTACATAATTTCTTATATGTATATGGACCAGGAAGCGAAGCGAATGATGTTGATGAGTATGGAGAAAGATATCCGGGAGATGACTATGTAGATATGGTTGGTTTTGATATCTACAATGACAACCCAACTGAAACAAATGAAAGTACATGGTTCGTTGATTTTAAGAAAGCTCTAAAAATTGTTGAAGATTTTGGAACAGCACACGGAAAGCTAATAGCGGTAACGGAAACTGGAATACGTAATGAAGCTCAAAAAGGTGATAACCAGACAGCGCTTTTAAAGAAAGGTAACTTACACAAAGACTGGTACAATGCTTTGCTAAACGCTGTAGCAGATTCGAAAGCATCTTATTTCTTATTATGGGCAAACTTTGGTGAGAAGGATGGTTTCTATACTCCTTATGTAAAAGAGGTAAAAGAAGATGGTACACTGTATGGTCATGAATTATTAGATAATTTCATTGATTATTATAATGATGGAAGAAGTGTATTTGCAACAAATCAACAAACTATAGTAAGTGCAACTTCTAGTGCAATTAGTGTGAATGTATCACCAACTACAGATGCAGCAACAGGATATTTAGTATCCCCTGCTTCAAGATCTAGAATATTAGAAGTGGTTACTGTTGTAGCAAAAGTTAATGGTGTAACACAAGCAGATACAGTTAAAGTGGTATTTAATGGAAAAGGAATAAGCATTCCAGTTGTAGCTCAGTTGGATGGAAACTATTATAGAGCGCAATTAAGCGAAGAAGATTTGAAAAAGCTTGGAGAATATGTTGGAACTTTTGATCTATATCTGAATGATACAAAACTAGATTCCTTTCATGCGATTTATAATATTGCACCACCAGTAGAAGATCCATATGAAATTGATGGATTTGAAAACTACATGGGTGTTGATGCCTTATTAACTAACAAATGGGCAACTAACAAAGCAACTGGAAGTAAAATCACTATATCTTTATCTAAAGAAAAAGTTTATGATGGCGAATATGCAATGAAATTCACATACGATGAAACTTCTGAGGGTTGGGCTGGCGCAACAATAACAAAAGAAGTTGATTGGTCAAACTGCGACGCATTACAGTTCTATACAATACCGGATGGAAAAAATCAAAAGATAGTTGTACAGATAACAGCAAACGGCAAAGTATATGAAACATATATGAATCTATATAATGAATATGTAGATAAGACTACACCGATGTTAGTTACGATTCCTTTCTCTGATTTCTGCGAAAGAGATGCAGCTGGAAATCCCAAGGGAGGCTTAACAGCAGATTCTAGTAAGGTAACCTCTTTTGGATTATGGGTTAATGCCATTGGAACTTCTTCTGCAGTTGTTGATGGTAGGGTAAGTGGTAGTATCTATTATGATAAGATTACAGCAATCAAGAGTGGTGCTACGAAAGCGATTTTTAAAGATTTAACAAAAACAGAAGAATCTACACCAAGTCCATCTGAACCAGAAGACGGTAAAGAGGAAGAGGTGAAACCAATCGAACAGGAAGCACTTCAAATTACTGGAGTTGGAAGTGAATTGACTTTCGGTAAATCAGCTTCTCTACAAGTTACAGGTGGAAGTGGAAGTGGAGCTGTTACATTTGCAGTGACTTCTGGTAGCAAATACGCAACAGTAGATGCAACAACTGGTCAAATCCAAACAACTGGGGTTGGAACAGTTACCGTTACTGCTACGAAAGCTGGGGATACTAAATATAAAAAGGCAACAGCATCAATTACATTTAAGGTTGTAATGCCTAAGAAGAACACAACTATCACAGTTGGAACAAACAAATATAAAGTAGTAAGTACTACAAATAAGAAAGAAGTGTTAACTTTCTTAGGAAGTACACAAAAGGACGTAACGAAGGTTACAATTCCTGCAACTGTTAAAATAGGAGATAAGAACTATAAGGTTACTTCAATTAATAAGAATGCATTTAAAGGAAATAAGAAATTAACAAGTGTAACAATTGGAAGGTATGTAGAAACAATTGGAGATAGTGCATTTGAAAGTTGTACTTCGTTAACTAAGATAACAATACCATCAAATGTGAAGACAATTGGTAAAAAAGCATTCTATAAAGCAAGTAAACTTAAAACAATAACAATTAAATCTAAGAAACTCACTAAAGTTGGTTCTAGTGCATTCAAAGGAATCAATTCAAAGGCAAAAATTGTAGTTCCTTCTTCAAAACTTTCTGCTTATAAGAAGTTATTAAAAGGAAAAGGACAGGCGAAAACCGTTACTATTACAAAATAATATCTGAAAACTGGGGCTAAAGGTCATGTGTTTGTTGCTTACATGAAAAAACATGACTTTAGGGCCCGTAAACATGAGAAAGGCAACAAAGAAGCTAATAAAGTTTTCTTTGTTGCCTTTTGTATATCTATTATTTGCTATTGTCTTTGATATAATAGCGGTTTTATTTAAAGAGGAGTAGAAGAAATACTTGGTATGGACATAGCTGTATCAACTTCTTCAGTATAATTTACACCTGAAAGTTTGAAACCAAACATAGTGTAAAAGTCATCCCAGTAACCATCAATATCTGCAAGATCTTTTAAGTTATCAGTTGTGACCTTGTCCCAAGTTGCATTAATTTGCTCTTGTACTTTACTATCTAGTTCATAATCATCAAGGCGAAGATAACCATTCTTATCCACGTCAGGTTTTTCGATAAGTAATTTTTCTGTAAACATACGGTTGATTTGTTCGATACAACCTTCATGAGTGCCAAGTTCTTTTTGTACTTTATATAATAAGCTTATATAGAGCGGTACAACAGGAATAGCAGCGCTTGCTTGGGTTACTAAGGCCTTATTCACAGAGATATAAGCGTGAATACCACGTTGTTGGTATTCTTTGGTAATAAGATTAGCTGTTTTATGAAGATGTTCTTTGGCGTGGCCAATTGTTCCCTCTTTATAAATTGGGTAAGTTAGTTCAGGACCGATGTAGGAATAAGCAACCGTTATGGCGTTATCTTCAATCGCATCAGCGGCAACTAAAGCATCTATCCAGTCAGCCCAATCTTCACCACCCATAACTTTGATGGTAGCCTCAATTTCTTCCTCTGTTGCAGTAGGTATGGAAGCTTCCTCGATTATATTATGGCGTAAATCAAGAGATTTGCTTACAAAGGTATCAGTAGTCGCCTTCAGAACAGACGAGAATACCGTTCCATCCGCCATTGTTCTTCGAGGTGCAGCTAAGCTATAGATCACCATGTCTACTTTACCTAAATCACGTTTTATCTTTGCTATGGTTTCGTCTTTGATTTCTCTAGAGAAAGCATCGCCATTAATTGTTTGAGCATACAAGCCATCATTTGCCGCGAAAGATTCGAAAGCAGCAGTATTATACCAACCTGCGGTAGCGGTTCTAACACCAGCGGCTTCTTTTTCGTACATTACACCTATAGTAGAAGCTTGGTATGTATAAGCAAGTGAAATTCGTGATGCTAATCCATATCCAGTGGAACTGCCGATAACAAGGGCTTTCTTAGGTGAATTAGCCGAATGTAGGGACAATGTTTTACGTTGTTCTTTTGCGTAAGTGATTTGATTTGCAACATTTGCTCTACAACCTGTTGGGTGAGCAGTTGTACAGATGAATCCACGTACTTTTGGTTCTATAATCATAGTATATACCTCATCTTTCCGTCGAAAGTTTGAAAATCAAACTAATTATATCATAATATATGTGAAGAGTCAAAACTACTGACGACTATTGAATACCAACAGACTGTATCTACCCAGAGCTAGAGGGGAAAGGAATAATACCTTTACTTTACAAAGTATATAGAATTAGATATATTATAGATAGTGCTGTTATGGCAATAATCAGTTGTGTGCAGGGGGGAGAAAAGTGAACATAGGATTATTTACAGAAACGTACTATCCGGAAATTAATGGTGTGGCTACATCATGCTTTATGCTAAAGACGGAGCTTGAGAAGATGGGACATAATGTTTATGTTTTTACAACAAAGACACCGAGTGAGCCTGAGTTTGAGCACAATGTATTCCGAGTACCAAGTGTGCCTTTCATTTTTTTAAGTGACCGTAGAGTTGGATTATTCTATCATCCTAAATTAGCATCTACAATTAAAAAGTTAGAATTAGACCTGATTCACACGAATACGGAGTTCTCACTTGGTATCTTCGGTAGAATTATGGCAAAGGAATTGAACATACCAGTTGTCCACACGTATCATACGATATATGAAGATTATTCGCATTATATTATGAAGATTAAGCGTTTGGATAAACGAACAAAATCAGCAATTCGTTACCTTACAAGGAGATGCTGTAATTCGGCAAGCAAAGTTATTGTACCTACAGATAAGGTTAAGGAATTGTTACGTACCTATCATGTCTATAGTAGTATTGAGGTTATACCTACGGGAATTAAACTTGATAAGTTCCGAAAAGATCGTTTTAGTTTTGAAGAGGTTAGTGAACTAAGGAGACATTATGGGATCCAAGAAGCGGAAAAGACTATTGTATATGTAGGTAGAATATCGAGGGAAAAGAATATCGAGGGAAAAGAATATCGAGGAAATATTGAGAGCAATGCCTGTGTATATGAAACAACATGAGGAGGTTAAGTTCGTTATTGTTGGTGGTGGACCAGATAAGGAAAGACTCATGTTAATAGCTAGGGAGCTAGGAATTGAGAAGAGGGTAATATTCGTAGGAGAGCAGCCTTGGGATAGCATTGGTAAATACTATCAATTAGGCGATGTGTTCGTTAGTGCTTCACAAAGTGAAACGCAAGGACTTACTTATATAGAAGCAATGGCAGCAGGTTTGCCAGTTGTTGCTAAGAAAGATGCCTGTCTTGATGCGATTCTTATCGATGGTTATAATGGATTTGGTTTTGTAGTGCAGAAGGATTTATATGATGGATTAGATCGTATTCTTTATTATAATTCTGATAGCTGTAGTGGAAATGTATATTCTAACAATGCGTTATCAATTGTAAAGTCATATTCAACAGAAGAATTTGCTAAGAATATTCTTCGTGTATATAATGAAGTAGCAGATGAAAGAGAACTTCAAGAGGAATTTTTATAAGAAGGAGTTTTGTGTAGTATGGAAAGTAGAAAAGAGTTAGCAATGCAGTTATTTAAAGAAGGTTATAATTGCTCACAGGCTGTATTTGCTGCATATTGTGATCTGTATAATATGGATCAGGAGACAGCACTTAAGGTATCTAGTTCTTTTGGTGGTGGAATGGGAAGAATGAGAGAGGTATGTGGCGCTGTTTCTGGAATGTTTTTAATAGCAGGCTTAGAAACTGGAAGTGTTGATGGAAAGGATCAAGAAGGAAAAAAACATAACTACGATGTAGTTCAACAATTAGCAGAAGAATATAAGAAAGAGAATGGTTCTATAATCTGTCGTGAACTTCTTGGACTTGATAAGAAAACAGATACAACACAGACAAAACCAGGAGCAAGAACAGAAGAATATTATAAGAAACGACCTTGTGTAGAGTTAGTAGGACAAGCGGCTGAAATCTTAGAACGAGTATTATTAAACAAAGAGACAGTGCAAGAATAGATTTTATGATAAGTTTTAAGGAGCTGGTGTGTGAATGCAATTAATTCAGGGGCAGCTCCTTCTTATAATATGAGGAGGAAAGATTATGAATACAAGGTTTCATAAAGTTAAGGAACAAGAAGAAATCAACGTGGTTGCAGAGCTTGGTACTAAGATTTGGCACGAACATTATTCATCGATTTTAGAACCTGCTCAAATTGATTATATGGTGGATAAATTCCAATCTGCTAATGCTGTTGCTTTGCAGATAAATGATCAAGGGTACGAGTATTATCTAATAAAAGATGAAGACTCTGTAGTGGGATATATTGGGCTAGTGATGGAAACAGATAGAGTTTTTCTTAGCAAGTTATACATAGCTAAGGAAGCAAGAGGAAAAGGCCTTGCAACAAAGGCCTTTGCATTCTTAACAGAACTTGCGTCATCGAACAAAAAGCAAGCAATTTGGCTAACAGTTAACCGATATAACAGTGGTTCCATTGCTGTTTATGAGAAAAAAGGATTTATTAAAGTTAGAGAACAAGTTTCCGATATCGGGAACGGATATGTGATGGACGATTATGTTATGGAGATGGCAATATAGGTATTTGTGTAATCTTCAATGATGATAGATGATTAATCGGAATGAATCACAATATCTTTGATTTGCTCGAGGGTATTTTCAATGTGCTCATTCTTTTCTAATTTGGATCTTTCTAGAAGTATAAGAGTGGAACGAACTTGTTTAATCGCAGTCGATACGTTGTTTTGAGCATCTGTTATCTTCGATTTCACACTGATACTTGAGAAGATATCATCGAAAAAAAGTCAGCGAATGTTGTAAAAGATCCAATGTCAATTGATATAGAGATGTTCATGCTTACATCAGCTAATTCAGTGCGAAAGGCGCGAAGGTCTTTTTGCGCTTTGGCTAAAGAAGAACGAGCGTCATCAATCTTAGAGTGTTTGGCAATATCAGTAATAAGTCCTCCGCCGAAGATGTCAAATGTACCCCAGTTAGAGGCGCTTATTAGGAATCCATATTACAGCAGGTATTGTTAAAGCGTTTAATAGTGAAAAGGTAATGTTTAATGCTTAGAAGAAATATCAAGTTCCATATTTCTTATGATGGAACGAGGTATCTTGGGTGGCAACGCCTAGGGGGTAAACAACGTGAACTATCCATACAAGGATTTCTAGAGATTTGTTTATCGGAACTATTGAATGAGAATATTAAGATAATGTGCTCTGGCAGAACGGATGCTGGAGTCCATGCATATTGTCAGGTAGCGAATTTTTATACCAATTCTAAACTTTCAATTGAGGAGATTACAAAAGCTCTTATCGTACGTTTGCCGGAAGATCTTGTTATAAGTAACATGGAACAAGTAACAGAACATTCCACAGTAGATATAGTGCTGTTAGTAAAGTGTATGAGTACTACATTGATAATGGAGAGCGAGAAGAGGTATTTACTAGAAGATATGCCTATCATGTAGAACAGAAATTGGATGTAGAGGCGATGAAGATAGCGGCTTCTTATCTTGTGGGGACACACGATTTTAGTTCCTTTTCTTCTGATCCAGGAAAGGATGATACGATTGTACGCTGTTTGCGGTAGATATTGAAGAAACGACGTTGAACTCAAGTAGGACAGGAAGTAGATATCAGAATTTAATCAGATTTCGATTGCGCAGCGATGGTTTTTTATACAATATGGTTCAAATTATTGTAGGGACACTGCTTGAAGTGGGACTGGGTGAAAGAAAGGATGATACAATTAAAGAAGCACTAGCTTGTAAAAATCGTGGATTAGCGGGTAAAACTGTTCCACCTCATGGATTATTATTAAAATCAGTGGAATACAAATGAAAGAAAAAAGGGACAATAACACAGTCTTAGGTGTTATTGTCCCTTATGACTAATTATTTTTCTAGATTTTCTTCTTCTGAAATTGTTTGATCAGATTCAGCTTCCATGTTCTCATCAGTATCGATTGATTCGTCACTATCTCAATATTATGACCTTATTTTAACATTATAAATGAGTAATATTGTCAGTTGTTAGTTAGACCAAAGAGCATTGATTTTGTCTTGAACTTTTGAATCTAGTTCATAATCATCAAGGCGAAGATAGCCATTTTCATCTATTTCAGGTTTATCTATAAGTAATTTATCAGAAAACATACGGCAGATTTCCTATGTTGCAGTTGATATGAAAGCTTCTCCGATTATATTATGGCGTAAATCAAGAGATTTGCTCTACAACCTGTTGGGTGGGCAGTTGTACAGATGAATCCTCGTACTTTGGGTTCTATAATCATAGTATATACCTCATGATAATCAAAATAATTATATCATACAATATGTGAAGAGTCAAAAACGGAGGAAGTTCGAATCGTATTACAAGATTGTCTAGGAACTATTTCAACATCTAAGGTGATAACTGATTCTTTAACATTCTTGGTTCGAATTGCATCAAGTAATAAGTTCACACAAGATTCTGCCTTGTTTAGCACATTTTGTGATATAGAAGTTAGTTTGGGAGAAACCAGATTACAAAGTTGTAATCCATCAAAGCCGATTAACGAGAGATCATTTGGTACAATACAGCCATTGCATTTGGCTCCCTCCATAAGACCAATGGCAAGGATATCGGCAGTAGCAAATATAGCAGATACGTCATATTCGCGATTTGCAATTTTACGTCCTAAAAGTAATCCGTCTTCGTAAGAAGTGTTGGTGATAATAAGAAGCTCATCACTATATGGGATGTTAGCCTCACGTAATGCTTCGAGGTATCCATCAAATCGATGTGCGACGATCTTATTGCTTTCTGAATATGGACCGGCGAAGGCAATCTTTTTGTGTCCATTTTGTATCAAATATTTTGTAGCAATATACCCACCTTTGAAATCATTAGTACCAACTAATAAAGCATTTTTATTTATATCTGTATAGCTATCTACAAAAACAACTGGACAGGGAGCAGTAGCTAATATATGTTCAATATCTTCCTCTTCTTGATGCGTAAGAAAGATTGCACCATCAACATTCCAATTTTTCAGAATATCAGAGACATTATCAATGTCTGGTACAGAGCGAATAATTGTGAAATATCCGTTCTTACGTATTAAAGTCTCAATTTCACCAAATAGTTCACTAAGGTATGGATTCGTAAAGTAGTTACAAAACGGATCTATATAAGAAAGTATAATAGCAATTAGTTTGGAAGTTTTAGACGTAAGACTTCTTGCACTAAGGTTAGGAACATAATTATATTTTATAACCAAATCATTAATAAGTTCTATGGTTGCTTGTGAAACCTTCTTGTTATTTCCATTTATGACATTAGACACTGTCATAGCACTTACTCCAGCCTCAGCTGCGATGTCTTTTAAAGTTGCCATAGTAATCATATCCTCCTGATAATATTTATTAATTAGGTATATCGTAAAACCATTGTATATATATTAAAGTTATTACCTATATAGTACATAATAAAAAGTAAAATGTAAATACATATTTTGTAACAATAAGAAGAGTTGAGCTTTTATGCAGGTTAAATGTTGTTGTTAACTAATAATGTAGGTGAAGAACTTGGTATCAAATGGGCAAAACTGCGTCAGCATTGTGTAAGATATACAGAAAAGAATAATTTTATACAAAATATATAAAC
>OJKA01000760.1_pt1 | contig 10222 bp, 4 predicted proteins | sample 1596451 | NCBI WGS metagenome assembly OJKA01 (sample SAMEA4350155, study PRJEB24818) | metagenome | biome: human; feature: gut; material: faeces | place: Denmark | collected 2013-09 | reverse complement strand
GTGCTTCCTTTATGCTTAACTCAATTGCGATTTCAAGAATCAATGAACAGTTAAATCTTATTAATGGAGATGTTAAGTTTATGGTTCTTCCAAGTTTATTAATAGTAGTTGCAATATTTGTCATATTGTATTGTATTTTAAGTTTTATAATACGTAAGAGTGGTAATATATTGCCGATAGAGGCGTTAAGAAAGAATGAGGATAGTAAGAATGGAAAATTAAAAACTAAAAAACATAGTTATAGAATAGTAAGAGCTGATGTATATTTGGCTGTAAAATTAATAACAGCAAGGATGAGAGAAAATATTGTTATGCTTACCACAATAGCACTGCTAGTCGCTATAGCAATAGTAGGTGCTAGTTTCAGTACGATAATTAAAAGTAATAATGAAAAGTATTTGAAAAGTCAATATTTGGCGGAAACAGTTTTGACAACAAGTACATCAGTAAGTTTGGCGGACGCACAGGAACTTTATAGTCAGTTAAAGAATGATGACTCTATTAATGTTTCTATCGTATGTGATACAGGAATAAATGCTCAATTTGAAGATCAAGAGTTAGGATACTGCATTGCCGATTTGAATGCATTAAGTGTTCAAAATATAATACCTATAAAGAATGTACAAGACAAGGATATCATTATTAGTGAATCTTTTGCAAGAACGCATAATCTTGAGATAAATGATTACGTTGAAATCAAAGCACCAGATACATATAGATATGATTCGAATGGATATATAATAGGTATAGAAAAAGAAGGGAAGAACTGTACCTTACAGATTGCTTATATAATGCGGGATAATAAAATGATGTATTGGGATGCATATATAGATATTCATAATGAAGATTTTATACAAGAAACTGAGTGGGTTAACAAAATATATATTAATGGCGATTACCAATATATTGATAACAAGTTAGAAAACATGAAAAATGATTTTCCTTATCTTAAATGGGCCAATTATAGCGATGTACTTATGAGTAATAATAGAGATATTGACAATAGATACTTAATGATTGAAATTGTTGTTAGAATATTAGTAATCATAGCATCAATAGGTTGGATTAATTCTCTTAGAAACATATTCTTATCTCGAATAAAGGATTACGATATTATACGAATGCAAGGAGTTAGTAGAATCAGGCTTGCCAAAATAATGGTGTACCAGATAATTACATATCTATTGAATGGAACTATATTTGGTTGCATAATTGGAAGTTTTATTGTTAAGGTATTACTATATTGGGATCAGAATAGATTAACCTTTGATATTGATTTTAATATAGTTTATCAAATGATAGTTATCATGCTACTATTCTGTTTGGTCTTAATACCTGTATTATGGAAGATATGTAACAAACAACTATTAGAGGATAATTGTTGAAATATAAAGAACATAATGTAGTTAAAGCGAAAAAGAATATAAGAAAACATTAAAGTTAAAAAAAGGTAGTTAAAAAAAAGACAAATACAAATATAAAATAATTGATACATATGTAAAAATAATGGCAAAAAAATATAAAAAATAAGTAAAATTGATAAAATTCAGGTTGATTTTCAAGAAAATAAAACAATTTTAAGTATTACCTGTATTGATTTTGATAACAAGTGTGTTATAATATAGACAATACAACATCAAAGTATTACATAAATTTAAGGAGGATATGCATAATGATGAGATTTACATTACCAAGGGATATGTATTATGGAAAAGGTTCATTAGAGCAACTTAAGAACTTAAAAGGTAAAAAGGCTATTATAGTTCTTGGTGGAGGATCAATGAGACGATTTGGTTTCGTTGATAAAGTAGAAGCATATTTGAAAGAAGCTGGTATTGAAACACAATTATTTGAAAATGTAGAGCCAGATCCTTCCGTTGAAACAGTTATGAAAGGTGCAGCACAGATGAGAGAATTTGAACCAGATTGGATCATCGCTATGGGTGGCGGATCGCCAATCGATGCTGCAAAGGCTATGTGGGTATTTTATGAATATCCTGAAACAACCTTCGAAGAAATTATTCAACCTTTCTCATTCCCAGAGTTAAGACAAAAAGCAAAATTCTTAGCAATTCCTTCAACATCAGGTACAGCTACAGAAGTAACAGCTTTCTCAGTAATTACTGATTACGCAAAAGGGATCAAATATCCTTTGGCAGATTTTAACATAACACCAGACGTTGCAATTGTTGATCCTGATTTAGCAGAAACAATGCCTCCTAAATTAGTAGCACATACAGGCATGGATGCTTTAACTCATGCAATTGAAGCATACGTATCTACATTAAATTCGCCATTCACAGATCCACTTGCAATCAAAGCAATACAAATGGTAATCGAATATCTTCCTAATTCATTTGGTGGGGATATGGAAGCAAGAGAACAGATGCATTATGCACAATGTCTTGCAGGCCAAGCATTCTCTAATGCATTACTTGGAATTGTTCACTCAATGGCACATAAAACAGGAGCTGCATTCTCAACTGGTCATATTCCACATGGTTGTGCCAATGCAATCTACCTTCCATATGTAATTAAATACAATGCAAAAGAAGCAGAAAGCCGATATGCAGATATCGCGAGATCAATTGGAATCGTTGGAACAGATACTGAATGTGTGAAAGCATTATGTGATAAAATTGATGAATACAATGCTAAATTAAGCATTCCAAAAACATTAAAAGAATTCGGTATTAATGAAGAAGAATTCAAACAAAAAATAGCAGAAATCTCTGTAAATGCTGTCGGTGATGCTTGTACTGGATCAAATCCAAGAACAATTACACCAGCTGAGATGGAACGATTATTTACTGGCATATACTATGGTACAGAAGTTGATTTCTAAATCATAATAACTAAGGAGTTCTAGATCGCTTGATTTAGAACTCTGTTTTTTTATTAATTAAAGAATTAAAGTGAAAAAGTAGTCTTAAGTACTGGATTTTTGTTGAGTTATAAATTATAATCATTACTTAGGTAGAGCGATGATATCATCGACCCAACTGAATGGTTACAAATTAAGGAAATTATGTTGCGAAGAATTATGTAACTGCATAGTTCCCATCTAGATTATGAGATGTATGGAGGAAAGATATGTTTACAATACGTAAAAAGGAATTATTAGCGAATAATATCTATCTTATGGATATTGAAGCTCCACGTGTAGCAAAATCATGCCACCCTGGTCAATTCGTAATTGTTAAAATGGATGAAAAAGGAGAACGTATTCCGTTAACAATATGTGATTATGACAGAGAAGCTGGCACAGTAGCAATCGTATTTCAAGCTGTTGGTGAATCTACAAAGAGAATGGCTGATTATGAAGTTGGGGATACATTCAGAGACTTCTCAGGTCCTCTTGGTTGTAAATCAGAATTAATTGATGAAGATCCTGAAGAACTTAAGAAGAAGAGCTTCCTGTTTGTAGCAGGTGGCGTTGGTACTGCACCAGTGTATCCACAGGTTAAATGGATGCATGAACAAGGATACGATGTAGATTGTATCATCGGTGCTCGTAACAAAGATTTAATCATTCTTGAAGAGGAAATGAAGAAAGTTGCAAGAAACGTATATGTTGCAACAGATGATGGTTCCTATGGCTTCAAGGGAAATGTTAATGATAAAATTAAAGACTTAGTTAATAATGAAGGCAAACATTATGATCATGTAATTGCTATTGGTCCAATTATCATGATGAAATTCGTATCAATATTAACAAAAGAACTTGGAATCCCTACAACTGTAAGTATGAATCCAATCATGGTAGATGGTACTGGTATGTGTGGGGCTTGTCGTTTAACTGTTGGTGGTGAAGTTAAATTTGCTTGTGTAGATGGCCCTGAATTCGATGGACACCTTGTTGATTTTGATGAGTCAATGAAGAGACAACAGATGTATAAAACACAAGAAGGAAGAGAAATACTGAAAGAAAAAGAAGGAGCTACTCATAAGAATGGTGGTTGTGGATGTGGAGGTAACGACTAATGGATATGTTAACTAGAATCCCAGTTAGAGAACAAGACCCTAAAGTTCGTGCTAAGAATTTTGAAGAAGTATGTCTTGGATATAATCAAGAAGAAGCTCAAATAGAAGCGACTAGATGTTTAAAATGTAAGAACGCAAAATGTATAACAGGATGTCCTGTATCAATTGATATTCCTGGATTTATAAGAGAAGTAGAAGCTGGTAACATTGAAGAAGCTTATCATGTAATTAGCCAATATTCAGCGCTTCCTGCTGTATGCGGTCGTGTCTGTCCACAAGAATCACAATGCGAAGAAAGATGTATTCGTGGTATCAAAGGTGAACCAGTATCAATTGGTAAGTTAGAGCGTTTTGTTGCTGACTGGGCAAGAGAGAATGGAATTCAACCAAAAGCTGCCGAAGTGAAGAACGGTAAGAAAGTTGCTGTAATCGGTTCAGGTCCTGCAGGACTTACATGTGCAGGAGATCTTGCAAAACTTGGTTATGATGTAACAATCTTTGAAGCACTTCATGAAGCAGGTGGAGTATTAACTTATGGTATTCCGGAGTTTCGTTTACCAAAAGATACTGTAGTACAATCTGAAATTGAGAATGTAAAAGTTCTAGGTGTTAAAATTGAAACAAATGTCGTTATTGGTAAATCAACAACAGTTGATGAATTATTAGAAGATGAGGGATTTGACGCAGTATTCATCGGTTCAGGTGCTGGTCTTCCTAAATTCATGGGTATTCCAGGAGAGAATGCAAATGGTGTATTCTCAGCGAACGAATATTTAACTCGTAATAATCTTATGAAGGCATTTGATGTATCATATGATACTCCAATCGTAGCTGGTAAGAAAGTTGCTGTAGTTGGTGGTGGTAATGTAGCTATGGATGCTGCAAGAACTGCATTAAGACTTGGTGCTGAAGTACATATTGTGTACAGAAGAAGTGAGTCTGAACTTCCAGCTAGAGTAGAAGAAGTTCATCATGCAAAAGAAGAAGGAATTATCTTTGATTTACTTACTAATCCAAAAGAAATCTTAGTTGATGAAAAGGGTTGGGTTAAAGGTATGACTTGCGTTAAGATGGATCTTGGTGAACCAGATGCATCTGGTAGAAGAAGACCAGTAGAAGTTCCTGGTTCAGAATTCGAACTTGAACTTGATACCGTTATCATGTCACTTGGTACTAGTCCAAATCCATTGATTTCTTCAACAACTCATGGATTAGACATTAACAAATACAAATGTATCATAGCTGATGAAGAAAAAGGACAGACTTCAAAAGAAGGCGTTTACGCTGGTGGAGATGCTGTTACTGGTGCTGCAACAGTTATCCTTGCAATGGGAGCTGGTAAAGCTGCTGCAAAGGGAATTGATGAGTATTTAACTAATAAATAATAAATCTTTGATGTAATATATGCACCCCACTAGGGACCTAATTATGATATGTACCCCCTTTACTGGACAAAACCAGTAAAGGGGGTTTTTTGTATTTCATTCTTCATTTGATAGAAAACTAAAAAAAGTAGACCTAATAAAAAATTACATACCTTTAATCAAACCCTGTAGTTCTTATAATTAATAATAGAAGTGGATAAATAGTGAGCTTAGAAGGTAGGAGGCTAGAAGGTATGTTATCATATCAATTTACAGACAATAAGGGAACGTTTCGAGTAATAGATCCAGAGAATACAAGTTATCTCTATTTTCCTATTACCAATGAAACAGGAATGAAAAGTTCAGTAACACCACTACTGGGTGGTGATTGTAAGATGGATCAGAATAGTTTTGTGTTACAACCTGTTAGTAGTGAGGATTTACATAACAATAAGGTAAGCAGGAATTTCTGGTGTGATATAGAAGGAAAAGGATTATGGTCAGCAACAGGAATGTCAATGCATCAGTTAAGTAATCAATTAACACAGAAGAAAGAGAAAACATTACTTGATGCAGGTATGTTGTATCATACCATGTATCGAGTTTCAGATGAATATGGGATAGGTTCTAAGATTCTTTCTTTTGTTCCTATTGAAGATAACGTTGAGATTATGAAGGTAGATATACGCAATATTAGCAACGAAAACCTCGAGTTTACAGCTACAGCTGCAATACCTATATATGGTAGATCAGCAGACAATATCAGAGACCATCGCCATGTTACCTCATTACTCCATCGTATTGAGACAAGAGAGTATGGAGTGTACGTTAAACCAACATTTTCATTTGATGAAAGAGGTCATCAGAAGAATGAAATGACCTATTATGTGGCTGGTTGTACAGGAGAAGGGAATAAACCAGAAGGATTTTATCCAGTAGTAGAAGAGTATATCGGTGAAGGCGGGGATTTCCTAAGACCAACAGCGATTTTGAATAAACAACAGGTAGTGAAAAAGGATTGTAGTCTGAATGGATACGAGGCAATGGGAGCTATTCAATTTGAAAGAATGGTATTAAGGCCACAAGAGGAATGCAGCTTCATCTTATTAATTGGTTTAGATAAAGACTCAGACTTAATTCAGGAAGTTATTAAGAGATATGATACGGTAGCTAAAGTAGAAAAAGCATACAATGAGATGCAAAGACATTGGGATAAGAAGAAAAATGTAAGTATTCAAACAGGAGATTCTAAGTTCAATAATTTTATGCAGTGGGTTAGTTTTCAACCGATTCTAAGACGTATCTATGGTTGCTCATTCCTACCTCATCATGATTATGGGAAAGGGGGTAGAGGTTGGAGAGATTTGTGGCAAGACTGTCTAGCTCTTACCTTAATGGATCCAAGTGGTGTTAGAGAAGCGATATGTAACAATTATGCTGGTGCAAGAATGGATGGAAGCAATGCAACGATCATAGGAGAAAAGCCAGGAGAATTCATCGCAGATAGAAACAATATAACAAGAGTGTGGATGGATCATGGGTTCTGGCCACTGGTTACTACGGATCTGTATATTCAACAAACAGGAGATTTATCAATTCTATTAGAGAAGGTAACTTATTTTAAGGATAAACAAATAGAGCGTGGAGAAGCTATTGATTCCAATTGGCATAGTTTTGATAGTAAATGCATGATGACAGAAGATGGTAAGGTCTATGAAGGCAGTGTACTAGAACATATCTTACTTGAGAATCTAACCACATTTTACGATGTAGGAGACCATAACCATATGCGACTTAGAGGAGCTGATTGGAATGATGCATTAGATATGGCTAATGAAAGAGGAGAAAGTGTTGCATTCACTGCGGCCTATGCAGGAAACTTTGACACATTGACAAGATTATGTAAGCAGCTAATGCTATCTGGCATTGATGAAGTGGAGATAGCAGAAGAGATACTAATATTGCTTAAGCAAGATGTAGAATTATATGAAAGTGTGACACAGAAGAAGTCATTGTTAAAAGAGTATTGTGAAGGAAGTAGTAAGAGAATATCAGGTAAGTTAAGAAGAGTCTCCCTTGATGAATTAATGAATAACTTGAAACAAAAAGCAGAATGGATTAAGCAACATATAAGGGATAACGAGTGGATTGAAGAAAATCAAACAGAGACGGATAACCACGGTTGGTTTAACGGCTATTATGATAACGCTGGCGAGAAAGTGGAAGGCCTTTTTGAACAAGGAATTCGAATGATGTTAACGAGTCAAGTTTTCGCAATTATGTCGGGTACAGCTACATCAGAACAGGTGAAGATGATGACAAATGCCGCGGATGCATATTTGTACAAGGCTGAAGTTGGTGGATATCGCTTGAATACCGATTTTAAAGAATTAAAACTAAACTTAGGCAGAATGTTCGGATTTGCATATGGTCATAAAGAGAATGGTGCTGTATTTTCACATATGACAGTGATGTATGCCAATGCCTTATACAAAAGAGGTTTTGTTAAAGAAGGATATAAAGCAATCGAGACCCTTTATAGACAAGTTTCTAATGCCGAAGTGAGTAAGATATATCCGGGTATACCAGAATATTTTAATGATAAAGGAAGAGGTATGTATCATTATCTAACGGGTGCAGCAAGCTGGCTTATGTTAACAGTAGTAACCCAGATGTTTGGTGTTAGAGGATTAGGTGGAGACTTATTAATAGAACCTAAATTATTAAATGAGCAGTTTAATCAAGCAAAAACAGCTAGTATATCTACAATATTCGCAGAACATAACTTAGAGGTTGTACTTGTGAATGAAGCAAACAGAGATTACGGAGAATATCAAGTAGCTGAGGTATATGTGAATGATAAGCTCATAACAGAACAAGATAAGGTAGTAATTAACAAAGAGTATTGTATATGCAAGAAAGAATATATACAAAGCTTGGTTAAGGAGATGAATCAGCAGATAAAGGTGATTCTCCGTTAAAGATTATCACGGTTATTAAAAAGGAGACAGAATATGTTAGGACACAGTATATTAGATGAAAATAAACGATATAGAATTGAAAACTATGGAAAGAAAACTACATTCGCTAGTTTCTTACCTGGTATTAGTGGTAGGAATGGAATTCCGATTTGGTGTTATTATGTAAATCGTGGTCAAGGTGTAACGAGTTTTGGAGTGGATTGTAAAGACCGAGCTATTATGGAATTCTTCCCAGCACATCAAGCTTATCAGAATGTCAAGACTCAAGGATTTCGTACGTTTATTAAAAAAGATGGATGTTACTTTGAGCCATTTAAAGCTGATTTCCAAAATACCAGTATGGCGATTGGTATGAATGAGTTAGTAGTCAACCATTACGAGGAATCACAACAGATTGAAACAAGTGTAACATATTATTCCCTACCAGGTGAAAAAGTTGGTGCCTTAGTTCGTAAAGTGAGCATCAAGAATGTGTCTGATGAGGAATGTATGATTGAAGTATTAGACGGTATGCCTGCTGTAATTCCTTATGGTGTGAATATGGGATCCATGAAAGAGATGGGACAGACAACAAAGGCATGGATGCAAGTAGAAGATGTGGAGACAAAGACTCCGTACTATCGAGTTCGAGTAAGTATGGAGGATACTGCAAGTGTACAAGGTGTTGAAGGAGGAAACTTTGCACATGCTATCAATGATCTAGGTGAAGAACTTGCAACAATTGTTGATCCAGCGGTTGTATTTGATTATGATACGGGCCTTGATGCGGCAGTAGGGCTTAGAAGTGAATCCTTAGATGAACTTATTAAGAAGAAACAAGTAACACAGAATAATTTACCATGCTGTTTCTTTGCGGAGAAAAGAATGGTAAAGGCTGGAGAAGAGATTTGTTTATATGAACTATTTGGTCAAGTTGAGAATAAAACAATTCTTAGTACTTGCAAAGAAAAATGGTTACAACCACAATTTTATGTTGAAAAGCAACTAGAAGGTAGTGCTTTAATCGATGAGATATGTAATTCAATTGAGACAAAGACAGGAAATGAATTGTTTGATGAATACTGTAAACAGACGTATCTTGATAATGTTCTGCGTGGAGGTTATCCAATTGAATTAGCGAAAGACAAAATATTCTATCTATATTCTAGAAAACATGGAGATATAGAAAGAGATTATAATTATTTTCGTATGTTACCTGAATACTACTCACAAGGAAATGGTAATTTCCGTGATGTGAATCAGAATCGTCGTGAAGATGTACGTTTTCAACCGTATGTGAAGGAAGCGAATATAAGAACTTTCTATAATATGATTCAAATTGACGGTTATAATCCCTTGTCGGTAGAAAAGGTTAGCTATACCTTAGAAGGGCAGCAAGTAGAGAAGTTAATACGAATCGTACCAGAAGTAAGTAAGCTTAAGCTATTAAAACTTTTAGGAAGTAAATTTACTCCAGGTCAACTATTTATGACGTTAGAAGATTGCAATTGGAAGGATGAAGTGCAGGAGAAGGAATTTGTTGAGATGGTGCTTCAACAAGCGAATGGAGAGACAACCGGTTCGTTTGGAGAAGGGTATTGGAGTGATCATTGGACATATAACCTAGATCTTGTGGAGGAATATCTTCATGTATATCCAGAGAATGAGAAGGAGCTTTTGTTTGAAGATTATAGTTATACATATTTTGAAACTAGAGTTACACTCTTACCAAGAAAGAAGCGTTATGTAAAGACAGACAATGGAATCAGGCAATATAACTTCCTTGATAAAGCAAGAAAGAAAGACTGTGAGAATGATAAGTTAAGAAGTGCATATGGGAAAGGCGAAGTTGTAACAGGTAATTTAATGGAGAAGATTTTACTGCTTAGTACCTTAAAATATGCTACACTAGAC
>OJKA01000757.1_pt1 | contig 10245 bp, 8 predicted proteins | sample 1596451 | NCBI WGS metagenome assembly OJKA01 (sample SAMEA4350155, study PRJEB24818) | metagenome | biome: human; feature: gut; material: faeces | place: Denmark | collected 2013-09 | reverse complement strand
CTATAAAGAAGGTGTTTTCGTAGGTTATCGCTATAACGATACCTATGAGGTGGAGCCGCAGTTCTGCTTCGGACACGGACTGTCCTATACAAAATTTGCATACAGCAATCCAGGCGTGGAAAAAAAGAACGACGAGGTTCTGGTGAGCTGCGACGTTACGAATATCGGCGATCTTGCGGGAAAAGAGACAGTACAGATTTACCTTGCCCCGAAAAACAGAAAAGAGGACCAGCCTTTCCAGGAACTCAAAGGCTTTGAGAAAATAGAGCTTGCACCGGGAGAAACGAAACGTGTCACTGTGAAAGTGGATGACTACAGCGAGGACAAAACAATCCGAATTGGAACATCCTCCAGGGAGGTCTTTTATGAAATATAAAAATCCGGTGATCAGAGGATTTTACCCGGATCCATCTGTGTGCAGAGCTGGGGACAACTTTTATCTGGTAAATTCAAGCTTTGAATTTTTTCCGGGAGTGCCTCTTTTTCACAGTAAAAATCTGGCGCAGTGGGAGCCGGTAGGACACTGCCTTACAAGTAAAGAGCAGGTAAAGCTGGATGGCTGCCATGCTTCCGGCGGTATTTACGCGCCCACCATCCGATACCATGAAGGCTGGTTTTATATGACAGTCACAAATGTTTCTGATAAAGGAAACTTTATCGTGCATACCCGAAATCCGGAAGAGGGCTGGTCAGAGCCTTGCTGGGTGAAGCAGGGCGGAATCGATCCTTCCCTGTTCTTTGACGAGGACGGAAAGGTTTACTATACGACAACCGGAAATCTGGAAGATGGTACAAGTACAATCCAGATGTGCGAAGTGGACCCCATGACAGGGGAAAAGCTTACAGAAAGCCGAGTAATTAATTATGGCTGCGGAGGCAGATGTCCGGAAGGCCCCCATATTTATAAAAAAGGCGGATATTACTATCTGATGCTTGCGGAGGGAGGAACAGAGTACGGGCACATGGAAACCCTGCAGCGCTCCCGAAATCCCTATGGACCTTATGAAGCCTGTCCTCACAATCCCATTCTTTCCCATAAAGATTATCAAAAGGGAGACCTGGCGGGTGTGGGCCATGGTGATCTTGTGGAGGATGCTGACGGGAACTGGTGGATGATTTTTCACGGAATCCGTCCGTTAAAAGGGGAGTATGGATATCTCATGCTCCATAACCTGGGAAGAGAAACTTTTCTGGCGCCTGTCACATGGACGGAGGACGGCTGGCTGACAGTTGGAAATGACGGAACCGTTGATTTTGAGATGGAGGGTGAACTTCCGGCAGAAGCAGAAGATGAGACGGAAGTTGTTTTTGAGGATACTTTTGAGGATGAGGAGTTCAGCGTAAAATATACGTTCCTGAGAAATCCGGATATGTCAGAATATGTGCGCGATACAGAAAATAAACAGCTGCTTCTTCGCGGAAATGACGCGACATTGAATGAGGAAGGAAGTCCTGCATGGATAGGAATCCGCCAGGAGGAATTTACAGCGGAAGCAGAGGTGACAGTCTGGTCAGGAGAGAACGGAAGAGCCGGAAACCGCGCGGGACTCACAGCCTTTTACAATGACGGATATCATTATGACGTTTACACGACAGAGGAAAATGGACAGCAGTATATTTGCTATGCGCAGTGCATACATGAAACATATACTGTACTTGAAAAAATTCCTGTATCTGCCGGGAAAGTGACGCTGAAGCTGAAAGCGGATGATCAGTTTTACAGATTTTCTTTCATTACAGAAGGAAATGAGGAGCAAAGTATCGGCCGGGGACGTACAGCAGGACTCTGTACAGAGGGAACCTTCCGAATGAGCTTCACAGGAACCTTTATCGGAATCTTTGCAGAAAAGACCGATGCCATTTTTAGAAATTTAAAAGTGAGATTTGACAGCAAGTAGAATATTTTCAAAAAAACATGTAGATAAGAAGAATATTTGTAATACTTTTATTGCCCCCGGAGTTGGTGACTCTGGGGGATTTTTTTTACTGTTTACTTATAACTTGACAGTCGATGAGTACTGCCTCTTTTGTTTTTGTTGATTCTGCCCATAAGATAAGATATAATGAAACACACATTGTATGAAATATACATGGTAAGAGGAGCTTGCCTTTGGAGGGGTTATGCAGAGGAAAAATAAGAAGAAATCTTTAAACCGGGAATTTACAATCATGACGATGTTTACTTCTGTCAGCGCCCTGGTGTTGTTCGGGGCTGTGATGCTGGCGCTTTTTTTTATTTTTTTTCACGGAGATATCAGGGAAGATATGGAAAATACGCTGAAAAATACCCAGCAGGAGTACAGGGAAAAAATCCAGTTCATTCAGGATGGAGGAGTGGCGATCCGGCATAACGCAGTTCTCAAAGACTTTTTTTCCGGGAACTGGTCAGACAGAGAAGAAATGGAGAAGCAGCTTTCTTACAGTATGGAGCTGTTTTCGGAAAGAAATATGGCAGTACAGCAAAAGCCTTTCGTTGTAAGCGTCTGTCTTTTTAACAGGAAGGGCGAATATGTAAAAAGTCATTATTATCCTATGACCGCCTCTGCCGCCCGGCTGAAAGAGCTTTCCTATCAGAGCCTGCAGCAGGAATTCAGGGAAGGGGAAGAGCTTTATCGGGTAACCAGAGAAAATGGAGAAATCGTCCTCTGTTTTCGGATCTACGATGAACAAATGCAGGAAACAGGAACCTGTGTGGTTGGAATCGACGAAAAAGCCATGGACGTTCTGTTTCAGGAAATCGAGAACTTCGACAACGGAAGCTGGATGGTGCTGTCAAGCAGGGATGCAGTGCTTGCATATGGCGGTGAACTGAAGAAAAAGGGAGAAATAAAGAGAAGAGACGAGATAAAACAGTGGATCGCAGCCGGGCGAAATACTGCCGGAGAGAGAAAGACAGGAGGCATACAGAGCCTTTACAGAAGCGAGACTGCGGGCTTTGGGATGTCGGCATTTGTGGCAGTGGGAATGAACAATATTTACCGTATTCTCAAACCTACCTTCCTGACCTTCGTGGGAGTTATCGTTCTGACCTTACTGTTTCTGGCGTTTTTTAACCTCGGTGTCAGCTACCGCTTTTCCAGACCGCTGAAAAAGATGGGGGAGGTACTGCGGGACTTCGGTCAGAAGAACTTTGATGTGCGTATGGAGGATTCTTCGATTCAGGAGATTGCGGATATCAGTATTGTGTTCAATGATATGGCAGACAGGATCAAATATCTTGTGGAACAGATTTATGAGAAGCAGCTCCTTGCAACACAGGCACAGGTGAAATATCTTCAGGCACAGATCAATCCCCACTTTCAGTTTAATATTCTTGCCATGTTCAGCATCAAGGCGAAGCTTGCCGGAAATGAGGAGCTGTACCAGGGATTACAGGCGTTTTCCAGACTTGTTCAGGGAAAAATCTTCAGGGAAAAAGAAGTGAAGATTCCGGTTTCCGAAGAAATGGAGCTGGTGAATTTTTATCTTTACCTCCAGAAAAGCCGATTTGACGATAAGCTTGTCTACGAAATTCACTGTAAGGAGGAAATGGGAGATTTTCTGATCCCGCGGCTTCTCATAGAAGCAATTGTGGAGAATGCAGTTTCACATGGAATAGAGCCTAAAAGCGGAGAAGGAAAGGTTGAGGTGGAGCTGTTCCTGCAGGAAGAAAAACTGCACATTACAGTCAGCGACGATGGAGTCGGCTATGTGGAAGAAAAAAAGCCGGAGGACACAGGGGAGCAGAACGGCTCTTCACAGGAAGAGAAAACAGAAGAAGGCAGTACGCTGACGGAAATTCCGGATAAAATCAGCCATACCCACACAGGGATGGAGAATACCAGACGCCTTCTGCAGATTTTATATGGTGAAAATTACAGCTTGAATATATATGGAGAAAAGAATGTGGGTACAAAGGTAGAGATCATTTTGCCCGCAGAAAAAAGAGGAGGAACAATACATGTGGAAAGTAGCGGCGGCAGACGATGAAGCGTATCTGCGTACAGCCTTACAGAAGCTGATGAACTGGGAAAAAATGGACTGTTCATTGGACGCAGTGCTGAACAACGGAAGAGCGCTGATAGAATATATAGAAGAAAATCATCCGGATATTGTTATCACAGATATCCGGATGCCGGAAGCGGACGGGCTTGAGGTATGCAAATTCATTTATGAAAAATATCCGGAAATCCAGGTGATCATATTAAGCGCATACAATGAATTTGAATATGCCAGAACTGCGATTCGTTACGATGCGGCTGATTATGTTTTGAAGCTTTCTGTTCTGGAAGAACTTCCTCCGGCAGTTGCAAAGGTGACGCAGAAGCTGGAGAAACAGAAAAAAGAACTGGAGCGTGAACTGCAGGCAGAGCCGCAGAAAAAAGAAACGGAAAGTCTTTATGAAAAAATGCTTACCTACATTGAAGAAAATTACAGCGGCAAGATCACTCTGAATGATATTGCGGAGGCTCTTCATGCAAACAGCAGCTATTTAAGCCGTCTGTTCAAGCAGAAAAGCGGAAACAATCTGTTCGACGCTGTGTTAGAAAAAAGGATTGAGAAGGCAAAGGAATATATGACGGATACGGACTGGAAGATTTATAAAATTTCCCAGGCTGTAGGATTTGAGGACACGGGATATTTTTCCAGAGTATTTAAGAAGTATACAGGTATTTCTCCCACAGAATATAAGAATGGAAGAAGGAATGAGGATGAAGCTTAAAAAAGTTATTCTGGCAGGGCTTTCCCTCTTTCTTTTGTTGGGGACGGCAGGCTGTATAAAGCAGAAGGAAGAGTCTGTAGAGCTGACCCTGATGCACGGCTGGGGAAGCACAGAAGACGACCATGTGGCAATGCGCAAAATCTACATGGATTACGAAAAAGAAAATCCCAATGTGAAGCTGAATCTGGTGTCGATGCCTTCCGGCAGTGAACTTGTCAGAAAGGTGGAGGATATGCTGATGGTAGGGGATATTCCGGATCTGCTTTTCCTTGGCGGGGCGGAGGCGGAAACAGTGTATGACTTTATGGTGGAAAAAAATCTTGCCCTGGATCTCATGCCCTATATAGAAGAAAATCCTCAGTTAAAGGAATGTCTTGCCCCTGTAAATCTGAGCTATTGGACTACGGAGGAGGGGAAGCTGTATACTGTCTCAGACGTACTTCTCCTGAGCGGCGGATATTGGTATAACAAAGAAATTTTTGAGAAGGCAGGAATTGAAAGCCTGCCGGAAACCTGGGAGGAATTTCTCCAGGTCTGCCGAAAGATCAAGGGCTGGTCAGACAGGGAAGGAAGAAGAGTGAAATGTCTGCAGATGCCCTCTGAGGCGTATCTTTACCTTGCAGGACATATGCTTGCCGCAGATCAGGAAGAGACTGAAGAACCCATACAAAGCAGGAAGGAAAGCACTCTTCCCACGTTTCAGAGACTGGATCAGCTTCTGATACAGCTCAAAGATCTCTATTCCTTCACCATAGCGGAAAATGATTACAGCTACCGGGACGATACCAGCAGCTTTAACAAGGGAAAATCGGCTATGTACATCAACGGAAGCTGGGCTGCACCTATGATTTCGTCGAAAATCGATGCAGAATATGCTCTCTTGCCCTTTAAAAAAGGGAAGACTCTTTCCTGTGAGTCTGCCGGCCTTGGATATATGCTGGGAAACACAGAAGACGAGAGAAAACGGGCTGCAGCAGTGGATTTCGTAACCTATATGCTGAGTAAGCCGGTACAGGAAAGAATCCTCAGGGAGACAGAACAGATGCCTGCGAATCCGGAAATAGATCTGAGAGACTATGCAGAGGAAATGCCCCGCTTTTATCAGGCGGTGGAGCTGGTACAGGGAGCAGACTACCGTATTGAGGTTCCCAATAACCTGTGGCCTGCGCAAATCCGGGAAATTTTCATGGAAAATATTCAGGACGTACTCCTGGGAAAGAAGGAAGAAACAGCGTTTCTTCGGGAACTGGCAGAGGCCCGTGAAAAGTAAAATGGGAGGATTCTTTCCCATCAGGAAAAAAGGTAAAATAATTACATGCAGAGTAAGGAAAAGTAAAAATAATCCAGACTTTTTGTAAAGATTCTTCATTCAAAAAAATCCCCCGATTTAGTACCATAAGGTTACCAAACAGAGATCGAAAAAATCGGGAGGAAAAGAAAATGAAGAAAAGAGCAATCAGTATCTTATTAACAGCAGCGGTTGCAGCAGGCACAATGGCGGGAACAACAGCTACCGTATTTGCCGGAGACGACAACACACTTGAATTTTATCATGCTACTATCATGAGGAGAGCGAATGGCCGGCAGCCAAAGTCATGAGAGATATTTATGACGAATTCGCAGCACAGCATGCAGACGGCGATATTAAATTTGAGCCTATCGCAGTAGAAAACAGAGACGAGATCGTCAGCGCAGAAGTTGCAGGCGGCAACTTCCCGGATGTTGTAGACTGTGGTGTAGCGCTTCCGCTGGCAGCGATCAGCCAGGGACTTGTTCTCGATCTGAAACCGTTTATTGATGAGAACAACCTTCAGGATGCAGTTGGACTGAACTATACACAGAACGATGTTGACGGACACATCTACACCGTACATGATCAGTTAGAGAGCCGCGGTCTGTGGTACAATGCAGAGGTTCTGGAAAAAGCAGGCGTGAAACCGGAAGAAGCATTTGCAGACTGGGATGCTTTCGGAGCAGCAATGGAAAAAGTTCACGCACTGGATGACGGAACATACGGATACGCAGCAGGACAGGGCTCCAGCTTTATCATGAACGCAATCCTTGGTTCTACAGAAGAAGGACGGGCAATGATCGAAAGCGAACTGACACCGGATACAATTAATTCTGATTTATTTGCAGAAGCATTTAAAACAGCAGCAACTTTAGATCAGGCAAACGGTTCTGACCATACAACAGAAGACGTTGGAAACCTTATGGATGACTTCAACAAAAACGGAATGGCAGCAGTTTTATTCAACGGTGTATGGAATGCCAGCGGTATCGGCGAAGACCTTGCTGATAAAGTGGAACCGGCAGTTTTCCCTGGAAACGTTTCTATCATCACAGCAGGTTCCGGACTTTCCGTATCTGCAAACATGAGTGAAGAAAAACAGGCGCTTGCCCTTGAATTTGTAAAATACATGGTAAGCCCGGAAGTACAGGCAAAGATCTTCACAGGCGTACAGGCAAATCCATGTAACACAACAGTAGATTTAAATGCACTTGCAGAAGAAAGCCAGGATCCGATCACAATGAAGCTTGCAGCAGCATGTTCCGCAGCAAATGCAGCAGAGACGATCACAAGCGATATGAGACAGGCATGGGGCGCTGACGTAGGAAGCGCGATCATCAACGCGCTGATGGAATCAGCAGTTGAGGGAGCAGACATCGACGCTCGTCTGGAACAGTTAAAACAGGAACTTATCGCATTAGTTGGATAATGAATCCGTGAAATGTAAGGGGAGGGAAGGAAACTTCTCTTCCCCTTTTTCAGCCAAATTTCGGATAAAGGTTTCAAATGAGGAGGAAAAAATAAATGATGACAAAACAGAAGTCCTGGAAACGCAAAGGGTTTATCCTTGCTTTTCTGGCTCCTACGCTGATTGCGTTTGCTGTGTTTTATCTCTATCCCATTCTGACAGTTTTGTTTACATCTTTCTGTAAATGGGATTATACAAACATTACAAGTCCTGAATTTTTCGGATTTAAAGATATGTGGAACAACTACAACTATATTTTTAAAATGTATCCCTATTTCTGGGAGGCTTTGAGGAACTCTTCCATATGGGCGCTTTTGGGCGTATTTGTCCAGATCCCGATTGCGACTTTCATCGCTCTGGCGCTGTCAAGAAAGGTCAGGGGAATCAAGTTTGTCCGCAATGCCTACATTATGCCGAATATGATTTCCACTGCGGCTATGGGTATGATTTTCCTGCAGTTATACAGCCCGCTTTACGGTATTGTAAACCCGATTATAAAGCTGTTTCAGCCGGGATTTAAAGAGAATATTCTCCTGTTGAAAGGACCGGCATTTATTGCAATGACCTGTGCCTATATCTTCTTTACCGGCACGACAACCTTAATGATTCTCGGAAATATCATGGCGATTCCGGAGGATGTAAAGGAAGCTGCAATGTTGGACGGAGCAAGCGGTCTTCGTCAGGACTGGTATATTACGCTTCCTATGATCAAAGAAACGCTTCGTATGGTATCTATTCTGTCAGCTACATCAGGCTTCCTGCTTTACAATGAGGTATATTTCCTCACAAAAGGTGCAGCCGGAACATACAGTATCAGTTATGTAATCCGTGAACTGGCTATTACAAGCTCCAGAACTCAGTTCGGACGTGCAAATGCAGTGGCTGTGATTCAGATTCTGGCAGGTATGATCATCATTGTCCTTGTAAATGTTTTATATAATTATCTGTTCCGCGGCAGCAGAAAGAGAGGTGTGGCAAAATGAAAAAGAAACATACTTCCGCAGTACAGTCCATGAATGGAGTAACAAAAGCGGTAACTTATATTTGCCTTGCATGGGCACTGTTTGTATCTCTGATGCCTGTGGTATGGCTGGTACTGTCCAGTCTGAAAAAAGATCCCCTTGCCCGTCCGGGCTTCCAGCTTCCGGATTCCATCTGTATTGACGGATATATTTCCACATTTACAGACCTTCATGTTGTGCGCTATTTTGCAAACAGTTTGATCATTGCCGGTATTTCTGTTTTGATCAGTATTCTGATGATTTCCATGTCTGCCTATGTAGTGGCACGTATGGAATTTAAGGGAAAAGCTTTCATTAATATGATTCTTTATTCTACCATGTTTATTCCGGCGACAGCCCTTACATATCCGGTATATAATCTGGTAAATAAGCTTCATATTTATAATACAAGAGGCGCGCTGATCTTTATATATGCCTGCAGCGGTATTGCATTAAGCTTCTTTGTCATAAAGAACTACTATGCCAACATTCCCCATGAACTGGAGGAGGCTGCGCGTATTGACGGCTGCGGCTATGCAATGACCTGGTGGAAGGTAATCTTCCCGATTGCAAGACCGGGAATCATGACAGCGGCTGTACTTGCCTTTCTTAATAACTGGAATGAGTATTACTGGGCGTCCCTTGTTATCGTAGACAGGGAAAAACTGACGGTTCCGGCGCTGTTATCCACATTTACCACCTCATTCAGAACCAATTATAACGGTCTGTTTTCTGCAATGGTGGTTATTATTCTGCCGCCGATTATTCTGTACTGTGTATTCAGTAAATTCTTTGTGGAAGCGTTGTCCGGCGGCGCTGTAAAAGGCTGATAGGAGGAAAAAATTTATGAATCAGGAAATCAGAGAGAGAACGAAATGGTTTATGGAAGCAAGATTCGGAATGTTTATTCACTGGGGACTTTACTCCATTCCTGCAAAAGGGGAATGGATGATGTCCGAGGCGGAGATGACAGTTTCGGAATATAAGCAGTATTTTGACCTGTTTGATCCGGTGGATTACAATCCCCGTGAATGGGTTCGCCTGGCGAAAGAAGCAGGAATGCAGTACGCTGTTCTCACGGCAAAGCATCACGACGGCTTCTGCCTGTTTGATTCTGCGCTTACAGAATATAAAGCAACAAATACAAAGGCCGGACGAGATCTGGTACGGGAATTTGTGGATGCCTGTCGGGAAGAGGGAATCCGCGTAGGACTTTATTTTTCTATTATTGACTGGAGCCATCCGGAATTCCCGAAATACGGCGACCGTCAGCATCCCATGAGAAATAACGAAGCCTATAAGGATGAAAAAATTGATTTTGACAGATATCTGGAATTCATGCATGGACAGGTGAAAGAGCTTGTGACCAATTATGGAAAACTTGATATTCTGTGGTTCGATTTCTCCTATGACGATATGTGCGGAGAAAAATGGAAAGCAACAGAGCTGATTAAGATGGTTCGCAAATATCAGCCGGATGTCATTATCGACAACCGTCTGGAAGGCTCAGGGGAAGACCACGGAAGTATTGCAACTGCAAATCCTCTGATTTACAGCGGCGATTTCGCAAGCCCTGAGCAGATTATTCCGCCGGAAGGTGTGAGAGATGAGCTTGGAGAAATGATTCCATGGGAGCTTTGCGCTACCATGAATAATCACTGGGGTTACTGCAATTTCGACCATCAGTATAAGTCTCCGGAAATGCTCATCCGCAAGCTGGTAGAGTGTACAAGTAAGGGCGGAAATATGATTCTCAATGTGGGACCTGACGCAAAGGGAAATA
>OJKA01000752.1_pt1 | contig 10313 bp, 8 predicted proteins | sample 1596451 | NCBI WGS metagenome assembly OJKA01 (sample SAMEA4350155, study PRJEB24818) | metagenome | biome: human; feature: gut; material: faeces | place: Denmark | collected 2013-09 | reverse complement strand
CTAGGAATATCCAATGGAATACTGTTTGTTTATTTTAAGACGAAAGAAATGCTGTTTTTTCAATTATTGATGCGTGAATACGCAAGACGCCTAGAGAATATGGAACAACGAATAAAGAATACAGAAATCAGCAATTACGATTTATTCAAGAAGTTGGTATTAGAGGAGATGGCAGTCATAATAGAAGATTCGGATATGTATATTCGCTTAATTTCTATCCGCGGGGCAATCCTTGAGAAGAATATTGATTTAGAGGTAATGATTGAATCTAAGCAATGGTTTTACAATCGATTTAAGGAAGTGGCACTGGTTATCCATGAACGTTGCAAGGTGTTTAAACCGGATGAGATAATGGAGATTTTCTTAGTACAGGAATCGATTTTAGTTGGGTGCAAACTATGTTCAAGCTTACCAAAGGATGTACTAAACATCATAGATAAATATCAGATGGAAGGCTTTAAGTTTGCACTTAAAGACAATGCACTAAAAACGATGTCTTTTTATCTCGATGGAATGCATCAACATGAATAAATAAATAGCAAGGTATTTTCCTTGAATATACTAGTACCATGAACGAATATGTGATATAATGTAAATGTTTGTATGTGGTAAAATTTACAAAAACGCTTTTAAAAAGGTTGGGTGATGTAGCTAAATTGCTACTGTTGGCCTAGGCTATCTAGGAATTTTATACTAGTTAAAAAGCGAACAAAGGAGAATAGCATATGTTAAAAGATATTATTACCATTGGCGGACTTACGGTACATGGATACGGGCTAATGATTGCTATAGGATTTATGTTAGCAGTGTTTGTAGCGATGCACCGTGCCAAAGGTTATGGGTTGAACCAAGAGTCCATTATAGACATTGCATTGATAGCAATTATCTGTGGGTTCTTAGGTGCAAAACTATTATACATAATTGTTGAATTCAAAGACTTTGTAAAAGACCCAATTGGTGTAATTGGTTCAGAAGGATTTGTTGTATATGGAGGACTGATCGCTGGAGTACTCTCCTGTATGTTGTATTGTATCAAGAAAAAGCTTAGCTTTATGAGCTATTTTGATATTGTGATGCCATCTATATCCATTGCACAAGGATTCGGAAGAATTGGATGTTTCATGGCTGGGTGTTGCTATGGTAGAGAGACAGATTGTGCAATAGGGGTAGTATTCCCAGCAGATAGTATGGCACCTGCAGGAGTGAGAGTATTACCTACTCAGTTATTCTCGGCAGCAGGAGATTTCTTAATCGCAGGAATCCTTGTGTTATATGCTAGAAGAGCGAGGTACAAAGGAAATGTTGCTGCTCTATATCTTGCTTTATATGGTGTAGGAAGATTCTTAATTGAATTCCTTAGAGATGACGAACGTGGGTCAGTTGGATTCCTTTCAACGTCGCAGTTTATATCAATTTTCTTTGTAATTATTGCCGGAGTTTTATTCTATGTGAATAAGAAGAGAGGCATAGAAGCGGATAAGTTAATAGATACAAGTAATGAGCAACAGAAAGGTTCACTATAATGGAGAGCCTTTTTTGTTGCTCATTGGTTGTATAGGTATGCTATTTAAAGATGAATTGCATATTATAATAATCTTTATGTGTACTATTATTAATTAATAATATCATCAAGAATCTGGTTAAGTTCTACTCCATTAGAGAGTTCATTGTTAACAGAAAGATCTATATCCTGCTGAAAGTCTGAATCTAGAGCAGTGTATGTTTGATTATCATCTACAAAAGCACCTTCATTACCACCCATAATATAGTATGAATTCTCTAAATAACTTGGTTTTAGGGTAAGTAGATAGGATTCTCCAACAACTAAGTGGTCAGATACTAGTTCTATAATTTCTATAGAAGCTTGTGAATCTCCTTTTATATACTCATCAATTATAAATGTGGTAGATACCGCAAGTTCACTCTTTTGTGTAACATCTTCTACAGTTCCTCTTACAATAAGATCAGCATTATCGATCAGTTCTTTAAAAGAATTATATCCATCTGCATAAGAGGCTGAAGTCAGGACCTGAGTAACTTCTTCATGTCCAGAAGCCAAAGAGCTAATATCAATTCCAGTATCAGGGGCTTGTTTAGTATCATTGTTTGGTTTATTATTTAAGGTAAAATATCCAACTACACAGCTTATGCAGATGCATAATAAAGCAGTTATTCTTTTTATTCTTTTTTTCATAATGGGCTCCTAGTACACCTGAGATAAATGATTTTTTTCGTTACTTGATGGGGTAGCCGACTTTAAATTGTTTGCATCAGCAGGCATAACATTTCCACTATTATAATGACCGTCATATCCCATAGCATGACCAATTTCATGCACTGCTATTTGCTGCCACTTGCTTGATGTAAAGCTACTAAAGGCACTACGATTAATTTTACTAGTTTAGCAGATGATTGTGAACTAACATCTTTTTTAGATAAATGAGTGGTACCATTCTAATTACTAAAACCTGTTGAGATATAACTTATTATGTTACTAAGTGATAGGTTGCATTTGTTGTTACATTGAATCCAATATATGTATCTAAGGTGTTGATATCCCAGCATGCGATAAGATTTGAATCACTGTACCAATAGCTAAGCTCAAATCCATTTTCTGCTCTAGCTTGAGCAAAAGGAATTATTGTAAGTAAACAAATCATTAAGATAATCGAAATGATTTTTTTGTTTCATTGTTTCCCTCCTATTAATTTATAAGCATAGGAGCATAGAGGGTAAGTCTTAGAAGGAGTAAAAATTATAATTAAAAAAATGTTATTTATAAGCAAAATATGTAAAGTTTTCTTCTATCTTAACTGGTATAATACATTCATAATATGGGCCAATTAGGGATTGGTTGATAAAAAGAGGGGGATACAAATTGAAGGAACAGAAAAAAATGGGTGTTATTCGTAGTATGAAGTATACGTTACATACCATATGGGAGGCAGATAAGGGAACTCTAATATATTCATTATACAAGAACTGTACCGAAGAAGTGTTTGCAACATTTTTCTTCATCTATCTACTCCAGTATATCTATTCGGCCATCGAGGAAGGGAAATCCTATGGAGGTTTAATGAGGATGGTGCTGATTTTTTGTGGATTACATATAGTAATCCATCTTGTATCAGCAGGGTATGCATATTACATACGAGTAAGAACACCGAAGATATATGGACACGTTTTTAGGAAAGTAATTACGAAGGCAAAAACAATTGAACTTTCAAGATATGAGCAAGCAGATTTTTATGATCGGTTTTCTAAGGCATTGGACGAATGTTTGTCAAAAGCGATCGAGGGAATGCAGAATTTAACATGGGCACTTGGATGTTTTTTGGCGGCAGTAGCTGGTTTGGTATTAGTAGCCAGAGTTGATCCCGTATTGTTGCTGTTTGTAGTACCACCTGTATTATCATCTTTTTGGATTGGTGGAAAGTTAAATAAGTTACAATATCAACTTCGAGAAGAAGAGACAAGAGATAAGCGTATTAATGAGTATGTTAAGAGAGTTTTTTATGAAAAGAAATATGCAAGTGAATTAAGGCTATATAATATAAAAAACTTATTATTTAAGAAGCATACACAAAGTTATGAAAATCGATTTGAAATCAATCGAAGAATCAGCCGTAAACTTAGTTGGTATACGCTCTTACAGTTTGCGTTGTTTTTTGGCGTGACGCTACTTATGGCATATCTATATGTTACTGTTGTTCTTAAAACAAGTGGAGCATCTAAGATTGGTGCGTATGTAGCAATTTTATCAAGTATTGAATATATCTGCTGGCGTGTAAAGGAAACTGTTAAGTTCATGAATAGAGCTGGGAAGTCTTGTATGTATATGAACAATCTCAAAGATTTCTTAGAGTATGAACCTGTGGAGCATCAGGCAGGAACACGTGACGTGGAACAACCACTTGGTGATATTGATATGAAAGATATTACATTTACCTATGCGGGTGCCAAAAATCCAGTAATTAATGGATTAACATTACATATAAAAAAAGGGGAGAAAATTGCGTTAGTCGGCGAGAATGGCGCTGGTAAAACAACTCTTGTTAAACTATTGATGGGGTTGTATGAGATTCAGCAAGGCACAATAACAATCAATGGGATTGATATTAGGGAATATGAACAAGATCAGTTTCATCAACATTTTGGAACTGTCTTTCAGGATCTGCAGATATTTGCACTACCACTATCTCACAATGTATTAATGCGTGAGCCAAAGGATGAGAAAGAACGTATGTTAGTGGAAGAGGCTCTTAAAAAGGCACAGTTTGGGGATAAATTAAAGGGCCTTCCGAATGGGATTGATACGATGCTTACCAAAGAATTTGATACAGATGGTTTCGTAACTTCAGGTGGCCAAGCACAAAAAATTGCGATCGCCAGAGTATTTGCTAAAAATCCCGATATTGTTATATTAGATGAACCATCGAGTGCCCTTGATCCAATTGCAGAGTATCTTATGTACGATAATATGCTTCATGCATCGAAAGGGAAAACTGTGTTTTTTATCTCACACCGCTTATCCTCTGCAAGAATTGCAGACCGAATCTTCTATCTTGAACATGGGCAAGTCAAGGAATGCGGAAGTCATGATGAGTTGATGAAGAAGAACGGAAACTATGCGAATATGTTCCGTGTACAAGCAAAGCAGTACAAAGAAACGATCTCGAGTGATATTCTTGACGAATTCAAGGAACAATTCGAAGGAGAGGGGGAGTTCAATGAGTAAAAGTAAGAAGGAGCAAGAAGAGAGGGTTTCAATCAACCGTCTATTTTCGAATGTAAGATATAGTATCTCCTATGCATGGAGAGTTGATAAAAAGGTAGTACTAACAATCTATATTGCATTTGTAAGTAGTTTTATTATCTATGCCTTATACAGTACTCTATTTTTAAAGTATTTTATTGAGATGCTATCAAATCATAATGTGTCGCTTCTTAAGACTATAATGTTTGTTATAGGAGGAACAGGATTAATGATTGCAGGGCAGACGTTAGAAGGCCCTATAGAAAATTGGGCTAGAGCTAGGTTTGTTCGGGTAACTGGTATCATACAAAGAGAATTTATCAAGAAGGCATCAAATATTGATTTGATATGCTATGATCAGAAGAAATACTTTGAAGATTTCGTTATAGCAGCTTCTCAATCAGATGAAATGATTATTAACACGGTAATGTGTACGGCAGAGATGATCGGTCTAGTTACTGGTATCGTAACGGTGGGAGCATTAATCCTTACTATTAATCCAATTATAGCAATCTTTCCAATAGCGGGATTTTTAATTAATATGATTACTCGTTTTCGCATTACAGAGTTAGAGTATGAGTACGATATGGAGTATAAAAGACTGATGAGGAAGGCTGACTATTCAAAGCGTGTATTCTATCAACCAGAGTATGCAAAAGAAATAAAGCTATCAAATATCGAAACTCCACTTCGTATGCAATTCGAAGGAGCACTCACAGAGATTGAGGTTAGTGCGAAGAAGATTGGAGTTAAGATTGCACTATTATCACTAGTTAATTGGATTAGTGTATTCACTATTCTTTCTAATGGTTGTGTGCCTCTTTATCTTGGATATCTTGCACTGGTTAAGAGAACCATTGCACTTGGTGATGTTGCAGCTATGAACAATGCACAGGGGTCAATTAGGAATTTCTTAGATGGAATTAATTACTCTTTTGTTCAGTTCCAAAAGGTAGGCCAATTCGCAGAACGTTTTCGTAGATTTATGGATTATGAGATACAGATTGAGAATAATCAAGGTTCGAAGTCGCTGCCAAAGGCGAAGGAAGTTTTAGAAATTAAGGATATCTCATTTTGCTATGAGGGGGCAAAAGAAGAAACACTAAAACACGTATCCATGACAGTTAAACCAGGTGAGAAAATAGCAATTGTTGGTGAGAATGGAGCGGGTAAGACAACGTTTGTTAAGTTATTGATGCGCTTATACGATGTAACAGAAGGAAAGATTACATATGGTGGAACAGATATTCGCGAATTCAATACGAGGGAGTATCGTGACAGCATTGGAGCTGTATTCCAGGAATATCAGTTGTATGGTGTAAGCCTAGCAGAGAATGTTATGATGGGGGAATATCACGCGGAACAAGAACAAACAGTGTTAGAAGCTCTTCATCTTGCAGATTTTGATAAGAAACTTAGTCGTTTGCCAAATGGTATCCAGACACAGATGACCAAGGAATTTGCAGAGGAGGGAACTATGTTGTCTGGTGGAGAGACACAAAAAGTCTCCATTGCAAGAATGTTTGCTAAGAACAATGATATCTCGTTAGCTATCTTAGATGAACCCTCTAGCGCACTTGATCCATTATCAGAAGCAACCTTAACAAAGAATATGATGGACAATGCAAAAGAAGCGGCAGTTATATTCATATCGCATCGTTTATCTACGACAAAGGAGGCGGACCATATCTATATGTTTGAGAATGGTACCATAATCGAAGATGGAACCCATGAGGAATTGATGAAGTTGAACGGTAAGTATGCATACATGTTTGAAAAACAAGCGCATTATTATCAGGATGAGATTGCGTAAACCCCTTGACTCTTACGTTACGTTATAGTATATCATGAGGTAGAAGGAATGAGGAGGTCAACACGATGAAGATACATGAAGTAGCTGAGCTTTCCGGTGTAACCGTTCGTACTCTACAGTACTATGACCAAATTGGATTGCTAGTGCCTAGTGAAGTAACAGAGGTGGGGTATCGCATCTATCATGAGGAAGATTTAGATCGATTACAACATATTCTATTCTTTAGAGAATTAGAGTTTCCATTGAAAGAAATTAAAGATATCATGAATAATCCTAGTTACGATCGATTGGAAGCGTTACGGAATCAAAAGGCTATGTTACTTGAGAAACGAAGTCGTATGGATCGATTAATCCGATTAGTAGAAGAACGATTAGGAGGACAACAAGATATGAGTTTTGAGGAATTTAGTATGGAGAGTATTGAGAATCATAAGAAACAGTATGCAGAGGAAGTAAGAAATCGCTGGGGAGATAGCGATGCATATGCAGAGTATGAGAAAAAGACGAAGGGATATTCTAAGGAAGATTGGAATTCCATCTCACAAGCCGGTGATCGTATTATGGGCGAGTTTGCAAAGCATAGGGATTTGTCACCAGAGGATGAAACAGTACAAGAATTAGTTGCTAGATGGCAAAACTTTATTACTACACATTATTATGAATGTACGAAAGATATCCTAGCAGGATTAGGTAATATGTATGTAAGTGATGAGAGATTTAGAGAAAATATTAATAAACATGGAGAGGGAACAGCTGATTTGATGTCAAAAGCAATTGAAATTTATTGTGCTTAGGGAGTAATATGTAGCCAATGAAGTTGTAATCTCAGAGGGGAGTATCTTATGTTAGAATTATCAGAAAGTTATAACATCGCAAAGCAGATGAGGGATACACTTAAGGACAAAATTGTGAGTGAGGTGGTTGTTTTGCAATCACCCCATAAGTTTACGTGGATTTGGGGCGAAAAAGATTCATTTGAGGAACTTCTAGAGGGAAAGCAGGTAACTGGAGCAAATTCTTATGGCGGAATTATTGAATTGGAACTTGAAGATGTAAGAGTGACATTTGCAGATGGTGCTTATCCAAGATATTATGATAACCCTAAGAAATTTCCTAAGAAGAGTCAACTTTTAATTCTATTTGACGATGATACATCAGTTGGAGTATCGGTGCAGATGTATGGATTTATTGGAATATTCAAAGAAGGAACTTGTGAAGAGGGCTATTATCTTGGGTCAAAAGCGAAGATATCACCTTTAAGTGATGCATTTACGTATGAATATTTCAAACAAGTATATGAACAAAGTAAGGGGAAGAAGGTTTCTGCAAAGGCATTCTTAGGAACGGAACAAAGATTTCCCGGGATAGGAAATGGAACATTACAAGATATCTTATATCAAGCAGGATTGCATCCAAGGTGCGATATGGGAAGCCTAACAGAAGAAGAGTTTCATAGATTATACACTTGTACTTACGATACCGTTCATCAGATGTGTGAGGAGGGCGGGCGAGATATAGAGAAAGATTTGCTTGGTAATCAAGGAGGATATCAGACCTGGTTAAGTAAGAAGACAGCGTGGACACCATGTACGAAGTGCGGTTATGAACTTCGTAAGGGAAGCTATCTCGGAGGAACCATTTATTATTGTGAGCATTGTCAGAGGGAATAATTAATTATTAATACTTTATAATATTAAATCTTTACCGTGGAAGAGAAAAAAATCAAAAAAGCATTGACATTTTTAATCACATGAGTATAATAGTATTAAATTACCAATTAAAAACAATTTCATAAGTTTAAAACCGTTGAGGTGGAGATAAAAATGATACATGCGCTTACAGAGAGTGAGGGAGGGTGAGAACCTTACAGAGATGCCGTTCATTAAATGGACCACTGAGGGCATGGTCAAAGTTGTTCGTAAGGACTTCGAGTATTCCATGACGTGAGGGCATACGTAAGTTGCCGGGAATATGATAGTATTTCGCAGAGAGTTTGGGAAACCATAAATCAAGGTGGCACCGCGGTATAAGTATAATTATAACCGTCCTTGACTATTGCTATAGCAATAGTCAGGGGCGTTTTTTTGTACAGATTTCTATATTCATGCGTATCATAAGTTTTCTTGCGATACTGCACACTTATTACCACTCCATGCGAAGATGGCAGACATGAAATGAAAAGGAGGAATACTATGATCACATTAGCAGAAGTTAAGCAAATTGCACAAGGGTACCAAGTCGTTCCAATCTATACCGAGATTCTATCAGATATTCGAACTCCAATTGAGGTGCTACGAGCATTGAAGAAGGTGAGTCATCATTGCTATCTGTTAGAGAGTGTTGAGAATCAAGAGATTTGGGGCAGATATACGTATCTTGGTTATGATCCTAAGATGGAAATCACCTGTGTCGATGGAGTGGTAACTGTAAAGAAAGACAAAGATATTAGACAAATGAAAGCAAACCCAGGAGACTGTATCAAAGAAATCTTACGTCAGTATACAAGTCCAAAGATTGCTGGAATGCCAACATTTACAGGCGGATTAGTTGGATATTTTGCTTATGATTATGCAAAATACAAAGAACCGAAGTTGAATCTGACAGCTAACGATGAAGAAGAGTTTCGGGATGTTGACTTGATGTTATTTGATAAGGTAATTGCATTTGACAATGTGAAGCAAAAGATTTTTGTGATTACAAATGCAAGAACAGAAGATCTGGATAATGAGTATAACCGTTGTATCGATGAGATTGATGAGATGGTTGAACTAATTAAGCATGGAGAACAGCTTATAGACAGTCCAGGTAAGCTTACTTCGGAATTCACACCGTTATTCTCAGAGAATGAATATTGCGATATGGTTACTAAGGCAAAGAGGTATATCTATGAGGGAGATATCTTTCAAGTGGTGTTATCGAACCGTCTAGAAGCGCAGTTCGAAGGAAGTTTACTGAATACCTATCGTTTGCTACGTACTACGAATCCTTCTCCATATATGTTTTACTTTAGCAGTGACGATATGGAAGTGGCAGGGGCATCACCAGAGACATTAGTGAAGTTAGAGAATGGGACATTACATACATTTCCTTTGGCAGGAACAAGACCAAGAGGGAAAGATAAGGAAGAAGATGAGGCACTAGAGAAAGAATTATTAGTCGATGAGAAGGAACTTGCAGAACATAATATGTTAGTTGATCTGGGACGTAATGATTTAGGTAAGATTAGTAAGTTCGGTAGTGTTAAGGTTGAGAAGTATATGCAGATTCAAAGATTTTCTCATGTTATGCATATCGGTTCAACAGTAAAATCGACTATCAAAGAAGATGGGTGTAGTCTTGATGCTATTGACGCTGTATTACCAGCAGGAACATTGTCCGGAGCACCAAAGATACGAGCAATGGAGATTATCAATGAATTAGAGAATAACAAGCGGGGTATCTATGGAGGAGCAATCGGATATATTGATTTCACTGGAAACATGGATACCTGTATCGCAATACGGATTGCGTATAAGAAGAATGGTAAGGTATTCGTTCGTTCAGGAGCTGGAATTGTAGCGGATAGTGTTCCAGAAAAGGAATTTCAAGAGTGTATTAATAAAGCGAAGGCAGTAATGAATGCCGTGAAGAATGGACAGCAGGAACTGTAGAATGGAGGGAAAACATGGTTGTACTAATTGATAATTACGATAGTTTTTCCTATAACTTATATCAACTTATAGGAACAATGAATGAGAATATTAT
>OJKA01000751.1_pt1 | contig 10334 bp, 4 predicted proteins | sample 1596451 | NCBI WGS metagenome assembly OJKA01 (sample SAMEA4350155, study PRJEB24818) | metagenome | biome: human; feature: gut; material: faeces | place: Denmark | collected 2013-09 | reverse complement strand
CTACAGACATAATTAATCCTGAAACTGGAGAAATTATAGTAGAGCAAGGTAAGAAAATTAGCAGAATTACTGCTGAAGATATTCAAAACTTAGGTATCAATTCAGTTGATATACTAGTAGAAGATAAAGTAGTTAGAGTAATTGGTAACCACTTTGTTGATATAAAGAAGTTCATATCATTTGATATTGAAGATTTAAATATCAAAGAATATGTTCATTATCCAACATTAAAAGAAATACTAGATAATTACGATGATGAAGAAACTATTAAAGAAGAAATTAAGAAAAATATAACTAGGCTTATACCTAAACATATTATAAAAGATGATATCTTTGCAACAATAAGCTATGAAATAGGTTTAGCTTATTCTATTGGTTATGTGGATGACATAGACCATCTAGGTAATAGAAGATTAAGATCAGTTGGAGAGTTATTACAAAATCAATTTAGAATTGGTTTATCAAGAATGGAAAGAGTAGTTAAGGAAAGAATGACTATTCAAGACCAAGAAGCTATAACTCCTCAAATGTTAATAAACATTAGACCAGTTGCAGCTGCTATTAAAGAATTCTTTGGTAGCTCTCAATTATCACAATTCATGGATCAAACAAATCCGCTTTCAGAATTAACTCATAAGAGAAGATTATCTGCTTTAGGACCAGGAGGTCTTTCAAGAGAAAGAGCTGGTTTCGAAGTTAGAGACGTTCACCACTCACATTATGGTAGAATGTGTCCAATCGAGACTCCAGAAGGACCAAACATAGGTCTTATTAACTCTTTAGCTACATATGCTAAGGTTAATGAATATGGATTTATTGAAACACCTTATAGAGTTGTTGATAAAGTAAATGGAATAATAACAGATGAAATAAGATACTTCACAGCAGATGAAGAAGATCTATATCTTGTAGCGCAAGCTAAAGAACCTATTGGTGAAGATAGAAAGTTCGTTGATAGCAGAGTTACTGTTAGAAGCAAGCATGATATCTTAGTAGTTAATGCTGAAGAAGTTGATTTAATAGACGTTTCTGCTAGACAAATAGTATCTGTGGCAACAGCTATGATACCTTTCCTTGAAAATGATGATGCTTCTAGAGCACTTATGGGATCTAACATGCAACGTCAAGCAGTACCGTTATTAAAGCCACAAGCGCCAGTAGTAGGTACAGGAATAGAGTTTAAAGCTGCTGTAGATTCAGGAGTTTTACCAAAGGCTAAAAATGCTGGTAAAGTAACATATGTAAGTGCTAGTGAAATCAGAGTTAAAAGAGATTCTGATGGAGGAACTGACGTATATAAACTTCTTAAATTTAAGAGAAGTAACCAAGGTACATGTATAAACCAAAGACCTTTAGTAGATAAGGGCGAAATAGTGTTTAAAAACCAAGTATTAGCTGATGGTCCATCAACTGATTTAGGTGAAATAGCATTAGGTAAGAACATAAGAATGGGCTTCATTACTTGGGAAGGTTATAACTACGAGGATGCTATGCTTATTTCTGAAGAATTAGTTAGAGAAGATGTCTTTACTTCTATCCATATTGAAGAATATGAGTGTGAAGCTAGAGATACTAAACTAGGACCTGAAGAAATAACTAGAGATATTCCTAATGTAAGTGAAGATGCATTAAAAGACATTGATGATAGAGGTATCATTAGAATAGGTGCTGAAGTTAGATCAGGAGACGTACTTGTAGGTAAAGTAACACCTAAGGGAGAAACTGAATTAACAGCTGAAGAAAGACTATTAAGAGCTATCTTCGGTGAAAAGGCAAGAGAAGTAAGAGATACTTCATTAAGAGTTCCTCACGGGGAAGCAGGTATAATTGTAGATGTTAAAGTCTTCACTAGAGAAAACGGGGATGAATTAAATCCTGGAGTTAATGAACTAGTAAGATGTTATATAGCTCAAAAGAGAAAAATCTCTGTTGGGGATAAAATGGCTGGACGTCACGGTAATAAAGGGGTTATATCAAGAGTTCTTCCAGAAGAAGATATGCCATTCCTACCAGACGGAAGACCGCTACAAATCTGTTTAAATCCTCTAGGGGTTCCATCTCGTATGAACATCGGTCAGGTACTAGAAGTTCACTTAGGATGGGCGGCAAGTCAATTAGGATGGCATATAGCTACTCCTGTATTTGATGGTGCAACTGAAAAAGATATTGAAGAATGCTTAGAAAAAGCAGGATACAATGCAAATGGAAAAACTGTGCTATATGATGGTAGAACAGGAGAAGCATTTGATAATGAAGTTACTGTTGGAATAATGTATATCTTAAAGCTAGCTCACTTAGTTGACGATAAGATTCATGCTAGATCAACTGGACCATACTCACTAGTTACACAACAACCACTTGGAGGTAAAGCTCAATTTGGTGGTCAAAGATTTGGTGAAATGGAAGTTTGGGCATTAGAAGCATATGGTGCTGCGCATACATTACAAGAAATATTAACTGTTAAGTCAGATGATGTTGTAGGTAGAGTTAAGACATATGAAGCTATAGTTAAGGGAGAAAACATCCCAGAACCAGGAGTTCCAGAATCATTTAAGGTACTTATAAAAGAACTTCAGGCTTTATGCTTAGATGTTAAAGTATTAAATGACGAAAACCAAGAAGTAAGACTTAAAGAATTTGCAGAAGAAGATATGGAAGATTTAGAAGTTAACATCGAAGGTACAGAAGATGTTGTTTCTGAAGAAGTAAATATAGATGATAGTTATACATTGTCAGAAGATGAAGTAGAAGTAGAGGAAGAAGTTGAATTCGAGAACTTTGCTTTAGATGGATTCCACGAAGAAGACCTAGAACTTGATGACTTTGTAAATGATGAACACTAAATTTGAAGGGAGGATGTACCCTTGTTTGAATTGAATAATTTTGATGCTATACAAATAGGTTTAGCTTCGCCAGATCAAATAAGAGAGTGGTCAAGAGGTGAAGTTAAGAAGCCTGAAACCATAAACTATAGAACTCTAAAACCAGAAAGAGATGGTCTATTCTGTGAAAGAATATTTGGACCTATCAAGGACTGGGAATGTCATTGTGGTAAATATAAGAGAGTAAGATATAAGGGCATAGTTTGTGATAGATGTGGAGTTGAAGTAACTAAGGCTAAGGTAAGAAGAGAAAGAATGGGGCATATTGAACTTGCTGCCCCAGTTTCTCACATATGGTACTTCAAAGGAATTCCATCAAGAATGGGATTACTTTTAGATATGTCACCAAGAGCTTTAGAGAAAATACTATACTTTGCTTCATATGTAGTAATAGACCCTAAAGAAACACCATTATTAAAGAAACAACTTCTAAATGAAAAAGAATATAGAGAAGCTGTAGATAAGTATGGTGATGAAAGCTTTGTAGCTGGAATGGGAGCAGAAGCTGTTCAACAGTTACTTGGAGAGATTGATTTAGACTCTCAAACAAAAGAGCTTAAAGAAGAATTAAAAGTAAGCACTGGTCAAAAGAAAGTTAGAATCATTAGAAGATTAGAAGTAGTTGAGTCATTTAGAAAATCAGGTAATGATCCAAGATGGATGGTAATAAACGTTATTCCTGTAATTCCACCAGATATTAGACCTATGGTTCAATTAGATGGAGGAAGATTTGCAACTTCTGACTTAAATGATTTATATAGAAGAGTTATTAATAGAAATAACAGATTAAAGAAACTTTTAGACCTAGGAGCACCTGATATCATTGTAAGAAATGAAAAGAGAATGCTTCAAGAAGCCGTTGATGCACTTATTGATAATGGTAGAAGAGGAAGACCAGTTACTGGTCCTGGAAACAGACCACTTAAATCTTTATCAGATATGCTAAAAGGTAAGCAAGGAAGATTTAGACAAAACTTACTTGGTAAGAGAGTTGACTACTCTGGTAGATCAGTTATCGTTGTTGGACCAGAGCTTAAGATGTATCAATGTGGACTTCCAAAGGAAATGGCTTTAGAGTTATTTAAACCATTTGTAATGAAGAAGTTAGTTGAAGATGGAGTTGCTCACAATATAAAGAGTGCTAAGAGAATGGTTGAAAGAGTAAACAATCAAGTATGGGATGTACTTGAAGAAGTTATTACTGACCATCCAGTTCTATTAAACCGTGCACCTACTCTACATAGACTTGGAATTCAAGCATTCCAACCTGTTTTAGTAGAAGGTAGAGCTATTAAATTACATCCACTTGTATGTACTGCTTATAATGCTGACTTCGATGGAGACCAAATGGCGGTTCACGTACCATTATCGGTTGAAGCACAAGCAGAAGCAAGATTCTTAATGCTTGCAGCAGGAAATATAATGAAGCCATCTGATGGTAAACCAGTTTGTGTACCTACTCAAGATATGGTTCTAGGTTCATACTATTTAACAATGGATAAAGAAGGAGCCAAGGGAGAAGGTAAAGCATTCTACTCTAAAGATGAAGCTATAATGGCTTATGAAGTAGGAGAGATTGCTATACATGCTGCAATTAAAGTTAAGATGACTAAAGAGGTAAATGGAGAAGTTAGATCAGGTATAATTACTACTACTGTAGGTAAATTAATATTTAACGAATCAATTCCTCAAGACTTAGGCTTTGTTAATAGAAATAACAAAGAAGAAGAATTTAACTTAGAAGTTGATTTCTTAATAACTAAGAAGACATTAGGAACTATAATTGATAAATGTTATGCTGTTCATGGTCCAACTAATACATCAATAATGCTAGATAAGATTAAAGCATTAGGATATCACTACTCATCTATTGGAGCGGTAACTGTAGCAGCTTCTGATATGATAGTACCAGATGCTAAGTATACATTACTTAAAGATGCAGATGAAACAGTAGAGAAAATCGAAAAGATGTATAAGAGAGGTTTCATTTCTGAAGAAGAAAGATATGAAAGAGTTATAGAAAAATGGACTAAGACAACTGAAGATGTTGCGGATGCGCTTATGGATAGCTTGGATAAATTCAATCCAATATTCATGATGGCTGACTCAGGAGCTAGAGGATCTAAGTCTCAAATTAAGCAATTAGCTGGTATGAGAGGACTTATGGCCAGTCCGACTGGTAAGATTATAGAATTACCAATCAGAGCATCATTTAGAGAAGGTCTTGAAGTTTTAGAATACTTCATATCTACACACGGAGCTAGAAAAGGTAATGCCGATACAGCTCTTAAAACAGCTGACTCAGGATACTTAACAAGAAGACTTGTTGACGTATCACAAGATGTTATTGTAAGAGAAGTAGATTGTGGTACTACAGAAGGTATCGTTGTTTCAGAAATAAAAGAAGGAAATGAAGCAATTGAAGGCTTAGCAGAAAGATTATATGGTAGATATACAGCAGAACCAATAGTTCATCCTGAAACTGGAGAAGTAATGGTAGAAGCTGATCAATATATGGAACTAGATGTTGCAGAAAAAGTTGCAGCAGCTGGAGTTAAAAAAGTTAAGATTAGATCTGTATTTACATGTAAATGTAAAGTTGGAGTATGTTCTAAGTGTTATGGAATGAACATGGCGACAGCTCAAAAGATCAATATAGGTGAAGCAGTAGGTATTATTGCAGCTCAATCAATCGGAGAACCAGGAACTCAGCTTACAATGAGAACCTTCCATACAGGGGGAGTAGTTGGAGCCGATATTACACAAGGTCTTCCAAGAGTTGAAGAGTTATTTGAAGCAAGAAAGCCTAAAGGTTTAGCTATAGTAAGTGAAATTACAGGTTCTGTTAAGGTTGAAGAAACTAAGAAGAAGAGAACTGTAATTGTAATGGCTGATGATGGAGAAGAACGTAGCTATGAAATTCCGTTTGGCTCAAGATTAAAGGTATCAGATGGTGACTTTATCGAAGCTGGGGATGAAATAACTGAAGGTTCAGTAAATCCACATGATATAGCAGCTATAAAAGGTATTGATGGAGCAAGAAAGTACTTATTATCAGAAGTTCAAAAAGTTTATAGATTACAAGGTGTTGATATCAATGATAAGCACTTAGAAGTAGTTGTTAGACAAATGACTAGAAAGGTAAAAGTATCAGACTCTGGAGATACAGATTTACTACCAGGTACAATGATTGATGTATTCGACTTTATTGAAGAAAATGAAAGAGTAAGAGAATTTGGTGGAGAAGAGGCAAAGGGAGAGCAAGCATTATTAGGTATTACTAAAGCAGCTCTTGCAACTGATAGTTTCTTATCAGCAGCATCCTTCCAAGAAACTACTAGAGTTCTTACAGAAGCAGCAATCAAAGGTAAGATAGATCCATTGGTAGGATTAAAAGAAAATGTTATTATTGGTAAGTTAATACCAGCAGGTACTGGAATGATGAGATACAGAAACGTAAAGCTTGATGTAGAGGAGCTTCCAGTAGAAAATGAAGTAGTAGAATCTATTGAATAATAGATAGCAATTTTATTGACATGTGTATGCTTAAATGATAAAATACCAATTGTGTGATTTTTAAGATACACGCTAATAGAATTGCCAACATGAAGTCATGGAGGCAAAGTCATGAACTGAGCCTCTATGAATCTTTATTGAGGGTTTCTACTTCATGAAAAAAATTTAATTAAGCTTTTATCTTAAATATTAGATATATAGATAAAAAATTTTCAGGAGGTGAAAAAATGCCAACTATTAGCCAATTAGTAAGAAAAGGCAGAAAGGAAGCTGTAAGCACCAGTAAATCACCGGCTTTGGACAACTGTCCTCAGCGTCGTGGCGTTTGCGTGCGTGTTTACACCACCACTCCTAAGAAGCCTAACTCGGCAATGCGTAAGGCTGTTCGTGTTCGTTTGACAAACCAGAAGGAGGTCAACTCCTACATCCCCGGAGAGGGCCACAACTTGCAGGAGCACTCCATCGTGCTGGTGCGTGGTGGTCGTGTGAAAGACCTTCCCGGTGTGCGTTATCACATCGTTCGCGGTACGCTCGATACGGCCGGTGTGGCCAATCGCACACAGCGTCGTTCCAAGTACGGTGCTAAGCGTCCTAAAGCAGCCAAAAAGTAATCAAGCTGAAACAATGCCGATGGCTCACGGTCGGAGAAGACTGAGAGCTTGAGGCTTTACATTATTTTATTATAATTATATAATATAAATAGATATAAAAACATCGATGAACAAATATCTAAAAATAAATATATGAGGAGAACGAAAATGTATCAAAGACTTATGGATATTATGTCTGAAAGATTATTGCCTATTGCAACTAAAATTGGTTCACAAAAACATTTAGTCGCATTACGTGATTCATTTATTGCAACGATGCCTGTGGTTATGACAGGATCGATCGCATTATTGTTAAATGCTTTTTTTGTAGATTTTCCTGCTGAATTTGGGTGGACAGGAATCACTGACGCATTTCAATGGTTGATTAGTATTAATAATTTGATTTTTAATGGGAGTTTAGCAATTGTTTCCTTAGTCTTTATTTTTGCTTTAGGATATAATATCGCTAAAGTATACGAAACAGATAAATTATCTGGAGGATTAGTTGCTTTATCATCATTTGTTATTTCTTTAGGAACAAGTATTACGCAAACATTTCAATTAGAGGGTGTTAGTGCTGATATTGGGAAAATTATTAATCAGGTCACTGGCTTGAATTTTAGTGATGGAAATTTATCAGTAACGATCAATGGCTTATTACCAGGAAACCAAATTAATTCACGTGGTTATTTTACAGCAATTGTTATTGGTTTTTTAGCGGTAGTGATTTATAGTAAATTCATGAAGAAAAACTGGACGATTAAATTACCTGATTCTGTACCTCCGGCAATCTCGGTGCCATTTACTTCAATTATTCCGGCTTTTATTGCTATGTATGCTGTAGCAGCAATTACTTATGGATTTAATTTGGTGACAGGTCAATTAATTATTGATTGGATCTATGATATTTTACAGACACCATTGTTGGGCTTCTCTCAAAATCCGCTTTCTATTATTTTAGTAGCTTTTTTAACTCAATTATTTTGGTTTTTTGGAATCCACGGTGGGAATGTTATGGCACCGATCATGGAAGGTGTTTTTGGTGTTGCATTATTGGCGAATCTTGAAGCTTTCCAAAAAGGAACAGAAATACCATATTTATGGACGAGTGTATCATATGGTGCCTTTGTCTGGTATGCAACATTAGGCCTGTTAATTGCAATTTTTTGGCAATCTAAAAATAAACATTATCGTGAAGTAGCTAAATTAGGTATAGCTCCAGTAATGTTTAATATTGGTGAACCTGTTATGTATGGGCTGCCAACTGTCTTGAATCCGTTAATGTTCATTCCTTTCCTGTTGGCACCAATTGTATTGTCAGCAGTTGCTTATGGGGCAACAGCATTAGGATTAGTTGCACCAGTTACACAAAATGTTACTTGGGTCATGCCGCCGGTTCTTTATGGATTCTTTGCAACTGGTTTTGATTGGCGAGCAATTATTTTATCACTTGTAAATCTGGCTTTAGCTGTAATTATTTATTTACCGTTTGTTAAGTTGGCAAACAATCCTAAATTTGAAGAAAAATAAGTGGAAGAGGTAAATAATATTGGGTAGTATTGAAGTAAATAAAGAGTTTTTCATCAATGGAAATAAAGTTAAGATTATTTCTGGAGCAGTGCATTATTTTCGAATTGTACCTGAGTATTGGCGCGACACACTCTTGGATTTAAAAGCAATGGGATGCAATACTGTTGAAACATATGTACCATGGAATCTACATGAACCATATCAAGGAAAATATGATTTTTCGGGTATTAAAGACATTGAAACATTTTTGAAACTAGCTGAGGAATTGGAATTATTTGTTATATTACGAGCTTCACCTTATATATGCGCTGAATGGGAAATGGGTGGTTTACCAGCATGGTTGTTAAAATATCCTCGTATTCGTTTACGAACTAATGATAAACAATATCTTAAATGTCTGGATCAATATTTTTCAATTTTATTACCTAAATTAAGTAAGTATCAAATTACTCAAAATGGGCCGATAATATTGGCTCAATTAGAAAATGAATATGGTTCATATGGTGAAGATAAAGAATATTTATTGGCTGTGTATCAGATGATGAGAAAATATGGAATTGAAGTACCTCTCTTTACAGCTGATGGAACATGGCATGAAGCCTTAAATGCGGGTTCTTTATTGGAAAAAAAAGTTTTTCCTACAGGAAACTTTGGATCACAAGCAAAAGAAAATATTACGGTGTTAAAAAAATTCATGGAATCCCATCAAATTACGGCACCGTTAATGTGTATGGAATTTTGGGATGGCTGGTTTAATCGCTGGAATCAAGAAATAATTAAAAGAGATCCCCAAGAATTTGTAAATTCAGCGCAAGAAATGTTGTCGTTGGGCAGTGTCAATTTTTATATGTTTCAAGGCGGGACAAATTTTGGATGGATGAATGGCTGTTCGGCTCGAAAAGAACATGATTTGCCCCAAATAACTTCATATGATTATGATGCGATTCTAACTGAGTATGGTGCTAAAACAGAGAAATACCATTTATTGAGAGAAGTAATCACTGGAAAAAAAGAGCGTTTACCAGAGCGGCGTCAAACTAAAAATTATGGTCAAATAATAAAAAATCGAAGTGTCTCTTTATTTAGTACGCTTGATTGTATTGCTGCCTGTCATCAGTCTGATTGGCCTTTAACGATGGAAGAGTTAGATCATTATTATGGTTACGTGGTCTATCAACATACTTTTAAAAGTTATACTGATGATTTACGGATGCGAATTATTGATGGACGTGATCGAGCAAAAATATATCTGGATGATCAAGAGATTGCTACTCAATATCAAGAAGAAATTGGTGATGAGATTAATTTACCGACACATAGCAATGATACTCATGATTTAAAGATATTAATGGAAAATATGGGTCGGGTCAATTATGGTTCTAAGTTACAAGCTGAGACGCAACAAAAAGGAATCCGTAATGGGGTAATTTTAGATATCCATTTTACCAAAAAATGGAAACATTACTGTCTTAATTTTGAGCATCTTGATTTATTGAACTGGGAAAATGGTTATCAATCAGGCCCAGGATTCCATGAATATATTTTTGAAGCTGATGAAGTTAAAGAAACTTTTATTGATTTGGAAGGCTTTGGAAAGGGTGTGGTCTTTGTAAATGGTCATCATTGTGGCAGATTCTATGAGGCCGGACCAACACTATCACTATATATACCAGGTCCGTTTTTAAAAAAAGGGATTAATCAAATTATTATTTTTGAAACAGAAGGCTGCTATCGTGACAAGATTGAATTAATTGGTCAGCCAAAATATCTATAAACAGTAGAAGTATTCTGATTAAAAGAAGTTTAAATTCTAGAC
>OJKA01000750.1_pt1 | contig 10335 bp, 8 predicted proteins | sample 1596451 | NCBI WGS metagenome assembly OJKA01 (sample SAMEA4350155, study PRJEB24818) | metagenome | biome: human; feature: gut; material: faeces | place: Denmark | collected 2013-09 | reverse complement strand
AGCGTAGCAGCCCAGAGTCCTTTATCCGCCAGTACGTTCAGCACACCGGAAAGGTATTCGGTTAGCCCGGCGTTGCGCAGACCGTAGACCACCAGGTACATCCCCAATGAGAAGATGACGATCTGCCATGGCGCACCGCGCAGCACTTTGCCAGTGTTAATGGCATGGCCTCGTTTCGCCACCGCAAACAGAATGACAGCTCCTACGGCAGCAATCGCGCTGACCGGGATACCCAACGGCTCAAGGACGAAAAAGCCAACCAGAAGAAGGATCAACACTATCCATCCGGTTCTGAAGGTTGCCAGATCTTTAATCGCCTTTGCCGGTGTCTTAAGGAGAGCCAGGTCGTAAGTCGGCGGAATATCTTTGCGGAAGAAAAGATGCAGCATAACCAGAGTGGCAACAATGGCTGCAATATCCACCGGCACCATTACCGACGCATATTCGGTGAATCCCAGACCAAAGAAGTCCGCCGATACGATATTCACCAGGTTCGACACGATAAGCGGCAGGCTGGCCGTATCGGCAATAAAACCGGCAGCCATGACGAATGCCAGCGTGGTGCCTTTGCTGAACCCTAATGCCAGCAGCATGGCGATGACTATCGGCGTCAGAATAAGTGCCGCACCATCGTTGGCAAACAGTGCCGCCACCGCCGCACCGAGCAGAACGATATACGTAAAAAGCAAACGTCCACGACCGTTACCCCAGCGGGAAACGTGCAGCGCTGCCCATTCGAAAAAGCCGGACTCATCAAGCAGCAGGCTGATAATAATTACGGCAATAAAGGTCGCCGTCGCATTCCAGACGATATTCCACACCACCGGAATATCGCCCACATGCACAACGCCAGATATCAGAGCCAGACCCGCGCCCAGCATTGCACTCCAGCCGATCCCTAATCCCTTTGGTTGCCAGATAACCAAAACAATGGTCAGGACAAAAATAGCGCCTGCCAGTAACATAAAACCTCCTGACAGGGCGACTTTGCCGCCCTGTATATGCAAAAAAATTAACTCATCAACTCTCTGAGCTTTTCAATACCAGCGGGCTCTGACGCCAGCACCGGAACAAGCGCTATACGGTTAGCGTACTGATTCTTAACAGCCTCAATCTGAGGCTGTTCCTGATGAGCGCGCTGGCAAAGCAACGGAGAACGCGTATCCGCAATGGAAAGGCTGTTATTGATAATCCAGCCCCACGGATGAATTCCCGCTCTTTCAAGATCAGCCTGCAGGTTTGCCGCTTCCAGCACCGGTGTGGTTTCAGGAAGCGTAACCAGCAGAACTTTGGTTCGTTCCGGGTCCTGAAGCTGCATCATGGGGGTAGTAAAATGACCTTTACTCCCCATTTTTTTGGCAATCTCTCGGTGGTAAGCCCCGGTCGCATCCAGCAGCAACAGCGTGTGTCCGGTAGGGGCGGTATCCATAACAACAAAGCGCTTACCCGCTTCACGAATCACGCGGGAGAAGGCCTGAAACACGGCAATTTCTTCAGTACAGGGAGAGCGTAAATCCTCTTCCAGTAGCCGTTTCCCTGCTTCGTCCAGATCTTTTCCCTTCGTCTCAAGAACATGCTGGCGATAGCGTTCGGTTTCATCGTGAGGGTTGATGCGGCTGACCTGCAGATTTTTGAGGCTGCCGTTCAGCGTTGTACTCAGGTGCGCAGCAGGATCAGAGGTCGTGAGATGCACGTCAAATCCCATGTCTGCCAGCCTGACGGCGATGGCAGCAGCCATCGTGGTTTTCCCTACGCCACCTTTGCCCATCAGCATAATCAGGCCGTGTTCACTGCGAGCGATATCATCGACCAGGCCAGAGAGCGATAAGTTTTCAGGCGTGTACAGGACGTTCGTTACCGGGAGCGGTAATGCCTCAGAACGGGTATCCAGCAGTCCCTTCAATGCTGAAACACCAACCATATTGACTGGCTGTAGTAATAGGGTATCTGTCGGTAGCTCAGATAAACCGGCAGGAAGATTTGCCAGTGCCTCCTGCTCACGTTGCCATATCGCAGCGGCCAGGGCGTCATATTCAGTTTCGGCTTTAGGCAGCACACCATTAATCACCAGATACTGGTTTTTCAGGCCAATTGCAGCCAGCTCTTCATGGGTGCGGGCGACTTCCTGCAACGTAGATTTTTGCAGTCGTGAAACCAAAACCAGGCGGGTACGTTCAGGATCGGATAACGCCTCTACTGCATGAGCATACTGCTCACGCTGCTTTTCCAGCCCGGCCATTGGGCCAAGACAGGAAGCACCATCTGGATTACTTTCAATGAAGCTACTCCAGGCACCGGGAAGCTGGAGAAGGCGAATCGTGTGGCCCGTCGGCGCTGTATCAAAAATGATGTGATCGAAGCGGGTCAGCAGGGAAGCGTCTGTCAATAAGCCGGTGAACTCATCAAACGCCGCAATCTCAGTGGTACAGGCTCCTGAAAGCTGCTCGCTGATACTGTTAACAACGTCATCAGGCAAAAGACCTTTGATAGGATCAACGATTCTGGAGCGGTATTGCTGGGCGGCTTCCTGCGGGTCGATTTCCAGAGCGGAAAGTCCATCAACTGCTGCCACAGGGCGAATGGTGTTACCGATAGCCTGATCGAATACCTGGCCGACATTGGAGGCTGGATCGGTACTGACCAGCAAAACCCGCTTACCCTGTTCAGCAAGGCGGATAGCCGTCGCGCAGGAAATAGAAGTTTTTCCTACACCTCCCTTACCGGTAAAAAACAGGTAAGGCGGGATATTCTGTAAGAATTTCATATGTCCTCCTGACATACTCAGCAACAGGAAGTATTACCACCACAGCAACTGGTGGGAGCTAACCCTACCTTCTCCAGCGGAATACCGAACCAGCGAGCCAGCTCAGCACGTTTTGGGTATCGCCCTGCCATCACAGTTTCACCGTCCAACAGCAGTAGCGGAAGCCCTTCTGCTCCAGATGCTTCGAGGAATGCTTTCGCTTTCTCATTCTGAACAAAGCTCATGGGCTGCTGCGCCAGGTTGTAACGTTCAACCTGTACACCACGTCCTTTCAGCCACTGCACATCAGCAGAAAAATCAACCAGAACCTGATCGACATCTGAGCCACATACGCCGGTACTGCAGCACATTGCCGGGTCAAACACCGTTAACGTCTTCATTCTGAATACCTCACATTCGTAAAATCATATATGTTCAGGCAAATTTTTTAGATGCAAACAGCCTTACCGCTACCAGAGCAGTTTGCCGATGCCAGCTTACGGGCGATGGCCTGTACGTCGTCCTGTTGGCTTAACCAGGCCTGCTCAATCACCTGAGCGGCCCAGGAGGGAATATGCGGAGACAGGCGGTAGTGGACCCACTTGCCCTGTTTGCGATCCAGCAATAGTCCACTTTCCCGGAGCATTGCCAGATGGCGGGAAATCTTGGGCTGAGACTGTTCCAACGCAGTGCAGAGATCGCACACGCACAGCTCCCCCATCTCTCTAAGCAGCAACACGATGCCCAAGCGGGTTTCATCGGAGAGATTTTTGAAGAGTTGTAATGCTGATAATTGTGGCATAAGCCCTCCTGCTATTATCTCGCAGTTTCTCTCTATAACAGTGCAATGTCAAAAAATATATTTGAATTTCCATATATGAAAGAAGCAAAGCTTCTCTCTACGTCTAGTATGAACAGCGAGATAATCTAGAGTAACCTCTTATACTAGTAAGCCCTGAAGACATCCACAGGGCACATTCTGTTAGAGTTAATATTAAGCTGGAGGTAGCGCCCAAAGTTCTTCAAGGTTCACATCGTCGCTGCTGGGTCGATGCTGTTTTAGCAGCGGGTCAATTTTCAATATCATTGGAAGATCAAAAGCGGTTCCAGTGACTACGCAGCAGCCCTTGGCTAGAGTCGGTATGAGAGCCTTAGAACTGGAATCTAACGTGCTAATTGTATTGTCTAATAGCATAAGGTCGCGATCGTTAACCAATCGGTGTATGAAGAAATTGTGAATCTGGGAAACAATAGTAGGTGAAATATCTGCAGGCCGCTGACTAGATAGTGTGAGGTATACGCCATACTTGCGTCCCTCCTTAATTATTTCTTCAAAGAGTTCAAGCCGGTAGTCTTTCCAGATTTCATGCTCACGGGTGGACTGCTCTGACAAAATATTGTGTGCCTCATCAATGATAAGGTGCAGAGTCCGGCTTGGAGGGCTTTTAAGATTCTCTGCATCTTTATGATTTGTATAGAAATTTTTGGCTACAAGCAGTGGCAAGATCTTTTTTATCTCATTCTTGCATTTCTTCAAAGAGATGACATGTAAGAGATGCGGAGGTTGTGGCACATCAACGATTTCAAGAACATTACGCAGAGCCGATATAGATGATTTGGCCCTAGCTAGCACCGGTTGAATGTGTTCGTATTGGGCATAGCCAAATACAACATCTGAACAGAGTTGGAGGTAGCACCGCAATATTAGTTCGTCGAATTGATCAATTCCATCTAAATTAACACTCTCATCAATAATGGGTTTGATATTCGCGTCAAATCCATTGCCATTTGAATTATAGTACGTGCCGCTGGCATGCTTAAAATACTTATCTTTATTGTAATAAATAATTCCTATTAGATGATCTTGAAGCAATTCGCAGTCAATCATGCGTGCAATTTCACGGCTCAAATCCAAAGCATCTGATTTCGCTTCACCTGTACTAAAAACTTTTTCAAAAACCTTTTCCACATACCTTTTGAGTGGCGTAGTTTTAAATTTTTCCTTACCAGATAGAACGCGACGCAGAAATGGCTGTTGTGTGTTCGTAGTTGCCTGAAACAAGAGGCTTAGGGTTTCGACATCCCAAAAATGAGCGCCTTCAATCTTGAATTTGTGCTTTGCTTTTTTAGAGTCCAGCACTGTGATTTGCTTATTCTTAGCTGGTAGTAGCTGATCTTCCGTGTATTCACCATTAAAATCTATGATAACGAACTGGCTCTTGTGCTGTAATGCTTGGAGCCGCTCATTAAAAAGTGTAGTATAAAGTTTAGCTAGCGTATTAGATTTACCACTCCCGGTGTTACCAAATATGCCCAAATGGCTGTTGAATAATCGCATCCATGGGAGGTTGATGGGTACATTCTCCTTGAGCATAGAGCCAATAGAAAAGCCAGTTTTACCGTCCGCCCCATAAATTTTCCCTACCATAAGTTCGCTGAGTAGAGATGCCTTGTCTCGGATCATCGGCATGTACTTCACACCTTCAAAAAACTTATCATCTACTATATAACCAATGGGGCGAACATCCACTTTTCGTACATATTGGACCTTCTCGGCATCAGTCTCTAGCCTTTTCTCATCCAAAAATTCACCTTCAACAAGACAGACAATATCTATAAAGCCTCGCTGAATAGATACGTGCTCCCGAAGTGAAATACCTCTGTACTTAACTCCTCCGTAGAAAATAGTCTCATGATTGGAGTCTTCAAAAATTCGAAGGGAGATACGCACTCCACTCACTGCAATGACCTCACCTACGATGATACTCATATCAGATCCTCCTCTTCAGCTTTTAATGGAGGTTCATAAGTGTCTGGCGTGAGTGAGAAAACATATTTATTGAAATTGGTGAAGTCCATATTCATATCTTCAGCGGGTCCAATTACTTGGACGTTTTTCCAAGATTTGAATTCTTCCCGCATGCTATTTGCACTATTGTTGCTATAACAACAAATAAAAGTATGAAGTTGTGGGTTGGAGAGGGAGCGTTGGATAAGTCTGAGAATGTGTTCATCAGCAAACGAAAAGCCAAATGTTATGAGTATAGAATTTGGTTTTTCAAGCTCATAGCTTAATAGCCTGAGCATCTGGTAGTAGTGTTCTTCGAAGACAGTTTCGTAAAACTTCCACTTAGTGGGGTTGACAATAGGTAGCTTATTGTACTCCCCCCAGAAAATATCTATCTGGTCTTGACTGAATGCCAAGGATGGAATGCCTTCAGTTCTGTTGCCATCGACACCAAGAAATTCGGAATATCCATTTAAATTTCCGAGAGTCTCTTCTGTCAAAAGGTTACTAAAATCATTGCGGTAATTGACTTCAATCTTATCACCGCTTTTTGACCAGTAAACCGAACCGTGAAGATGGATAATGTTTAGCTGCGGGATGCCATAGTTGCTTCGTTCAAATACTCCAGTTTGACATTGAAACGTACTGAAGTTTTTGGAATGAAGATGCTTTGTGTGAAATCCGGAGGTACCATCATTCACCACAAAATCATGTGATCCCTTCATGAGAAGGCTGTCAGCTGTATGGGACAGGCATCCATCATAGTTTGTGGTAAAAATATTGATTTTGCGGTTGAGGTCTTTCCTTCTATCCAACAACCCCAAAAGGGTTGTTAAAAAAATCTCATAATTCTTGAGATTTTCTTTTCCTTTATTCGTTGTAACGAAACTTGGATTGAATGTCTGCACTGGAAAAATACATGTGTTGTAGTAGTGCATGAATAACGCGGTTCGCTTCTCTGGCGAGTTTTCAAACTGTGTGGCGAGCGTTTCGATCGTTTCTCGCCGTCCCTCTGCATTCTTGATGGCTAGGGACAGCGTCGGGAACAAGTCTGCTGAAGCGCCTGAGCCAATCAGTATGTTGATGTTCTTATTGTATATATCCAATGGCTGGATCGCCTCAAACATACTTACCTCCCTTATTTAGTTTTGTCTAAAATAGCATCAGTGTATAGGTAGACCAAGTTTTGACTTAGGCAAAAAATTTGTAGCAATAGCCACTATTTCTCTGGTTTCCAACTATTGCAGTTAGCAGCATATATTGAATTTCATCCATCCAGACGCCTAGACGGATATAATTGCTTTTCGAGACAGCCTTTCAACATTTCAGCTTGTAATAATCCCTTTCTTGCCTAAATTACTAGTAAAATCACCATACCACTGCATCATCTCCTTCCTCCCCTCCAGATATTGAGCATGGTTATACGTTCCACGAATTGAGTTCTTATCGACGTGAGCCAGTTGTAACTCAATCCAGGCCGAGTTGAATCCCTGCTCATGCAAAATGGTACTCATCGTGTGGCGGAATCCATGCCCTGTAACGCGCCCGGCATAGCCGATACGCCTTACCAACACAGTTAATGCCATATCACTCATCGGTTTCTTAGGATTATTACGTCCTGGGAACAGCAACGTTCCTGCTCCAGTCATGGGTTTAAGCTGATTAAGCAGGTCAATTGCCTGGCTTGATAACGGAACCATATGAGGTCGGCGCATTTTCATTCGCTCTGCTGGCACGTTCCAAACCTTCCGCTCAAAATCAAATTCCTGCCACTCCGCTTGCCTCAACTCCCCAGGCCTTACTCCTGTCAGAATAAGTAATTGCATCGCAATCTTAACAAGCACACTACCGGCATAGGTGTTCAGAGTCCGAAGAAACTCTGGCAATTCATCCTGGGTTAAAAAAGCATAGTGCTCTTTCTCATGAGGAGTCACGGCGCTGGCTAGATCTGGTGCTGGATTGTACTCAGCCCTGCCAGTCACAACGGCATACTTCCAGACTTCTCCACAACGCTGGCGAACCTTACGGACCTTCTCAGTTGCTCCTCGTGCTTCTATTTTTGAAAGAACAGCAAGCAGTTCCATCGGCTTGATATCTTTGATTGGCCGGTGACCGATATAAGGGAACACATCCTTTTCAAAGGTTCTCAGCATTTCTTCGCGGTAGGAGACAGACCAGCGGTCATAGCGACGCTGATACCACTCCCGCGTGATAGCCTCAAAAGAGTTTTCTGCATCTTGTTGACGACTAAGTTTCTCAATTTTCCGTTCAAGAGAAGGATCGTTGCCAGCCGCTAATGTCCTTTTTGCATCCTCACGCTTATTTCTGGCTTCAGCTAAAGAAACATCGGGGTAAACGCCAATAGCGAGCAGCTTCTCTTTACCTAGCGAACGGTATTTGAGACGCCAGTATCTTTTACCGTTGGGATTAACCAGCAGGTAAAGACCACCACCATCAGCGAGTTTGTAGGGCTTATCTTTAGGTTTTGCAGTTTCAACCTGACGAGCTGTCAGCTTCATTGGGGGTACCTCTCAGCAGGGGTACAATTATACCCCCATCCATACCCCCACATTGAGCTTGACCTTGGGGGAGTATAATTGAGTTCAATAGACTAATAGAATGCTATAACTGCTGATTTATCAAGGGAAAATTGAGTTGGGTAGACTTCAGGAGACTTGAGTTTGGAGCGGGCGAAGGGAATCGAACCCTCGTATAGAGCTTGGGAAGCTCTCGTTCTACCATTGAACTACGCCCGCGAAGAGGTGCGAGAAGCATTATAGCCCTTACGCACCCTGTGACAAGCCTGCCGGATGCTGACTGGCGATAAAATAACCTTTTAGCACTTAGGTTTACTTCCCTGCGGCGGCAGGTAACGCAGCGGATCGATGGCCGTCGCCCGGTAGCGGATCTGGAAATGCAGCCGCACTGAGTCGGCATCCGTACTGCCCATGGTGGCAATTTGCTGGCCGGCCTTCACGCTCTGGCCATTATTCACCATTAGCTTATCGTTGTGGGCATAGGCGGTGATGTAATCCTCGCTGTGCTTAATCATGATCAGGTTGCCATAGCCGCGCAGCTGATTGCCGACGTAGACCACCTTGCCCGCCCCGGCGGCATACACCGGCTGACCGCGGGTTCCGGCGATATCAATGCCTTTATTGCCGCCATCGGCGGTGGAATAAGGCAGGACCACTTTGCCGCTGGTCGGCCAGCGCCAGCAGCGCTGTCCCACCGGCGGCCAGGAGGACTGAGGTACTGCGGACGAAGGCGTGACCGCCGCGGTGCGCGTAGAGGAAGATTTTTTCTTCGTTGTCTTCGTTGAACTGCTGCCGTTAAGCTTCAGCTTCTGCCCCACCTCAATGGTGTAAGGCGGGGAGATGTTATTCAGGCGGGCCAGATCGCGAACGCTGGTGCCGGTGGTGCGGGAGATGCCATACAGGGTATCGCCGCGTTTAACGGTGTAGGTCGTACCGGAATCGGAGGTGCTGGAGCAGCCAGCCAGCGCCAGGCTTACCACCAGCATCAGTGTCATATAAAAGCGTTTCATCATCAGGCATCCTGCACTTAACACAACCACTTACCTCGCAATCAGGGCGAATATCATACCAGCCCGCGGCGCAGGGCGTCATCCCTGAAGGCTAACAGATGACCCTCTGGCATCACGTTCGGCCAGCGACGGAAAGATTCACGTTCATACCGCACGTCGTGGAGGGCACGCCCCGCAGTCCCAGGCTGCCGCTCGCAGACCAGCCTCCAGGGCTTGTTTTGGTAATGCCTTTCTCCCATTTATGGGCTACCCTAGTGGCCTGAGTACATGACCCGGCGGGTTTGTGCCGGGTCATTTTTTATTTTCAGGAGTCGTCATGGCCGGGGAACACGTCATTTTACTGGATGAGCAGGATCAACCTGCCGGTATGCTGGAGAAGTATGCCGCCCACACGCTTGATACCCCTTTACATCTCGCGTTTTCCTGCTGGTTGTTTAATCAGCAGGGTCAGTTTCTGGTCACCCGTCGTTCGCTGGGCAAAAAAGCCTGGCCCGGGGTGTGGACTAACTCGGTCTGCGGACACCCCCAGCAGGGCGAGACCTTCGAGCAGGCCGTCACGCGCCGCTGCCGCTTCGAGCTCGGCGTGGAGATCGCCGATATCGCGCCGATTCACCCGGCCTTCCGCTACCGGGCGGTCGCCCCCAACGGCATTGTTGAGAACGAAGTGTGCCCGGTGTATGCCGCACGCGTGGTCAGCCAAGTGCAGCCTAACGACGATGAAGTCATGGATTATCAGTGGGTTGACCTGGAAACGATGTTAAGCGCGCTGGCCGCCACGCCGTGGGCGTTTAGCCCGTGGATGGTACTGGAAGCGGAAAACCAGGACGCCCGCCAGGCGCTGATCGATTTCGTTGCGCGTCTGCGCGGGTAAGCTGACTATTCTCCAGGCCAGGCGCAGCCCTGTGCCTGTCATTAATGCCTGGCGGCGCTACGCTTGCACAGGCCTACGGTTCTGCGCCATTGCGTAGCCCGGATAAGGCATTTACGCCGCTATCCGGGATCCCCCGGCTTGCGCTGCGCCGGGCTACGTCAGGCTTCGGCCCTCATATCAGACATAAAAAAACCCGGCAAGCCGGGTTTTTTGTATTTCGCGAAGGGCGATTATTTCTGCGGACGCATCGCCGGGAACAGGATCACGTCGCGGATGGTGTGGCTGTTAGTGAACAGCATCACCATACGGTCGATACCGATACCCAGACCAGCGGTCGGCGGCAGGCCGTGTTCCAGCGCGGTGACGTAGTCTTCGTCGTAGAACAT
>OJKA01000747.1_pt1 | contig 10365 bp, 9 predicted proteins | sample 1596451 | NCBI WGS metagenome assembly OJKA01 (sample SAMEA4350155, study PRJEB24818) | metagenome | biome: human; feature: gut; material: faeces | place: Denmark | collected 2013-09 | reverse complement strand
ATTCGCAGGCGTCGAGTAAAGGCTGCCACGGTTTCACCAACCTGAGCGCGGAATAGGCGATGAAAGTGGAAGCTTGAAAGTGCAACAGCATTCGCGATCTCTTCAAGCGCGGGTTCAGATGGAGATTCTGGCTGATGTAATCCATCGCCTTAAAGATTGGCCTGCGGTTGCTCTGCTGCATCGTCAGTTCTCTTTCACGTATTATTCTCACCGCGGTGGGCAATCAGTATGCCGGAAGCCGGTAAAAAGTGAACAATTGATGTTCGTCCGACAAAAGTCGAAAGCACGAACGATTGCGGCATCCATTTCTTCCGCCGTCAGTATCGTTATTATGTTTAAGCTATCCGCTATTAATATTGGTGCTGGACTCACCAAATTAGCAAACCATTATTTAATTTTTACTTAACAACAATAAATTAAGATAATTCTGTGCATTGTGTTATTCCTTTCATACGAAAGGGATAATAACTCACAAAATAGCGATCAAATAACGTCCAGTGAAAATAAAAGTCGAATAAAATCATTGAGCTTCCTCAAAAGCTATCCGCCACGCCCGCGTTATTTTGGGTGCTACCTCGGTTCACCAAACCGGCAAGAAAAAACCATAACCAACTGTTTAAAAAAGAAAATAACAAATTAATCCATTTTTGAAATACACTTCTGCGCTTTCGATTTTATGTATGATCTAAATCAATATTCGTATAGTCAACTTGCTTGATAGTTGCTTCGCGTTATAAAAGCAAACAGGCTAAGTTTGCCGCGCAGAAAGATGATTAATACTCAAGTTTATTATTGCCCAGGCTATTTTAATCGCGCTGGTCGTAAGCAGTGTGCTTAGCTATACCAGTACGGCTATATCAGCATTTGGATTGCGGAAGCGGAAAGTTATTCCATTATTCCGCAAAACAGCATTGGACTTGAATAAATAAGATTGTGGATACGTTCTGTAATAAGCAAGGTTAATGATGAAAGCAAAATTGATGGTGTTAGCGGGGCTGATGAGCGCCGTATTTCTTGCTGGCTGCTCTTCCCCAGCACAGCGGATGGCAGCATGTGAAGCACAAGGTGTTTCTAAAGACACATGCTATTTATCTGAGCAAAACCGCCAGCAGGGTATAAACAACGCAGCGCTTACCGCAGCCTACGCCAACGCGGCCAATGCCACCGCTGAGCAGCACGCCCAGGCGGCGCACGTCGCGGATCCCATGCGTGAGGCAACCCTCTCCTCCAACGTACTGAAAGCCACGCTTTCTAACGGTTTTTTCAGCGCAACAATCAATGGTAAAAAGGCAACCGTCAAACGGGTTAACGCCAATTTCTATGAAATTCGCGGCGCGGGCTACGTTATCTCTGTCAGCATGAATTCCGAAGGTATCGACAGTGCATCATGGAATAAAACCCATGGCCGCGATAACGGTATCCTGACCGTCACGCAGAAATAATCTGATTTATAAAGGGGGCACTGCGCCCCCTTTTGAAGGGCCGGCCAATGTAGTGCCCTTCCGTTCTCCCAGGCAACCGTTCACACCGTCTCTTCCCTATTTGCTTTCTCTCGACACCAGGAACAAAATTCATAGAGCCCTTCAAAAAATGCCGAGGTAGCCCATGCCCGTCTATCATCATGCGCTTGTCCTGATCAACAGCAGCCTTGACGGCGTGCCGCTGCTCCAGCATGCGGCCAGAATGGCGCAAGAAACGCCGATGCAGATCACCATTGCCCACATCAGCACCGACTATCGGGCGTTGAACTACGTTTCCGATAGCTTAATGAACGATGATGTTTCACAGGAAGTCATTCAGGCAAAAGCGCTGTTAAGCGAGCTGGCGGCGACGGTGTCACTGCCCGTTGAGACGCTGGCGCTGGTTACCACCCGGCGTTTTGAAGACGTGGAGGAGTGCGTAACACAGCGCAAAATCGACCTGATTATCGCCGGGCACCACAATCATCTGCTGGGGGTCATGGCCTCGCACTCGCTCGAATATATCAACCATTTAACGGTGGACGTGCTAATTAAACATCTGCCTTAATCCCGCCAGCGCCGGAATAATTTACGCCACGTCTCCTTCGCGCAGCTGCTTTTGCAGCAGCGAAAAACACGCTTCAATCATCGGTGGTAATGACTGCGGCCCGCGCATTAACGCCACGGTACGGGTCAACGCCGGCTGCTGTAGCTGGGCAACCCGCAGCGCAGGATCCTGCAGATGAGTGGTGTAAAGCTGTGGCAAAATGCCCACTGCCAGCTTTGAGCGCACCAGCCCATACAGCGTTTCAATATAATCCACCTGATAGCGCGTATTGAGCGTTAACCGCTGGCTTTCTACCAGCGCACCGACCAGACGCTGGATATTGCCTTTGGAGAACATGGCGATATCACGCCCTGCCAGCAGCTTCCACGGCAGATGCGGCTGTCCACCCAACGGATCGTCGACGTGCAGTACCGCCACCAGCGGGTCTTCGCGCAGCGGAAAAAGCTGTAAGTCTTCCGGCAGTGAGCTGTCAATGGCTCCCACGCCAAAATCAATCTGCCCACTTTGCAGATCGCGGGCTAGCGTATCATTGGTCCGGTCGTGAAATTCAACACGCAGCCGTGGAAAAGCCTGCGCCAAAGCCTCAGGCAGCAGCGGAAACAGCAGTGAGCTTACCGACGGAATCAGCCCAATACGCACCGTGCCGTCCCCCCCCGCTTCCACTATCTGCTCGATATCCTGAAACGCCATCTGCGCCACGCTCAGCACGCGTTGGGCGTGCGGTAAAATCGCGGCCCCCAGCTCCGTCAGGGTCACCGCCGAGGCGGTACGGTTGACCAGCTTGCCGCCGATCACCGTTTCAATTTGCCGCAGCGCGCTGCTGAGCGCCGGCTGGCTAATGGCCAGACGGTTAGCGGTATCGGTAAAGTGACGCAGCTGCGCCAGCGTGACAAAATACTGCAACTGTTTTAGCGAGAGCGCGGGCAGCCGCTGCCAGGGTTCGGTCATGTTGAGCTTCACTCGAGACGATCACCCAGAATAAGCCGAAGTTATCAGGTGATAAGTTTTTTCATCTGGGCAACCGTTTGCTCTGCCCCTAAAGTAGCGCTCATTATCCCTGCGCCGGAGTTGTTATGTCCAGCAATGCTGAAAACCGCCGCCGCGCCGTACAGGCTGCCCGCGGTGAAGTTCCGTTCGTTCTTCTGCTTACTGATGCCCACATCGTCGATATGGCCACCGGTGAAATTCGTGACGCTGACGTCGGTATCGTCGGCGATATGATTGCCAGCGTGCACCCGCGCGGCAGCCGGGACGATGCGCTTGAGCACCACTCTCTGCCGGGCGTATTCCTCTCGCCGGGTCTGATGGACACCCACGTCCACCTCGAAAGCTCACACCTGCCGCCGGAGCGCTACGCGGAAATCGTGCTGGCGCAGGGCACCACCGCCGTCTTCTGGGATCCGCATGAACTCGCTAACGTACTCGGCGTCGCCGGCGTGCGCTACGCCGTCGAAGCCAGCCGCCATCTGCCTTTGCAGGTGATGGTCGCCGCGCCATCCAGCGTGCCGTCCACGCCGGGGCTGGAGATGTCGGGTGCCGATTTCGCCGGAGCGGAAATGGAAACCATGCTCGGCTGGCCGGAAGTCCGCGGCGTTGCGGAAGTGATGGACATGCACGGCGTACTGCACGGAAGCTGTCGGATGCAGGAGATTGTGCAGGCCGGCCTTAATAGCGGCAAACTGATTGAGGGCCACGCACGCGGCCTGAGCGGTGCAGACCTGCAGGCCTACCTCGCAGCGGGCGTCACCTCCGATCACGAATTGACATCCGCCGACGATGCGCTGGAAAAACTGCGCGCCGGTTTAACCTTAGAGATCCGCGGCTCGCACCCTTACCTATTGCCGGATATCGTCAAGGCGCTGCAAACGTTGCCTCACCTCTCTTCACAGATCACCGTCTGCACCGACGATGTCCCACCGGATATGCTGCTGGAAAAAGGCGGCATTATCGCCCTGCTCAATCTATTGATTGAACACGGTCTTTCCGCCACCGACGCGCTACGCTTTGCCACGCTTAACGCCGCTATCCGCCTGCAGCGTAACGACCTGGGGCTGATTGCCGCCGGGGGCCGCGCCGACCTTGTGGTCTTTGACTCGCTGGATAAGCTTGAGGCGCGTGCCGTCTATGTGGCCGGTAAGCAAATTGCCCGCGACGGCAAATTGCTGGCGCCGATTGCGGCCGCCGACGGCGTAACGCCACCGCGCGATACCCTGCGCTTAGCGCCACTCAGCGCCGAGGATTTTGCGCTGCGGATTGGCGATATTGACCACGGCGTCGCCCGCCTGCGCCACATTCGCGGCGCGCGCTTTACCCAATGGGGCGAAGTGGATGTCGAGATCCGCGACGGCCAAGTACAAATCCCTGCGGGCTTTAGCCTGATTTGGGTGAAGCACCGCCATGGCCGACATGATGCCAAACCGCAGATTGCGCTCTTAGAAGGCTGGGGTGAACTGCGCGGCGCCATTGCCACCAGCTATTCGCACGACTCGCACAACCTGGTCGTCCTCGGGCGTAACGCCGATGACATGGCGCTGGCGGCAAACCAGCTGATCGCCTCCGGCGGCGGCATGGCGCTGGCGCAAAATCAGCAGATCCTGGCCCACGTCGCGATGCCAATTGCCGGTATGCTTTCCGACCAGCCGGCCGCAGAGCTGGCAGCCGCATTCCGCAAGCTGCGCGATTTAAGCGCCGAAGTGGCCGATTGGGAACCGCCGTACCGCGTGTTCAAAGCGATCGAAGGCACCTGCCTTGCCTGTAACGCGGGGCCGCATTTAACTGATTTAGGGCTGACCGACGGCACCACGCGACAGATTGTCGATCCGGTCATTTCGTCACAACACACCACACAACAATAATCATGGGAGCGCCACGCAATGGCCGATAACACCCTTCAATCAACAACCTCCGGGAGCTGGCTGGAACGCCGTTTTGCGCTCTCTTCGCGTGGCAGTTCGCTGCGTACCGAATGTCTGGCGGGCGTCACCGGCTTTCTCGCCGCCGCCTATCTATTAGTTGTTATTCCGGGCCTGCTGGCCGTGGGCGGAATGGATAAAGGCGCCGCCACCACCGGCACCATTCTGGTGTTCGTCGGCGGAACGCTGTTGATGGCGTTTTATGCCAACCTGCCGTTTATTGTCGGCCCGGGGATTGGCGGTTCGGTACTGGTCGGCGTGACGCTGGCGGGCAGCGAACACATCGGCTGGCCTATCGGCCTCGGCATCGCCTGCTGGTCGGGTATTTTGTTCTTCCTGCTGACCAAATTTGGCCTGCGCGAAGTGGTGACTCGCTCCGTTCCCCAGTCGATTAAGCTCGGTCTCACGGCCTCCATCGGTCTGTTCGTGGCGGTCCTCGGTTTTCGTAACGCCGGTCTGGTACTGGCGAACGCCAAAACCAACTCGCTGATGCTGGGCGACTTTCTTGCGCCCGGCGCGCTGGTGGCGCTCTGCGGCCTGTTTCTCGCTATTGCGCTACAGGCTCGCCGCATTCCGGGGGCAATCTTGTGGGCCATTTTGTTCGCCACCCTCGTTGGCATCCCGGCGGGCGTAACGCGCCTACCAAGCCACTTTATCGACGTACCGCATTCGTTAACGCCGGTGCTGGGGCAAATTGATATGTTGGGTGCCCTGAATATCGCCTTCCTGCCGTTCCTGTTTGTCTTCTTCGCTTCCGAGCTTTTCTCCACCATGGGCACCACCCTGGCGGTAGGCGGCGAAGCGGGTCTGCTGGATGAAGAAGGCAATATGCCGCACATCAACCGCCCGTTTATGGTGGACTCGATTGCCGCAGCAGTCGGGCCATGGCAAGGTATCCCGGCGGCCACCGCGCTGATTGAATCCTCTGCGGCGCCGGAAGCAGCCGGCAAACCGGGCCTGACGGCGCTGGCGGCGGCGGTGATGTTCCTGTTGATGCTGTTGTTCACCCCGGTGGCGTTGATGATCCCCAAAGAAGCCACTGCGCCAGCGTTAATTCTGATTGGCCTGAACATGTTTAGCGGGCTGCGTAAGGTTGATTTGGCCAACTTCACCGACGGCTTGCCGGTGCTAATGATGGTGATGATCACCCTGATTGCCAACAGCTTTGGTACCGGTATCGCTGGTGGCCTGCTGTTCTATATCGTGATTAAAACCATTGCCGGGAAGTGGCGTGAAATCCCCATTGGCCTGTGGATCCTGGCGATTCCGCTGGTCTATTACTTCGCTACGCTGGTAAGACACTAAGCCACGCTGGGCGAAGCGTTGCGATAAATAAAGAGCCTCACTCCTCCTGACACAATACGGTCAGGGAGGGAGTGAGGTTTTTTGCCCATTACGCCGCAGCATAAACATTTATTACAACCTACCGAGTCAGCAGTTTCCCTCAATCATCTCAACAATAGATTGTAATTATTTTAAAATCCTGATGATTTCCCCCACAAAGGGCTAATATATTTCCAGCGTTGAAATCATCATGAGAAATAACATGCCAGAACAATCCGAAGTGAAATTAAGACCCCTTGAGCGCGAAGATTTACGTTTTGTACACCAGCTTGATAATAATGCCAGCGTGATGCGTTATTGGTTTGAAGAACCCTATGAGGCCTTCGTTGAGCTGAGCGATCTTTACGACAAACATATCCACGATCAGAGCGAGCGTCGTTTTGTTGTGACCTTTAATGGCAACAATGCGGGGCTGGTGGAACTGGTCGAAATAAACCATATCCATCGCCGCGCCGAGTTTCAGATTATCATCTCGCCGGAATTCCAGGGCAAAGGCCTGGCAAGCCGCGCAGCGAAGATGGCAATGGATTACGGCTTTACGGTACTGAATCTTTATAAGCTCTATCTTATCGTTGATAAAGAGAACGCCAAGGCGGTTCATATTTATCGTAAGCTTGGCTTTATTCAGGAAGGCGAATTAATCCATGAGTTTTTCGTTAACGGCGAATACCGTAATACGATCAGAATGTGTATTTTCCAGCATCAATATCTGGAACATAACAAAACCACGGGCGGGATATTGAAACCGACCGCACAGTAATGTTGTGTCCTCACTCGTTCGCTTCAACGCCTGAGGTGGACGGGGGTAATCACCCGCACCCGGCGTTGCCCAAACGATATTGCCCAGTCGGTTGATCCCGACCGGGCAAGGCGGCACCGTGGTTATTCGCTCACGCAGCGCGCCTTTACCTCTTCATACAGCAGCCGTACCGCCGCCGAGAGCTGTTTACGGTGCGGGCAAATCATATTCAGCGGCACGCTATCTCCCCGGTAGTTCGGCAGCAGCACCTGTAACCGCCCTTCCCGCAGATCGTCAATGACATCAAGCGCCGACTTAAAGGCAATGCCCTCCCCGGCAATCGCCAGCCGGCGAATCACCTCCGCGTCATCGCTGGTAATACTCCCGGCAACCTGTACCTGGTGCTCCACGCCGTCAAGGCTTAGCGACCAGCGGTCAAACACGCTGCCGCGCAGCACGTAGGTCAGCGCGTTGCATTTTTCGAGGTCGGCCAGCGTTTGAGGTTCACCGTGGCGGGCTATCCACGCCGGAGAAGCCACTAATACGCGGCGGTTATCCGGGGCAACGGGCAGCGAAACAAACGATGCATCGTCGTTGTCACCGTAGCGAAATGCCACATCCACCGGATCTTTAAAGACATCGGTGCGGTGATCGGAGAACAAAATACGCAGCCGTAGCGCCGGGTGGCGTTCGCGAAAGCGGCGAAAAACATCAAGCAGCAGATTACGCCCCAGATCCGACGGCACGGCAATTTGCAGCGTGCCGCGCACTTCGTCATCCGGGGCATGGATCTGTTGCAGGCCGTTTTGCAGCGTATCTAGCATTTGCACCGCAAACGGCAGCCAGGTCTCCCCTTCAGCCGTCAGACGCAGGCTGCGGGTTGAACGGGCAAACAGGCGGATATTCAGCGCCGTCTCCAGCCTTTTAATCGCCGAGCTCACCTGCGCCGGTGGAATACTGGCCTCGCGGGCCGCCTCACTAAAGCTGCTAAGGGCGGCGGCGCGGACGAACAGGGTTAAATCTTCCAGCCTGAACATGGGGGTTCCTCAAAGACGGGGGCAGAATAATCCTCAAAATGGAGGCTACCGCCGTTTGCTTACATTTTTTAAGAAAGCAGCGCTTGCCATCGAGCCTGCCCATCAGGAATCATACGGGGCGATAATTTTATATCCAGGACAAAATGGGGATAGTATGCGTAAAACAAAAATGATGCTTCTGGGCGTACTGTTGGCAACGGCGAGTGCTGCCTGGGCAGCGCCAGCAACCGGAATTGCGAAATATGAGCTTAAAGAGTTTATTGCCGATTTCACGCAATTCAAGATTGGCGATAACGCCCCGGCGATGTACCTGACACCGGAGTACAACATCAAACAGTGGCAGTTGCGTAATTTGCCAGCGCCGGATGCCGGTACGCACTGGACGTACATGGGTGGCAACTATGTACTGATTGGTGATACCGACGGCAAAATCAGCAAAATCTACGACGGCGAAATTTTCTACCATCGTTAACGAACAAAGGCCCGCAGGACACAGCGTCCTGCGGGCCTCTTCTTTTTCCGCCGTTATACCGCGCGGAAAGCAATCTCGCTCGGAATGACTTCACCCTGCCAGTACAGCTGGGCCGCTACGCGACCCGCCAGTTGGCGATACATCTCGGTAAACTCACTGTCAGGACGCGCCACTACCGTCGGTGTGCCGTTATCCAGGTCTTCACGCAGATTGATGTGCAGCGGCATTTGGCCCAACAGTTGGGTGTGATATTTCTCCGCCAGCTTCTCTGCGCCACCGGTGCCAAAGATTGGCTCATGGTGACCACAGTTGCTGCAAATGTGCATGCTCATGTTTTCCACAATGCCCAGCACCGGCACTTCCACTTTTTCGAACATCACGATGCCTTTTTTGGCGTCGATCAGCGCAATGTCCTGCGGCGTGGTCACGACCACCGCCCCGGTGACCGGGATGTTCTGCGCCAGCGTCAGCTGAATGTCGCCGGTGCCCGGCGGCATATCCAGCACGAGGTAATCGAGATCCGGCCACAGCGTTTCTTGCAGCATCTGCATCAGCGCCTTGCTGGCCATCGGGCCACGCCACACCATGGCGTTGTCGTCGGTCACCAGGTAGCCGATGGAGTTAGTCGCTACGCCGTGGGCCATAATTGGCGCCATGTGGGTGCCATCCGGCGACGTTGGACGCTGGTTTTCAGCGCCCAGCATATTCGGGATTGACGGGCCATAGATATCGGCATCGAGGATGCCCACTTTGGCGCCTTCCGCAGCCAGCGCCAGCGCCAGGTTTACGGCGGTAGACGATTTGCCCACCCCACCTTTACCGGAGCTCACTGCGATAATGTTTTTAACGCCGTTGATGCCCGGCTGATTTTTCACGCGCTTAAGCGTGGCGATGCTGTGCGACAGTTTCCAGTCGATAGCTTTCGCCCCGGTCACCCGCAGCAGTTCCGCGCTGGTTTGCTCTTTTAATTCTTCAAAGGCGCTGTGCCAGACAAACGGCATCTGCAATTCGATGTGCACGGTGTCGTCAAGCCAGGCGACGTGGTGCAGCGCTTTCAGCGCGGTGAGGTTATGCTTCAGGGTTGGGTGCTGGAAATTCGCCAGCGTGCCGGCCACCATCGCACGTAAACGCTCAGGGGATTTGGCCTGGGATTCTGAGTTCATCCCGACTCCTTTGTTGTTTGACACTCTAAGGATTTCAAGTTGCAGGAAGGCGGCCATTGCGTGAATGCAGCCAACGTACCAACAAATTGAAAGACGACGAGTATATTTGCTTTCAGTACGCCTAAGTCTACCACAGCTAACGGGCATCCATATATGGCGCACCCACTACCCTTTTGGTAATATCAAAGCCCTTTTTGCAACAGAAGAAGTAATACCCACTATGACTCAAGTCGCGAAGAAAATTCTGGTAACGTGCGCACTGCCGTACGCAAACGGCTCCATCCACCTCGGCCATATGCTGGAGCACATCCAGGCTGATGTCTGGGTCCGTTACCAGCGAATGCGCGGCCACCAGGTCAACTTCATCTGCGCGGACGACGCCCACGGCACCCCTATCATGCTGAAAGCACAGCAGTTAGGCATCACGCCGGAGCAGATGATCGCCGAAATGAGTCAGGAGCATCAGACTGATTTTTCGGGCTTTAACATCAGCTACGACAACTACCACTCGACGCACAGCGACGAGAACCGCGAGCTGTCTGAGCTTATCTATGGTCGCCTGAAAGAGAACGGTTTTATCAAAAACCGCACCATCTCTCAGCTGTACGATCCGGAAAAAGGCATGTTCCTGCCGGACCGTTTCGTCAAAGGCACCTGCCCGAAATGTAAA
>OJKA01000741.1_pt1 | contig 10418 bp, 5 predicted proteins | sample 1596451 | NCBI WGS metagenome assembly OJKA01 (sample SAMEA4350155, study PRJEB24818) | metagenome | biome: human; feature: gut; material: faeces | place: Denmark | collected 2013-09 | reverse complement strand
ATAAGCGTTGAACTTATTAAAAAACTCTTTTAACATTTCAACTCGGTGTGTGTTACTTGTTTTGATTATTTCTTCGATATCCAGTTTTCAATGAACAAAGCTTAACGACCATTGTCGTTAATGGAGCCTAGCGGGATCGAACCGCTGACCTCCTGCGTGCAAAGCAGGCGCTCTCCCAGCTGAGCTAAGGCCCCTTTTGAAAAATTATCGGGAAGACAGGATTCGAACCTGCGACCCCTTGGTCCCAAACCAAGTGCTCTACCAAGCTGAGCTACTTCCCGTTATTAAAAAGCGCGCCCAAGAGGAGTCGAACCCCTAACCTTTTGATCCGTAGTCAAACACTCTATCCAATTGAGCTATGGGCGCATATTATGAAATGCCGAGGACCGGAATCGAACCGGTACGGTGATCACTCACCGCAGGATTTTAAGTCCTGTGCGTCTGCCAGTTCCGCCACCCCGGCTGAAAATTGCTAAGGCAAAGCGGAAAACGGGGTTCGAACCCGCGACCCCCACCTTGGCAAGGTGGTGCTCTACCACTGAGCTATTTCCGCATATTCCTGATGCCGGCTAAAGGACTTGAACCCTCGACCCTCTGATTACAAATCAGATGCTCTACCAACTGAGCTAAGCCGGCAATGAAGTGCGGGTGAAGGGACTTGAACCCCCACGCCCGAAGGCGCTAGATCCTAAATCTAGTGCGTCTGCCAATTCCGCCACACCCGCATAGGTTATTACTATGAGTCGTACAGGGCTCGAACCTGTGACCCTCTGATTAAAAGTCAGATGCTCTACCAACTGAGCTAACGACTCATATGGGGGTTAACGGGATCGAACCGCTGACCCTCTGCTTGTAAGGCAGATGCTCTCCCAGCTGAGCTAAACCCCCATAAGGTAAAAAAAACGCGTGGCGACGTCCTACTCTCACAAAGGGAAACCCTTCACTACAATCGGCGCTAAGAAGCTTAACTTCTGTGTTCGGCATGGTTACAGGTGTATCCTTCTTGCTATCGCCACCACACTATTCAATTGAGTAAGTTTTGCTCACTCAAAACTGGATCGAAGAAATCAAAACTCTACGAGTTTACGTGCTTTTTTCTTTTTGGTTAAGTCCTCGATCGATTAGTATCAGTCCGCTCCAACCATCACTGGCCTTCCACTTCTGACCTATCTACCTGATCATCTCTCAGGGATCTTACTTTCTTAAAGAAATGGGAAATCTCATCTTGAGGTGGGCTTCACACTTAGATGCTTTCAGCGTTTATCCCTTCCCTACATAGCTACCCAGCGATGCCTCTGGCGAGACAACTGGTACACCAGCGGTAAGTCCATCCCGGTCCTCTCGTACTAAGGACAGCTCCTCTCAAATTTCCAACGCCCGCGACGGATAGGGACCGAACTGTCTCACGACGTTCTGAACCCAGCTCGCGTGCCGCTTTAATGGGCGAACAGCCCAACCCTTGGGACCGACTACAGCCCCAGGATGCGACGAGCCGACATCGAGGTGCCAAACCTCCCCGTCGATGTGGACTCTTGGGGGAGATAAGCCTGTTATCCCCAGGGTAGCTTTTATCCGTTGAGCGATGGCCCTTCCATGCGGAACCACCGGATCACTAAGCCCGACTTTCGTCCCTGCTCGAGTTGTAGCTCTCGCAGTCAAGCTCCCTTCTGCCTTTACACTCTTCGAATGATTTCCAACCATTCTGAGGGAACCTTTGGGCGCCTCCGTTACCTTTTAGGAGGCGACCGCCCCAGTCAAACTGCCCATCTGACACTGTCTCCCAGCCCGATAAGGGCTGCGGGTTAGAGTGGCCATAACGCAAGGGTAGTATCCCACCATTGCCTCCATCGAAACTGGCGTCCCGATCTCTACGGCTCCTACCTATCCTGTACATGCGGTACAGACACTCAATATCAAACTACAGTAAAGCTCCATGGGGTCTTTCCGTCCTGTCGCGGGTAACCTGCATCTTCACAGGTACTAAAATTTCACCGAGTCTCTCGTTGAGACAGTGCCCAAATCGTTACGCCTTTCGTGCGGGTCGGAACTTACCCGACAAGGAATTTCGCTACCTTAGGACCGTTATAGTTACGGCCGCCGTTTACTGGGGCTTCAATTCGTACCTTCGCTTACGCTAAGCACTCCTCTTAACCTTCCAGCACCGGGCAGGCGTCAGCCCCTATACGTCATCTTTCGATTTTGCAGAGACCTGTGTTTTTGATAAACAGTCGCTTGGGCCTATTCACTGCGGCTGCTCGTTAGAGCAGCACCCCTTCTCCCGAAGTTACGGGGTCATTTTGCCGAGTTCCTTAACGAGAGTTCTCTCGCTCACCTTAGGATTCTCTCCTCGACTACCTGTGTCGGTTTGCGGTACGGGCCGTTGTTTTCTCACTAGAAGCTTTTCTTGGCAGTGTGACATCAGAAGCTTCGGTACTATTATTTCCCTCCTCATCACAGCTTGTCCGTATAGGTAGAAGCATTTGACTCCTACCAAGACTTACTGCTTGAACAGACATATCCATCAGTCTGCACTTCTTAGCCTCCTGCGTCCCTCCATTGCTCAAACAAAAACAACGGGTACAGGAATATCAACCTGTTGTCCATCGCCTACGCCTGTCGGCCTCGGCTTAGGTCCCGACTAACCCTGGGCGGACGAGCCTTCCCCAGGAAACCTTAGTCATTCGGTGGACAGGATTCTCACCTGTCTTTCGCTACTCATACCGGCATTCTCACTTCTAAGCGCTCCAGCAGTCCTCACGATCTGCCTTCAACGCCCTTAGAACGCTCTCCTACCAATGCACCTAATGGTGCACTCCACAGCTTCGGTAAACTATTTAGCCCCGGTACATTTTCGGCGCAGGGTCACTCGACTAGTGAGCTATTACGCACTCTTTAAATGGTGGCTGCTTCTAAGCCAACATCCTAGTTGTCTGTGCAACCCCACATCCTTTTCCACTTAATAGTTATTTGGGGACCTTAGCTGGTGGTCTGGGCTGTTTCCCTTTCGACTATGGATCTTATCACTCACAGTCTGACTCCCGGATATGAATGAATGGCATTCGGAGTTTATCTGAATTCGGTAACCCGAGATGGGCCCCTAGTCCAAACAGTGCTCTACCTCCATCATTCTCAATTCCGAGGCTAGCCCTAAAGCTATTTCGGAGAGAACCAGCTATCTCCAAGTTCGTTTGGAATTTCTCCGCTACCCACACCTCATCCCCGCACTTTTCAACGTACGTGGGTTCGGTCCTCCAGTGCGTTTTACCGCACCTTCAACCTGGACATGGGTAGATCACATGGTTTCGGGTCTACGACAACATACTCATTCGCCCTATTCAGACTCGCTTTCGCTACGGCTCCGTCTCTTCAACTTAACCTCGCATGCTATCGTAACTCGCCGGTTCATTCTACAAAAGGCACGCTATCACCCATTAACGGGCTCTAACTTGTTGTAGGCACACGGTTTCAGGATCTATTTCACTCCCCTTCCGGGGTGCTTTTCACCTTTCCCTCACGGTACTGGTTCACTATCGGTCACTAGGGAGTATTTAGCCTTGGGAGATGGTCCTCCCGGATTCCGACGGAATTCCTCGTGTTCCGCCGTACTCAGGATCCTCCTAGGTGTTATCCAAATTTCGCCTACGGGGTTTTTACCCTCTTTGACATACTTTTCCAAGTATTTCGACTATCTGAATAGACTACCATATCGGAGTCCTACAACCCCAACAAGCAAGCTTGTTGGTTTGGGCTTTTCCCGTTTCGCTCGCCGCTACTCAGGGAATCGAATTTTCTTTCTCTTCCTGCAGGTACTTAGATGTTTCAGTTCTCTGCGTCTACCTCGACTGCGCTATGTATTCACGCAGACGTAACATCCTATAAAAGATGCTGGGTTCCCCCATTCGGAAATCTCTGGATCATAGCTTACTTACAGCTCCCCAAAGCATATCGGTGTTAGTCCCGTCCTTCATCGGCTCCTAGTGCCAAGGCATCCACCGTGCGCCCTTATTCACTTAACCTTTGACCTTACGGTCGGTTTTGAGTACTTCTTCTAGCGATAGAAGGTTGCTCAAGAAAATAAGCGTTGAACTTATTAAAAAACTCTTTTAACATTTCAACTCGGTGTGTGTTACTTGTTTTGATTATTTCTTCGATATCCAGTTTTCAATGAACAAATTTTGTTTGAGAGTAAACCTCTCAAAACTGAACAAAGGCAAACGATGTGTAGTCTTCCGAAATATTCCTTAGAAAGGAGGTGATCCAGCCGCACCTTCCGATACGGCTACCTTGTTACGACTTCACCCCAATCATCTATCCCACCTTAGGCGGCTGGCTCCAAAAGGTTACCTCACCGACTTCGGGTGTTACAAACTCTCGTGGTGTGACGGGCGGTGTGTACAAGGCCCGGGAACGTATTCACCGCGGCGTGCTGATCCGCGATTACTAGCGATTCCGGCTTCATGTAGGCGAGTTGCAGCCTACAATCCGAACTGAGAGAAGCTTTAAGAGATTAGCTTAGCCTCGCGACTTCGCAACTCGTTGTACTTCCCATTGTAGCACGTGTGTAGCCCAGGTCATAAGGGGCATGATGATTTGACGTCATCCCCACCTTCCTCCGGTTTGTCACCGGCAGTCTCGCTAGAGTGCCCAACTAAATGATGGCAACTAACAATAAGGGTTGCGCTCGTTGCGGGACTTAACCCAACATCTCACGACACGAGCTGACGACAACCATGCACCACCTGTCACTTTGCCCCCGAAGGGGAAGCTCTATCTCTAGAGTGGTCAAAGGATGTCAAGACCTGGTAAGGTTCTTCGCGTTGCTTCGAATTAAACCACATGCTCCACCGCTTGTGCGGGCCCCCGTCAATTCCTTTGAGTTTCAACCTTGCGGTCGTACTCCCCAGGCGGAGTGCTTAATGCGTTTGCTGCAGCACTGAAGGGCGGAAACCCTCCAACACTTAGCACTCATCGTTTACGGCGTGGACTACCAGGGTATCTAATCCTGTTCGCTCCCCACGCTTTCGAGCCTCAGCGTCAGTTACAGACCAGAGAGCCGCCTTCGCCACTGGTGTTCCTCCATATATCTACGCATTTCACCGCTACACATGGAATTCCACTCTCCTCTTCTGCACTCAAGTCTCCCAGTTTCCAATGACCCTCCCCGGTTGAGCCGGGGGCTTTCACATCAGACTTAAGAAACCGCCTGCGCTCGCTTTACGCCCAATAAATCCGGACAACGCTTGCCACCTACGTATTACCGCGGCTGCTGGCACGTAGTTAGCCGTGGCTTTCTGGTTAGATACCGTCAAGGGATGAACATTTTACTCTCATCCTTGTTCTTCTCTAACAACAGAGTTTTACGATCCGAAAACCTTCTTCACTCACGCGGCGTTGCTCGGTCAGACTTTCGTCCATTGCCGAAGATTCCCTACTGCTGCCTCCCGTAGGAGTCTGGGCCGTGTCTCAGTCCCAGTGTGGCCGATCACCCTCTCAGGTCGGCTATGCATCGTTGCCTTGGTGAGCCGTTACCTCACCAACTAGCTAATGCACCGCGGGTCCATCCATCAGTGACGCAAAAGCGCCTTTCAACTTTCTTCCATGCGGAAAATAGTGTTATACGGTATTAGCACCTGTTTCCAAGTGTTATCCCCTTCTGATGGGCAGGTTACCCACGTGTTACTCACCCGTTCGCCACTCTTTTTCTTTCGGTGGAGCAAGCTCCGGTGAAAGAAAAAGCGTTCGACTTGCATGTATTAGGCACGCCGCCAGCGTTCGTCCTGAGCCAGGATCAAACTCTCATAATGATTTGTTTGAATGACCATACGGTCATTAAGCTCATAAAAATTAACTTTGCTAGCTATTGCTTGCATGTATTTGTTTCAATAAATTGAAACGTCCTACACATTGGTTCGTTTGCTTGCTTTGTTCAGTTTTCAAAGGTCTACCGTGCTGTGTTAGCAACTTTTATATCATATCAGAGCGACGTTTGTTTGTCAACTCTTTTTTAAAAGTTTTTTCAAGAAGTTGTTATTTAACTTCTTTCTTAACCTCAGCGACTTTTTTATCTTACCATCTCAACCGTTATATGTCAAACACTTTTTTGAAAAGTTTTTTTGATTTATTAGGTTTTTCAGAGATGATATTTTTTCGACTTTGTTATAATAACACTTGTAAAATGTTTCGTCAACAACTAATTTCAAAAAAGATCAATCAGTGTTTGTTACAAATGTCTTAACAAGGACAAGTAATAATATAGCAATTCTTAAAGGAAAAATCAACTAAAAAAATAGGCTTTTGGGCAACTATTTTTATAAGCGAATTATTCATTGTCAAACGATTCGAACGTTCGTTTATAAGAAGTATTTTGCGGCTAAATCTATCATTAATGGATAAAAAAAGAGAACTTAAGCTTTTCGCCTAACGTTCTCTTTTCGTCCGATCTTCTGATTGGACGATCGGTATATAGATTCGAAAGATCGTTCCTTGACCGATGACACTCTCTGCTGAAATTTTTCCTTTATAGCTTTCCAATAACTGTTTCGCAATAGATAGCCCTAGCCCATTTCCGCCTTTGGTTCTAGCACGGGCTTTATCTACCCGATAGAAACGATTAAAGATCTTGTCGAGGTCTTCTTTGGAGATTCCCTCACCAAAGTCTTGAATGGCAATTTCAAAGGATTGCCGATCCAACGAAATGGATAGATGCACTTCTTTTCGATCAGTGGAATATTTCACTGCGTTATCCAAGACAATAATAATGATCTGTTCAAAATGATTGCGATAGATTTTCAGCTTCAACTCATGATATAAATCATCATCCAATGTAAAAACAAAATCTGGATACAGTATTTTAAAGTTATTGAAGACTTGATAGACAACTTCTTTTGCATTGGTTGTTTCATTTGCATAATGAACATCCACTTGTTCCGCTCTTGAGAGATCCAACATTTCCTGTACTAGCGTCTTCATCCGACTGATCTCTTGCATACTGGCTGCCAGAGACTCATCCAAAATTTCTGGATCGTCTTTTCCCCAACGCTGCAACAGATTCATATGTCCTTCAATGATCGCCACAGGTGTTCGCAACTCATGAGAAACGTCTTCGACGAATCGCTCTTGCTGCTCAATGTACAGGCGCATGCGATCCAACATCTCATTAAATATATCTGCTAAATCAGACAGTTCATCGTTCGTATTTAATTCTGGCATATGCACCGTTGACTGTGGGTTTTTCCGAACAGTTTCCATCGTATCTCGCAAGACCTTTAACGGCTGAAGGAAATACGCTGATAAAAAGAACCCAAGCACACTACTAAGAATCAGAGAAACGACTTCTAAGATAATCAAAGTCAGCAGCAGTTTGCTGCGTATTTCGTAAAAAGAAGTCAATTCATAAAATGTTTGTGCATAGCCAATCCGCTCTCTGGTGCCTTTTGAATAGATGGGCTGGATCGAGAGAAAACCTGTGATACCATCCAGCGTTACGATGGTTGGCGCCTTGCGCTGCGTGTCGATCAGTGCTAAATCATTTTCATGGGTTTTAAACACAAGATCCTCATTCAAATTATAAACAAACAAGCTCAACGGCGCTTGGCCTAATTCCGAAATAAAGGAATCGATTTTCATTAAGTTGCCATCGATCGTTGAAGTGCGATCATAAATGCTCGTCGTCCCCGCATCATTTTTGGTTAAATTACGATATGTTCGAACCAATGTTAGTTCTTGATCCGAATTGGCTAAACGAGAAGCGACCTCTGACATCGTCCGCTCCACATTGTTTTCTTCTTTAGCGACGATCAAATTCACCGATGTTTTATAGGTGATCACAGCAAAGATCGTAAATACGACGAATATAAAGAAAGAACTTGCGAAGGCCCACTTTACAGTTAAAGAAGGCCCCTTCAGTTCTTTTAATTTTTTCATTCTTTTTTTAAGGTTCACGACCGCATCACATAACCTGTACCACGAACGGTTTGGATATAGCTTTCCTCCCCTGGTACATCAATTTTATTCCGTAAGTAGCGGATGTAAACATCGACAACGTTGGTTTCAACTTCTGTCTCATAGCCCCAGACTTTGTTTAATAAAACATCTCTGGCTAAAACGACATTGACGTTTTCCATTAAAGTCAACAATAGCTCATATTCGCGTTTTGTTAGTTCAATGACATCTGTTCCACGTCGAACGACACGGTTTTCTTTTTCAATCGTTAGATCGCGGTAAGTGATCGTGGTTTGTTTTGCGACGTTTTTGTCCCCTTCGATATCGATACGGCGAAGCAACGCACGTAAGCGTGCCAGCAATTCTTCAATTGCAAAAGGCTTCACAATATAATCATCAGCACCATGATCCAAACCTGATACTCGATCAATCACAGAATCTCTCGCGGTCATCATGATGATCGGGGTGTTCTTCGATTGACGCACACGGCGGCAAACTTCTAACCCATTTAGCTCTGGAAGCATTAGATCCAATAAGATTGCATCCCATTCATTATTCAGCGCAGCATCCAGTCCCGTCCGTCCGTTGTAATGAACTTCGGTATTATACCCTTCATGCTTCAATTCTAATTCCACAAATCGAGCTAAGTTCTTTTCATCTTCAATGATTAGAATATTACTCATTATTGATAGCCCCTTTATTGATTATTCTGCCTTTAAAATAGACATTATCTGTCTTATTTTATCATGTATCTAAAAAATAAAAAAGAGATTGACCGAAAGTTCTCACTTTCGGCCTTTCTCTTTTGAATTCTCTTGAAGCTTACGCTTCGTCATACCATGAATAATGGAAAATTCCCTCTTTATCTGTCCGTTCATACGTATGCGCGCCGAAGTAATCCCGTTGTGCTTGGATCAAGTTCGCTGGCAAACGATCAGAACGATACGAATCAAAGTACGCGATCGCAGAAGAGAACGTCGGCACAGGGACACCCGCTTGGACAGCTAGCGCAACTACTTCACGTACAGAAGATTGATAGCGTTTGGTGATGTCTTTGAAGTAATCATCTAATAATAAGTTTTCGATGTCAGCGTTCTTGTCATAAGCATCCGTGATTTTTTGTAAAAATTGCGCACGGATGATACAGCCTGCACGCCAAATTTTGGCAATCTCACCAAAAGGAAGATCCCAATCGTACTCTTTTGATGCTGTACGTAATTGCGCGAAACCTTGTGCATAGCTCATGATTTTACTGAAGTATAAGGCTTCACGGATCTTATTGATAAATTCTTCTTTATTTCCTTCAAAAGCAACCGCTTCTGGTTTCGGTAATACTTTGCTGGCATTGACCCGTTCTTCTTTGTATGCTGAGATATAGCGAGCAAAAACAGATTCAGTGATCAATGGCAATGGAACACCTAGGTCTAAGGCACTTTGGCTTGTCCATTTTCCAGTTCCTTTATTGCCTGCAGCATCTAAGATCACATCAACGATCGGTTTGCCTGTTCCTTGATCATCTTTACGTGTCAAGATATCCGCTGTGATCTCAATTAGGTAGCTATCCAATTCACCTTTGTTCCATTCGGCAAAGATATCAGCCATTTCATCAACAGATAGACCTAAAATGTTTTGCATCAAGTCATAAGACTCCGCAATCAGCTGCATGTCGCCATACTCGATCCCGTTATGAACCATTTTTACGTAATGGCCTGCACCATTTGGTCCAATATAAGTTACACAAGGTGTACCATCTTCAGCTTTTGCTGAAATTTGTTCCAAGATCGGTGCAACCAATTCATATGCTTCTTTTTGACCACCAGGCATGATCGAAGGACCTTTCAAGGCGCCTTCTTCCCCACCAGAAACACCCGTACCGATAAAGTTGATTCCTGAGTTTGCCAACTCTTCGTTACGACGAACGGTATCTTTAAAGAAGGTATTTCCGCCATCGATCAAAATATCGCCTTTGTCTAGATGAGGCAATAGTTCTTGGATCGTAGCATCCGTCGCAAATCCTGCTTTTACCATTAATAAAATACGACGTGGTTTTTCAATTGATTGGACAAATTCTTCTATCGTATAAGTTGCTTTAAAATTTTTATCTGGATGTTCTTTTACTACTTCTTCTGTCTTTGAACCAGTACGGTTAAATAAGGCAACTGAATAACCGCGGCTTTCGATGTTCAACGCTAAGTTTTTGCCCATAACAGCCATACCGACAACGCCGATTTGTTGTTTTGTCATCTTTCATCCTCCTAAGATTCAATTATCTTTTTCATTATAGCGCAAATGTACCTGCTTTTGAACTATTCTCTTTCGATGGACAAAAAATATTTCTGAAAAGTTCCATCTTTTCCAAAAAAAACAAAAAAACCTCAGGCTCCATGGTTAGCCTAAGGTTTTAGAATCCTCTTTCTGAAAAAAAGGAATTATGCTTCTTTTGTTGCTACGTCTTTGCCATCGTAATGACCACAGTT
>OJKA01000738.1_pt1 | contig 10461 bp, 10 predicted proteins | sample 1596451 | NCBI WGS metagenome assembly OJKA01 (sample SAMEA4350155, study PRJEB24818) | metagenome | biome: human; feature: gut; material: faeces | place: Denmark | collected 2013-09 | reverse complement strand
GATATAATTTATTCCCGAACAAAAATTTAAAACCGTAATAAATGCAAATAAAAAAATCTATTAATAATGAATCATAAATTCATTATCATAGATCTTTATTTATTTGGCTTAATCATTAGATATAGTGGTAATCCTAACAAAACTCCACCACCAATCATATTACCAAAAGTTACTACGATCATATGTATAGCAATCAAACCAAAGTTAGCACCACTTCCTAAAGCCCCTATCGTTAAAGTGAAAGAACCCATATTAGCAATACTATGTTCGAATCCAGGTAAAACAAATGCCATAACCACAATCATCATAATAATTGTTTTGGCCGTATCGTCCTGCATCTTCATCCCTACGTAAGCACCTACACAAACGATAAAGTTACATAAAACTGCTTTGACTAATAATTCAATGATATCAAAACTTAATTTTGTATTTGCACAACTAACAACATATTCCGAAAGTAGTTCATGATTACTACCACTAATAAAAAATAAATAACAAACTAGTGCAATTCCTACAAAATTCCCAAAATAACAAACTATCCACATGGGAATTATCTGACGAAACTTCAATTTCTTACCATAAACAGGAATCATTGTTGTAAAACAATTTCCTGTAAATAACTCTGATCCTAAAATTACAATAATTACTAATCCGATTCCAAATGAACCTGCTACAGCAATTTTTGAAGCAATTAAATTATCTTTAAATAGCAATGTTCCTAATGTTGTTGATAAGATCGTCGCTAATCCTAAATATAATCCCGCAACTACTGAACGAGCAAAGAAGCGCCCAATATCATCACGACACATTTCATATTTTTTTATCCCTAAATCTGATAACATTTCAAAACTCATATTGAAACCCTCCAAACCTGTTTCATTATAAACCATTATTCTTCCAAGTTCAACAAATTACTTGTCTGGTGCTATGTTGTAAAAAATATAGCTCTTATACCGGATTCTAGATATTCTTTTCCAAAAAATGAAAAAGCGCTTACTTAAAAAATTTCAGTGATAAAATCGAAGCATCAAAAAATATTTGGAGGGTCATACATGTTCAAAAAGGGAAGTTATATCTACTACGCCTTAGGAAATGGGATGTTCTATTTTTCATGGGCAATGTTTTCTTGTATCATTTCTGTCTATCTTGCTGGAATAAACTGCTCGGCTACTGAAATTTCATTAATCACTTCGGCTGCGGCTTTGTTTGCAATGGCAACTCAACCAATTACAGGTTTTCTAGCTGATAAATTTAAAAGTCCAAAACTAGTCGCAATTATAACTGGTGCATTAACAATTATTTTTGGTTTACTATTTGCTTCAACAAAGTCTTTTATCTTTTTATTTTTATTGAACGGCTTCACTCAAGGTTGTTTAAACGGAATTACCGCCTTAACAGATCGTTTAGCTACTGCCTCACCATATCCATTTGGAGCAATCAGAGTTTGGGGATCTATTCTTTATGCTATTGCTGCTCAGGTAAGCGGTATTGTTTATGACTATATTTCACCAACTGCAAACTTCTATATTTTTGCAGCTGGTCTATTGCTCATGTTGTTTTCTTTTTATATGATGCACGATGCTAAACCGCTTATCGTTGGTAAAGCAGCCAAGGTAACAACTAAAGAAGTTTTAAAACATTTATGGCACAACAAACCTTTTAAAATTTTTATGTTAATCTATATTCTTTTTCAAGGCCCAAGTTCTGCCCAAATGGTTTACCTCCCATTAGTAATCAAAGGTTTAGGAGGGACTACTACGATTGTAGGAACGACTCTGTTATTTAGTACCTTATCAGAGATCCCTGCTGTCTTATTTTCAGATCGTTATATGAAAAAGATTTCATATAAAGCTTTAATGATATTTGCCTGTGTTTTATCTATCATTCGCTTTGTCTGGTATTCAACTTGTCCAGCACCATATTTGATTATGTCTGTTTTCTTTTTTCAAGGTCTAACAACAATTGTTTTTATTCTTGTTGCTGTAAGAATTATATTAGATTTAGTTGATGAACAATATGTCAATAGTGCCTATGGTATTTCATCGATGTTAGCCAAAGGCTTTTCAGCTTTGATTTTTCAAATCATTGGAGGTCGAGTTTTAGATATTTTCCCAGGAAATAATGGCTATACCATTATGTATCTAATTTTTGCTTCTTCAATTACAATTGCTTTGATCTTATGTTTTAAATTCAAGTTTACTAAAAAAGTTGAATAATCTAATCATGAAATGCAATGATTATTAATATTATAAATATGGTGGAAAATTTTGACAATCATAAAAAAGTAGATGAACAAAATCGCAAAATCGTTTTACAATTAGAAGCTGCCACTTCTTTATATCAAATGCGCGGCTTCCAATTCACCGACGAACTTGATTTAAAAAATGAAAAGGTCATGGTTTTAAAAAAGTAATCTAGTCAATAATTAGATTACTTTTTTCAGCTTGTTTAGAAACATTTATCAGTGTACAATATAGTCATTGGAGGAGATATAATGAAAGATGGATACATCCGTGTCGCTGCTGGTTCTTTTGAAACTAGTATTGCTAACGTAAAAAATAATAGTGAAAATATTTGTAACTTAATTAATGAAGCTTATCATAATGATGCTAGAGTTTTAGTTCTACCCGAGCTTTGTTTAACCGGATATACTTGTGAAGATCTTTTCAATCAAGATCGCTTATTAAATGAGGCTAAACAGCAACTGCAAACAATTATCACTGCAACAAATAATAAAGATTTAATCACCATTGTCGGTTTACCTTATCAACATTTAAATAGTCTTTATAATGTAGCTGCAGTAATTCATCAAGGGGCGCTGCTTGCCTTAGTCCCTAAAACACATATTCCTAATTATCAGGAATTTTATGAAGCTCGTCGTTTTGAACAAGCCCCAAAAGAAAATACATTGACAAACTTTAATGGTCAAAAGATACCTTTTGGAACTCACTATGTTTTTGCTTCAACAACTAATTCAGATTTTAAATTTGGAGTTGAAATTTGTGAAGATCTTTGGTTACCAGATGCCCCAAGTACTAAACTGGCTTTAAATGGTGCTAATTTAATTTTAAATCCTTCTGCCAGCAATGAAATTACAACAAAAAGCGATTATCGTCGTTTACTAGTAAGTTCTCAATCAGCTCGTTTAGTTTGTGGCTATGTTTATTGTAATGCCGGTAATGGCGAAAGTACCACAGATGTTGTTTTTAGTGGGCATCACATTATTAGTGAAAATGGAACAATGATCAAAGAGAGCCGAGGTTTTGACAGTGAACTGATCTATGGTGATCTCGATTTAAAGAAATTATCAAGTGAACGTCGAAAAATGACAACTTTTAAATCATATCATAATTATGAAACTATTTATTTTGATTCAACAAATATCGATTTAAATACCACATATTATTATGATCCCCACCCATTTGTCCCTAGTAATCGAGACTTACGGGCTAAACGCTGTAAAGAGGTATTTGATATCCAAACAAGAGGTTTAATGCAACGCTTAAAAGCCACCGGAATCAAAAAAGTCGTTATTGGTATTTCGGGGGGGTTAGATTCTACCTTAGCCTTATTAGTATGTACGATGGCCTTCAAAAAACTAAATTATGATACAAAGGATATTATTGCAATTACAATGCCTTGTTTTGGAACTACTTCAAGGACTAAAAACAATGCCTTAGGATTAATGGAAGAATTAGCTGTAACAAGTATTGAAGTTGATATTACAGAATCTGTCCGTATTCAATTTAGAGATATTGAACAAGATGAAAATATTCATGATGTTACTTATGAAAATGTTCAAGCAAGAACAAGAACAGAAATTCTCATGAATAAAGCTAATCAAGTTGGTGGTCTTGTGATTGGAACTGGAGATTTATCAGAAGTTGCTTTAGGCTGGTCAACATACAATGGCGATCATATGTCAATGTATGCAGTAAATGTCTCTGTTCCTAAAACCTTAGTTCGTTATTTAGTTGATTACGTAGCTAGTTTGTATCATGGAGAAAAATTAGAAACAATCTTAAAAGATATACTAGATACACCTGTTTCACCAGAGTTATTACCTCAAGAAAATGATCAGATCGTTCAAAAAACTGAAGATATCGTAGGTCCATATGAGCTGCATGATTTCTTTATTTATCATATGGTCCGTTTTGGTGATGAACCACGTAAACTATATCGTAAAACTAAACTAGCTTTTAAAGATAAATACGACAAAAAAACTATTAAGAAATGGCTAACTAAATTTTATTGGCGTTTCTTTAGCCAACAATTTAAACGTAGCTGTATCCCAGATGGTCCTAAAGTTGGAAGTGTCTCTCTCTCTCCTCGTGGTGACTGGCGAATGCCAAGTGATGCAAACGTAAGTAACTGGATCGATGAAATCGAAAAAATATAACAAAAAGGTTTTGTATTTAAAATCAATACAAAACCTTTTTTATTAATACATTTGATTTGGCATCATTGGAGCCTCTGGTGTTTCAGACTTAATCTCTGCAACACCAGCTTCAGTTGTAATAAATAAAGCTGAGATACTTGCAGCATTTAATAATGCACTACGAGTAACTTTAGTCGGATCAATAATTCCTTTATCAAACATATCAACCCATTCACCATTTTTGGCATCAAATCCTTGATTTTTAGCTGCAGATTTTTGCATATCAACAATATCTTCGCTGTTATATCCAGCATTTTCAGCAATTTGACAAATTGGTGATAATAATGCTTCCATCACGATATTAATACCTTTTTGAACATCAACATTATCATTTTTAAGCACTGGTTTTAATTCTTTATAAGCTTCAACTAATGCTGCTCCACCACCAATTACAATACCTTCTGCAACTGCTGCTTTAGTAGCATTTAAAGCATCTTCAATACGTAATTTCTTTTCTTTTAATTCACTTTCAGTAGTCGCTCCAACTTTAATTGTTGCAACCCCATTTGTTAACTTACCAAGGCGTTCTTGGAATTGTTTTTTATCATAATCACTAGTACTGCTAGCAACTCTTGTTTTTATTTCTTCAATTCGTGCCTTTAACTCAGGATTTTCTTCATTACCACTGATCATAGTAGTATTATCTTTAGTCACAATAACTTTTTTAATAGTACCAAGTTCTTCTAATTGAAGTTCTTCCAACTTCATATTTAAGTCTTTATTATAAAGTTTTGCACCTGTTAATGCAGCAATATCTTGCAGCATTTCTTTTTGATTATCACCAAAACCAGGAGCCTTAGTTGCAACAACATTGAAAGTACCACGTAATTTATTTAAAACTAAAGTTGAAATTACTTCATTTTCATAATCTTCAGCAATCAATAATAATGGTTTGTTTGTCTTTAAAACTTGTTCAAGTACTGGTAAAATTTCTTGTAAATTATTAATTTTATGATTAGTTACTAAAACATATGGATTTTCTAATTCGACTTGCATTTTTTCACGATCAGAAACCATGTATGGCGAAACATATCCTTTATCATACTGCATTCCTTCACTGATTTCTAATTCATTATCAAATCCATTACTTTCATCAACATTAATAATCCCATCACGACCAACCTTATCCATCGCTTCAGCAATTAAATCTCCAATTTCTTTACTACCAGCCGAAATCGTTGCAACACTAGCAACATCTCCACTAGTTTCAACTTTACGTGAATTCTTCAAAATAGTTTTTGCTACCTCTTTGCTCGCATATTCAATACCTTCACGCATTAGAACAGGATTACATCCTTTATCAACGGCTTTCATCCCGCTATTGATCATATTACGAGCAAGAATAGTTGCTGTTGTTGTTCCATCACCAGCAACATCATTAGTATTATTAGCTACTTCATATACTAATTTTGCTCCCATATTTTCAAATTTATCTTCTAATTCAATTTCTTTAGCAATACTAACACCATCATTAGTAATCAATGGTGAACCATAACTTTTTTCTAACACAACATTTCGCCCCTTAGGACCTAACGTAATACATACAGCGTCTGCAAGAGTATTTACTCCTTTTAACATTGACTTGCGGGCGTCACTTGAAAATCTAACTTCTTTTGCCATTTCTAATTACCTCCTAAGCAATATAAGCTAAAATATCTTTTTCTTCGATGACAATATAATCTACTTCGTCAATTTTAATATTAGTTCCTGAATATTCTTTGTAAACAACTTTACTATTTTCTTTAATTTCGGATTTACAATCAGGACCTAAAGCAACAACTGTTGCTACACTGGGAATCTTTTTTGTTTCGGTTGTTAAAATAATTCCGCTAGATGTTCTATTTTCTACTTCATCTTTTTTCAAAATAACATTATCATGTAATGGCTTAATCATTTTAATCACTCCTTTTTAGCACTAGCCATTCCTAAGTGCTAAAATTATTATATCCTTTTCTAGCACTTTGTCAATACAAGTGCTAATTTTTTACAAAAAAAGATTCTTCAAAAAAGAAGAACCTAGTCATATAACCAGTTAGCTTTATAATAATATATGCCTAATACAAGCGTACTAAAAATCCAAGAAACTGGCCAGCCTAAATTTACAAAAACAATGTTATGGAAAATGTTAGTTGTTACTGTAACCCAGATTACTCTAAAAATACACCAGCACCCAATTAGAACAAACATTGGAATATTGGTTCTTCCAACACCCCGCAAAACACCACAAATACATTGGGATAGAGTTAAAAATAAATAGCCTGGAGCAATACATAACATCATCGTTCGTCCATATTCAATTACTTGGGAATTTGATGAAAAAATTCTTAATAAATACGGGGTTGTAAAAACAATAATGATTGTCAGTGTCAAAATGATCCCACAGCTGATCAAAGTTCCAATACGTGCCCCTTTTTTTATTCTTTCATATTCTTGTGCACCCTTATTTTGTCCAACAAAAGTTGTTAATGCCATTGCAAAACTTAAAACCGGTAAGATAGCAAATCCATCGATTTTAGTATATGAACCTGTTCCAGCCATCGCATAAGCACCAAACACATTAATATTTGACTGCATAATAATATTTGAAAAAGAAACTACCGCATTTTGCATTGCACTAGGCATTCCAATCTTAGCTGTCTTTTTTAAAATATCGGGATAAAAATGAATCTGCTGCAATTCTAGTTTATACATTTCTTTAGATCTCACTAAAATATAAATTGATAATAATGCGCTAGTGATCTGAGCAATCGTAGTAGCAATCGCCACCCCAGCAATTCCCATCTTAAAAATTACAACAAATACCAAATCTAAAATAATTTTTACATTCGATGAACCAACTAAAAAATATAATGGATATTTAGAATCACCAACCGCTCTTAAGATTCCACTAATCATGTTATAAATAATTAAACCAATTACTCCTAAAAAATAAATCCGTAAATAAATAATGCTCTGCCCAATTACGGATGAATCAACTCTTACCCATTTTAAGATTATTGGGGTGAAAATCACTCCGACTATTGTTGTGATAAGACTTGAAACAAGCGCTAAAGCCATTGCTGTATGAACACCTTCTTTAACTCCCTGACAATCTTGAGCTCCAAAATAATTAGAAATTAAAACACCGGCACCTAATGATAACCCCATAAAAAAACTAACCAGCATATCAATAATTGGTCCACTGGAATTTACTGCTGCTAAAGCTTGATCACCAATAAAATTACCTACAACGATACTATCGACTGTATTATACAGCTGTTGAAATAAATTTCCAACCAATAATGGTATCGCAAACACGATCAGCTGTTTTGCAATATTGCCATGTGTCATTAAACCATTTTTCCCTTCCATTATTTTCCCTCCAAATATCTACAGTATACTCCAGTACACTAATTATTAAAATAGCTAACTAAAAAACTGATCACCAAATGATGATCAGTTTTTAACCAATAATACTTTTCTATTATTTTTTATAAACCATGATCGGATCGTTAGCCGCTTTAACCTCTTTATTTGTTAAGAACTGCTCCGGTTGAAAATCACCAGGATTAGTTACAACAACCATTGTAAGAGTATCCATCTCTTTTGATTTCAAAAATGCTTCATCGAATTTTATTAATGGATCACCCGGCTCTACTTTAGCTTCAACTTCTGTTAAAACTTCAAATCCTTCCCCTTCTAACGAAACTGTATCCATCCCCACATGGATCAATATTTCTAGACCATCCTCACTCAACAGACCAACTGCATGTCCAGAATTAGGCATTAACATTTTAACTGTCCCCTTAAACGGCGCTACAACTGTATCTGTAGTAGGCTTGATGGCAATTCCTTCCCCCATCATTTTTTCTGAAAAGACAGGATCTGGCACTTCTTCAATTGAAAGTGTCGTCCCGGTTAGTGGTGCTAATACTTCTACTGATTTACTTTTTTTCTTAAACAAATTTAACATTCCTGATTCCTCCTAGAATAGTATTCCTAATCTAATTTTAACAAATAAAACTAATCCGTACAACATACCAAGCGGAATCAATCCCACTAACATCGCTTTAGTACTATTATTTATAGTGAATTTTTTTATTGCAAACATTCCTTTACCATACTCTTGGAAAGTACCATAAATGATGAGAAAACTACAAATCATATTAAATGAACTAACTTGATAGACAATTAAGATCCATAACGGAATTAACAATCCATCACGTTTTTTTCGATCTTTAAGATCTTGACAGATATTGCGCATTGCAAGATAACAAAATGGCATTGCTAGAACGAGTAATAATTGTCCCACAATCAAAGGTTCATTAAACATCTTTTCAATATCCCCTTGGGCCATAAATAAATACAAGAATCCAAGAATCAAGATAGGAATACCCACAAATAGATATTTTACAATATCCAAGGCACTCATTCCTTTAAAAAATTTAAATATTGATTGTAGTTTTCCGTACACCATTTTCACTTCCTCCTATTATTTTAATTCTGGCCAATATCCTTTATTTGCTTCAATTAAATCATCTAAAATTTCTTTTGCTACCTTAGCACTTGGTACTGTTTTTGATAATGTTAAAGCTTGCCACATTTTTTGATAACTTCCTTCGATCCAAGCTTCAACACATAATTTTTCAACTGATACTTGTTGTTCCATCAAACCTTTTTGGAATTGTGGAATTTCTCCCATTTTTAATGGTTCAGCACCTTCATTACCAACGATACATGGAATTTCAACCATTGCTGTTGGATCAAAGTTAATTATTGCACCATCGTTAGGAACAATCAACAACATTCTTTCTTTTGTATTAAAAGCAATTGCACAAGCTAAATCGACGATATAAGCAGCATGTGTATCCGTACTAAATCCACAATCTTTAGCAGTTTGTTTCGCTACAATATCAGCAGCTGCCCCAAATACTCTTTTTTCTCGTCCATCCATAACTTCATTAGCACGTGTATATTCTTTATTTGAATGTTCAACTACATAATCTGGATATAAATAATATTTTAAATAAGTATTTGGTAATGTATCAGGATCAACCGCATATACATCTTTAACTTTAGTATAAGTATCAATCCAAGATTGATCGCGATGTTGAAAATCTTCAGTATCAACAGCATAACCAAATTGACGACAATGTTCTTTAATTTTTGGCATTAAATCATTACCTTCTTTATCAGTAATTGATGTCCACCAGCCAAAGTGATTTAAACCATAATATCTTACAATCATATCTTTACGTGATTCTAAGCCTAAAATAGTAGCAAAATTTCTTTCAATTCCAATTGGCATATCACAAATATTAATAATTTTAGAATTTGGTCGTAATCTTCTAGTTGCTTCAGCTACGATAGCAGCTGGATTTGAATAATTCAACATCCAGGCATTAGGAGAATACTTTTCCATATAATCCAAAATTTCTAAAACACCACCAATTGAACGCATTCCATATGCTAAACCACCAGGTCCACATGTTTCTTGACCAACAACACCATGTTTTAATGGGATTTTTTCATCTAGTTCACGCATTGCGTATAAACCAACACGAATATGTGCCATACAAAAATCAATATCCGTAAATGCCGTTTCTGGATCAGTTGTCCAAGAAAAGGCAACTTCTGGATATCTTTCTTTCATTAAAATTCCTAATGCTTCAGCTAATTTATTTTGTCGCTCTGCATTATTATCATATAATTTAATTTGACGAATTGGAAAACGTTCTTGATTTTCCATAAGCATTAGAACAATTCCTGGGGTGAAAGTACTTCCACCGCCAGCAATACAAATAGATGATTGTTTTTTCATTCTTCTTCTCCCCTTTTTATAATAACTTTTCAAATTCTTCTCTTACATAAGGTACTGTTAATCCAACGATAACCTGGAACGCTTTACCTTTAGCAACTAAACCATGAGCACCAGCCTTTTTAAAGACTCCAACCGGTTGTACTAATGTTTCATCTTTAACTGATACTCTTAAGCGAGTTGCACAGTTTGTAACTGATTCTATATTATCTTTACCACCTAATGC
>OJKA01000736.1_pt1 | contig 10518 bp, 10 predicted proteins | sample 1596451 | NCBI WGS metagenome assembly OJKA01 (sample SAMEA4350155, study PRJEB24818) | metagenome | biome: human; feature: gut; material: faeces | place: Denmark | collected 2013-09 | reverse complement strand
GTTCCAGATACTGGAATAAATCCTCTTTGCTGGTTAAATCAATCTGTTTTTCAGAAATCACCTCAACCGGAACAAAGCTCAGGCTGTAAGCGCAGGCTTTTCCCACCTGCTTGTACCAGCGGTCGGCAATCACAACAACGGGGGTCCTGCGTTTCAGGCACTGGATGATTGGTTCTGTGGGCGGCTCGATACGGAATTCCAGCTCCGTATCGCTGATAGTACCGGCAAATGTCCCAAGAACCGGATGCTGGATGGTTTCCATGCCCGGCAGGGCCGCACCCGGGTCCGTCTCGTTGATGAAATTCCCTTTTCCCCTTATATTGATGACCAGATCATCTTCCTGAAGAAGGGCCAGGGCCCTGCGCAGGGTCATGCGGCTCACATCCATCTGCTGCGCAAGATCAGGCTCAGAGGGAAGCTGGCTGCCCGGAGGATAGACACCGTCCTGTATCATGGAATACAGCCGGTTATATACTTTTACATGTTTTAATTTCCTTACCTTCTCACTTACCTCATCCTGTTCCATGGGACTGTCATCTCCTGTCTTCCTGTCTGATAAAGTATACAGGTCCTTACCAAACATCATAAATCCACAACGGGTATTTGTCAATAAAATAGACATGTATAGTTGCGTGAAAGTATAACTCTGAATAAAAACAAGATAAAACCATAATAAAAGCGTGGGGTATTTGTAAAAGTGCACAAATTCAAACCGCAATAATTGTAAAAAATCCCAGCTATAAAATAGACAAGTAAAATGATATTATACATGTACAAGTTAAAGGGACAGGTTGAGAGGGACAGTAAAGGAAAAGAGAGGAAGGAATATCATGCAGAATTATTCAGGTGAAGAGGGTTTACAGTACCATTTACAAATCAGGAAAGGGGATGTGGGCCGGTATGTCATTATGCCTGGAGATCCCAAGCGCTGTGCCAGGATAGCCGGCTATTTTGACGATGCCAGGCTGGTTGCCGACAGCAGGGAGTACATTACATACACCGGCTATCTGGACGGTGAGATGGTGAGCGTGACCTCCACCGGCATTGGCGGACCATCTGCCTCCATTGCAATGGAAGAATTGGTGCTGTGCGGCGCCCATACATTCATCCGGGTGGGGACCTGCGGCGGAATGGATATGGATGTAAAGGGCGGGGACATTGTGGTTGCCACGGGAGCCATCCGAATGGAAGGCACCAGCAGGGAGTATGCGCCCATCGAGTTCCCGGCGGTTGCGGACCTTGAAGTGACCAATGCCCTGGTTGCTGCGGCAAAAGACCTGGGATATACCTATCACGCGGGCGTGGTACAGTGCAAGGATGCATTTTACGGGCAGCATGAGCCCCAGCGCATGCCGGTAAGCTATGAACTGCTGAACAAATGGGAGGCATGGAAGCGCCTGGGATGTAAGGCCTCTGAGATGGAATCCGCTGCCCTGTTCGTTGCTGCAAGCCACCTGAGGGTGCGCTGCGGCTCTGATTTCCTGGTGGTGGGGAATCAGGAACGCCAGGCTGCCGGGCTGGATAACCCCATTGTCCATGATACGCAAGCAGCCATCAAAGTGGCGGTGGAAGCGGTCCGCAGGCTGATCCGGGCGGATAAAGAAGAGTAGTTTATCGCCATGGAATCCGGCCTATTGACACTATTTTGATGAAATCCGGATGAAATGGCAGAAAGAAATATGGCAGTATCTGGACGCGGCCTGGTTCCTGTGGTAGAATAACGTGGATAAACCAGCAAAGGCAAAGGTACCCAAGATGAAATTTTTAGAAAAACATCCATTAATCATGATTGTAATTGGAATAGCCGGTATCTCATTATCGGCTATTTTTGTTAAATATTCCCAGGCACCCTCTGTGGTAACGGCCTTTTACCGGCTGATGTGGACCGAGGTCGTGATGACGCCGGTAGTCTTTGGACGGGGGGAATCCAGACGTGAACTCATGGGGACGGACAGGAAGTCAGTACTTTTGTGCGCCTTAAGCGGTCTGTTCCTGGCCATGCATTTTACCACCTGGTTTGAGTCCCTGAACAAGACCTCCGTGGCCAGCTCCACTGCCATTGTGTGCACCGAGGTCATCTGGGTGGCAATCGGCTACTGCCTGTTCCTGAAAGGGAAGATTTCCCCGGCCGCTGCCGGAAGCATCTTTGTCACGGTGGGAGGAAGCCTGCTGATTGCCCTTTCCGATTACTCAGCGGGCGGTAATCACCTGCTGGGTGATGTGCTGGCCCTGGCCGCGGCTGTGTTCTGCGCCGTGTATACTTTGATTGGACGGCAGGCAAGGGGGCATATGTCCACAACTGTATACACCTACATTGTCTATGTATTCTGCGCCCTTGCATTGGGAATCGCCACGGCTGCCAGCGGGTTTGCATTTACCGGCTACGGGGTGCGCTCCGTAATTGTGGGACTGCTGCTCAGCGTCTGCTCCACCCTTCTGGGGCATAGCATATTCAGCTGGTGCCTGAAGTTCCTGTCCCCCTCCTTTGTTTCTGCGTCCAAGCTGTGCGAACCAGCGGTGGCGGCTGTGATTGCCCTGTTTGTGTTTGGGGAGGTCCCGGCCCCCCTCCAGATAGCGGGGGGAGCGGTTACCATTGGGGGCGTATTGCTCTATTCCCATGTGGAAAAGAAAGAAAACAGGGAAAAACTATCATAATAATTAGAAAAATCAGCGGGAAAATGTGGTAATAATCTGGAAAAGAAGATATAATAGTGATAATACATGACAATGGTTAACCTTCTGGCTCTGCCGGGAGAAGGACTAAAGGGAGGTATCACTATGAACGGGAAGATAGGACAGCTGAGGAAAATTCTGGATGACAGCAACTATACGGTAGCGCTCTGTGGTTCCGGTATGATGGAAGAGGGAGGATTCATAGGAATCAAGAAGCAGGATAAAGCATATGACATTGAAAACCGTTATGGCTATGGTGTGGAAGAAATGTATTCCAGTGCATTTTATAATACGCGTCCGGAACAGTTTTTCGAGTTTTATAAAAAGGAAATGCTCTATAACGCTCCAAGGGATACTGCATCCGGCCCGGCCCTGGCCGCCATGGAGCGGGCGGGGAAGCTTCAGTGCGTCATAGACAGCAACATTTATGACAAGCCCAGAAGGGGAGGGTGCCGTCATGTCATTAACCTTCACGGCAGCATTTACCAGAACCAGTGTCCGAGGTGCAAGAGGAAATATCCGGTTACATATATAACAAAGGCCAAACGCGTGCCAATCTGCCAATCCTGCAACATCCCTGTGAGGCCCATGATTTCCCTGATTGGGGAGATGGTGGACAGCCAGAACATGACTAAGACAACGGTTGAGATAACTAAGGCGGACACCCTGCTGCTTCTGGGAACCACCCTTGCTTCTGAGGTGTTCCGGCAGTATATTGAGTATTTTACAGGACGCAATATCGTGATTATCCACAAGCAGGAACACTATCTGGATAAAGAGGCGGCGCTGGTCCTCCTGGACTACCCCATGGATGTGCTGCCTCTGCTGGGGTATGGGGATGAAACAAATGCTTAGGATTTCCTTTCAATTTTATTACCTGCATTCCATTTCCAGGTTCGTATGGTATAATGGCGTCAGGTAAAAAATGGTTATAAGGAGAACAGAAATGAGGAATATCCGTAAATGCCTTGGGCTTGGTCTTTTATCACTGGCCCTGGCGGCATCGGGCCCTGCATGCGCCATGGCCGGGCAGGCGGGACCTGGGGCAGCGTATAAGCCGTCCGTGAACGGCATCAGTATCTATGTAAGCAAAAAGGGAAACACGGTCACCCTGAGCCGGTATAATTCCACTATCGGAAGCTGGCCCGCCCAGATTGGAAGGGAGTCCGCTGCAGGGGACAAGGTGCAGCAGGGAGATGGGATAACCCCTTCCGGCAAGTTCTACGTGTGTACGAAGAATGACCAGAGCCAGTACTATCTGTCCCTGGGGCTTTCCTATCCAGGCATCGAGGATGCGGAGCGGGGGCTGGCCGACGGCCTGATTAACGAAGAGCAGTACAAGGCAATCGTGGACGCCAATAAGGCAGGAGAGCAGCCGCCCTGGGATACGCCATTGGGAGGGGCCATCATGATACATGGCGAACAGGGAGGCGGTACGGCAGGATGCATTGCCGTCACCAATGACGTGATGGACATATTATGGGAATATTGTAATCTGGGGGTACCGGTCACGGTGGGACCATGACCGGCCGTCACCAGATGGACATGACAGACCCGGCGCCGTCCCAAACCTTTAAAGGTTTGTACGGCGCCGGGTCTGTCATGTCCGTATCCTATATGTTTCCCTATCAGTCATCCTCTTCCGGCGCCAGTTCCGTGGATTCAACCTTTGGAGGCATGGCATAGGAGAAGATGATAAAGCAGATGAATGCAGCCACAAGGCCGGGGATGATGGGCTGGCTGAATTTTATGCCGAACAGCATTCCCTTGGATACATGCTCCAGGTATACAACCACAATGGTTCCTGCAATCAGGGAAGCAATGGTTCCTGCGGTGGAAGCCTTTTTCCAGTAGTGTCCCATTACATATGGGAAAAAGGAACCGGCAGCCCTCAGTGTGAAGCAGAACATCAGGATGGATACGATGCTTTGTGTGTTGAACAGGGCGATGAGCATGGAGGCCACACCCACCAGGCACATGACAATCTTGGTCACCCTCATGACGGACTGGCTGGAGGCATCCGGCTTTAACACGGCCTTATAGATGTCATTGGCGAAAATGGAGCCTGCGCCTAAAAGGTCGGAGTCGGAACTGGACATGGTTGCGGAAATGATTCCTGCAAACAGCAGTCCGCAGATGATGGCGGGCATGGTATTGATGGCCAGTACCGGCAGGGCGTAACGTGCGCCCACCGCGGCAAACTGGTCGGAACTGAACTTGCCCATATTGATTAATGCCAGGGTGATGATGCCAAGGATGGTGGGGATAAAGGCGTAAATAAAGTTTACCATGGCAGCCAGCCATGCGCCGCCCTTGGCAGCCTTTTCGTCCCTTGCGGCATAAAAACGGGAAACAGCCTCCTGGCCAACGGAGAACGTAGCCGTGTACATGATTACAAGGGAGATGATTCCGAATAAATCATAGCCCTGGAACATGCTCAGGGTGCCTTCCGGTATGTTGGCAGTGACCTGACCCCATCCGCCTGCATAATTCATGGCAAAGGGAACCGCGATGATCATGCCGATTACAATAAGGAACACCTGCACGAAATCTGTCAGGGTAACGCTCCAGAGGCCGCCCATGATGGAGTACACGGTCACGACCACGGCCACGATGATGACTGCAACCTGGTAATCAATGCTCAGCATGGTGGACAGGATGACGGCGGAGGCGATGAACTGTCCGGCTGTAAGGCCCACCAGCGGAAGGAGCATGATGATGGCTGTAATGATGCCGCAGGATTTGCCGTAGCGCCTGCGGAAATATTCAGGAACCGTCTTAACGGTGGCGGCCCTGAACTTAGGGGCGATGAAGCTAAGTATGATGAATGCGATACCCATGGTGGTGATGTACCAGTGGGCGCTGAGTCCGAAGCCGGACATACCGTTCTGCACAACGCCCAGGGAGCTTCCGCCGCCTATTTCCGTGGCTGCCAGGGTTCCGGCCATGAGGAGCGGCCCGAGACGGCGTCCTGCCACCATGAAGTCAGTGTTGGTGGAAATCCTGGTGGATGAATACCATCCGATCCACAGCATGAAAAGCAGGTAGACGATTACAATGACTGTTACAATAATGTTTGTACCCATAAAATCCCTCCTGTAATAATTTTCTTACAATAAGTGTAACATAAACCCGTTGTGTGCTTAATGACCAGTTCTGCAGAAAATATACCAAATATGATATTTCCGCCAAAACTTGACTTATGAAGGGAATCACCATAAAATAGAAGGAAATGCACGGGGGATAGGAAGGACAGGCGCCAGGTCCATGGGCGGAGGGGGATAAAGGATGCTTAAGATTGCTGTCTGCGATGATACAAAGGAAGAATGTGCCCTGATAGTGGAGTATACGTCTGCTTTTTTCACGGAACAGGGCAGGGAAGTGCACATCGATATATATGGCAACGGGACCCAGCTGCTGGAATCCGGGACGCAGTATGACCTATATCTCCTGGATGTAATGATGCCCGGGATTACCGGCATTGAGACAGCTGCCCGCCTGGGAAACGGGCGCCGCGCAGTGGTTTTCATCACCTCGTCCCTGGAAGCGGCGGTGGATGGCTACAGTGTCAATGCGGCCGGGTTCATCCTGAAACCCGTGGAGAGGAAGAACTTCCAGGCCACCATGGAGCGGGTGGCAAGACAGCGCCTGGGTGAGGAGGAGGCCAGTATATCCGTGGTCCATAACCGTGTGCCGCTTAAGCTTAAGCTGGAACGGATCGCATGGTTTGAGAACCGGCTTCACCGGGTCTTTGTAACCCTTACGGACGGGGAGGTCATTTCCATCCACCAGAAGCTGACCGAACTGCAGGAGGAACTGGGGGAATATCCGGGGTTCCTGCGCTGCCACCAGAGCTACCTGGTGAACCTGGAGCAGGTGGAACGGCTGGAGGACTCCTGCTTTCACATGAAGGACGGCCAGGTAATCCCCATATCCAGGAATTTTTATAAGCAGAGCAAGAATGCATATTACCACCACAGGCTGAAGTGAGGTTCCTATGAACGACAATGCATGTACGATTATCCTCAACCTGATTAACATGGCCGTGCGCATGATGCCCATCTTTGTATGTCTGGAGCCAAAACACAGGAATAGGGAAAACATCGCGGCCGTGTCCGCCTATCTGTGGGTCATCATGGTGTCACTGCAATCCCTGTTCCATATCAGCCCCCAGGTGTTTTTTGTATTTCACGGCATATTTTCCTGCCTGTTTTTTCTGGTGCTGCTTATCTTCTTTAAGGGCGGCCTGCTGGAAAAGGCATTCCTCTACATATCGGCCTGGCTCTTTGGGGTGCTGTCCACGTCCCTGAATGAATTTGCCGTCTGGCTGCTGCTTCACCGGGTCAGCCTGACCTATGGACAGATTTCAGTGGTGGTGTCCCTAATCTCGGCGGCCGGATTCTGCCTGTTTGTGCGTTACTGGCTTAAGGATACGGTGCAGCGCCTTTTTGCGCAGCTCTCAAAACGTTCCTGTTCCCTGCTGCTTACGTATCCGTCCGTATCCCTGCTTATCCTGTCCATTGGCACCAACACCATATTTTCGCCCAGGTCCCTGGCGGCCAGGGGGACCTGGGACATCCTGTTCTTCCTTGCCCTCTGCGCAATGATCCTGGTGCTGTATGTGATGATTCTGGGAAATACCCTGGGAATCATGTGCCGCAGGAAGACGGAGGAGGAGCTGCAGTTTGCAAGGCAGCTTATCGGCAAGCAAAGGGAACACTATAACCAGACGCTGGACTATATTGAACAGGTCCGCATCATCAAACATGATTTCCGCCATCACATCCATGCATTGCAGAACATGGGCAGGGAGGAGCAGCAGAAGTACCTTAAGAACCTGAAGGAGGAGCTGGACCGCACCGCCGACATGGTATTCTGTCAGAACCAGGCTGTCAACGGCCTGCTTCAGGAATATGCAGCAAGGGCAAGGCAGGCCCGGATTGACTTTGAGGCCCGTATGGATCTGTCGGCCCATGTGCCGGTGGACGACCTGACACTCTGCATTGTCATTGGAAACCTTATGGAAAATGCATTTGAGGCATGCAGGCGCATTGAAACGGAACGGTTCGTCCGCATCCAGGCCAGATGGCTGGAGGACCACCTGATGATGATGGTGGAAAATTCCTATGACGGACAGATTAGGCAGAGCGGCGGTAAAATCCTTTCCAGCAAAAAGGACGGGGGCCTGGGAATCCTCAGCATACGCAGGATATTAAACCATCCGGGGGACGAATTCGACATGGATTATGACGGCGCCACATTTACTGCAATGGTTAAAATTGCAGACCGGATGATAAGATAGCTGACCACATGCCGGGATAAGGATAATGGCGGGGACTATGGCGGGATGGAAAAACAGATTGCATTTTCCTGATTACGAGTTATAATAAGGATTGTAAATAGACAACGGGGAGCTCACTTAAGCGGGCTGAGAGTAGGCTGTTCATGCCTAGACCCATTACCTGATTTGGATAATGCCAACGTAGGGACCATAGGGATTATATGCCGGCGGTGCACCTGTTTTGGTGTACCGCCGTTTTGGCGTACCTGCATGAGGCCGGTATCCGTTTCAGTTACTTTATGGCCCCGGCGGCAGATTGGGGGCACCACCTTCTGCCGCCTAAGAAAATTAATGCGAAAAGGAGAATGACTATGTACACAGCATTAACAATCGCAGGAAGTGATTCCAGCGGAGGCGCCGGCATCCAGGCAGATTTAAAGACCATGACAGCCCATGGGGTTTACGGCATGAGCGCGATTACGGCCCTTACTGCACAGAATACAACCGGCGTAACAGGAATAATGGAGGTATCACCTGAATTTCTGGGTGAACAGCTGGATGATATTTTTACAGATATCTTCCCGGATGCAGTAAAAATAGGAATGGTTTCCTCGGCAGGACTGATTGAAATGATTGCAGGAAAGCTGGCTTTCTATCAGGCCTCCCATATTGTGGTGGATCCGGTCATGGCAGCAACCAGCGGTTCCAGGCTCATTGACGGGGAAGCGGTGGCAGTGCTTAAAGACAGGCTGATTCCCATGGCGGACCTCCTGACACCCAATGTGCCGGAGGCGGAAATCCTGTCGGGGATGAAGATAAACTCCCCCGAAGATATGGAACAGGCAGCGCGTCTAATAGGGGACAGGTGCGGATGTGCCGTTCTGTGCAAGGGAGGCCATCAGCAGAATGATGCCAATGACCTGCTGTACATGGACGGGCAGGCTAAGTGGTTTTACGGCAAGCGGATTAACAATCCCAACACCCATGGAACCGGCTGCACCCTTTCCAGCGCCATTGCCTCTAACCTGGCAAAAGGGATGGCCATGGACCTGGCCGTGGAGCGGGCCAAGGCATATCTGTCCGGCGCCCTGGGTGCCATGCTTGACCTGGGAAAGGGAAGCGGTCCCATGAACCATGCCTTTGCCATCCAAGGCGAATATTAAGGAGGCGGGGAAATGAGAGGAAAAAAGACTTCTGTATTCAGCAACGGCTTAATCTGGTTTGGGGCCGGGGTGTCCATTGCAGAGATACTGACAGGTACATATCTTGCGCCGCTGGGATTTGGCAGGGGGCTGGCCGCCATCCTGCTGGGGCATGTGATTGGCTGCGCCCTTTTGTTCCTGGCCGGCCTGATTGGCGGATATACGGGAAAGAGCGCAATGGAAACCGTGAAAATGAGTTTTGGGGAACGGGGCAGCCTTCTGTTTGTCCTGCTTAATGTGCTTCAGCTGGTGGGGTGGACTTCCATCATGATATACGACGGCGCCCTTGCGGCAGGAGGCATCTATGGGGCTGGCCGGTGGGGCTGGTGCCTGGTCATCGGCGGCCTGATCCTGATATGGATCTTGATTGGGATCCAGAACCTGGGGAAAATCAACGTAATCGCCATGGGAGCGCTTTTCATCCTCACCCTTGTCCTGTGCCGTGTCATATTCACCGGCCATGGCGCGGCAGCAGGCATATCCGGCGGGGACATGAGCTTTGGAGCTGCCGTGGAACTGTCCGTGGCAATGCCCCTGTCCTGGTTCCCATTAATCAGCGATTATACCAGGGAGGCCGAAAAGCCCTTTGCCGCCACGGCTGCCAGCGCGGCTGTGTATGGCATCATAAGCATTTTCATGTACGTCATCGGTATGGGGGCAGCCATCCATACAGGGGAGTATGACATTTCCGTCATCATGGTAAAAGCGGGACTTGGCCTTACCGGACTTCTGATTGTGGTGCTGTCCACGGTAACCACCACATTCCTGGACGCATATTCAGCCGGGGTGTCCAGCGTATCCATTTCTTCCGGTATAAAGGAAAAATGGGCGGCAGTGGCAGTGACGGTGGTGGGTACTGGCGCGGCCGCCACATTTCCCATGGACAATATTACCGGCTTCCTCTATCTGATTGGTTCGGTATTCGCGCCCATGATAGCGATTCAGATAACAGACTATTTCCTGCTGGGGAAGGACCGCAGCAGGGATGCGTATTGTGTCAGTAACCTGCTTATATGGCTGGCCGGTTTCATCCTCTACCGGTTTTTGATGCAGGTGGATACACCGGTGGGGAACACATTGCCGGACATGGCGGCCACCATGGCGCTTACCTATGCGTGCCACAAGGTATGCTCAAAGGATACAGGAAACGTAAATGTGATGAAAATGTGATAATTCTATAAAGTCCTTTACGTGGATAAGGTTTGGATGTTACAATATGCTCTGGCAGTTCATGCTTAATACCAGGAACCCTTCACCGCAAGGTGTGTTGGAACGTTGTTTTCAAACACGCCCTGGCGCGGTGGCATAGGGTTCCAGTTGAAAGAGGAGCAGTTATGATGAAAAAATGGATGTGTGTATGTG
>OJKA01000729.1_pt1 | contig 10577 bp, 9 predicted proteins | sample 1596451 | NCBI WGS metagenome assembly OJKA01 (sample SAMEA4350155, study PRJEB24818) | metagenome | biome: human; feature: gut; material: faeces | place: Denmark | collected 2013-09 | reverse complement strand
CCTGCCAGCACGACGCCCGCCAGCAGCCACAGGGTACCCGGCAGGTAGCCCATCTGCGCGGCGAGCACCGGGCCCACCAGCGGACCGGCGCCGGCAATCGCGGCAAAGTGGTGGCCAAACAGCACGTAGCGGTTGGTCGGAACGTAGTTCAGGCCATCGTTGTTAATTACCGCCGGCGTCGAACGCGTAGGATCGAGCTTCATCACCTTTTGCGCAATGTACAGGCTGTAATAACGGTAGGCAACGAGGTAGACGGAAACCGACGCCACCACGATCCACAGCGCACTGACGTGCTCACCGCGGCGCAGAGCGACGACCGAGAGGCAAAATGCCCCGATGATTCCAAGAATCACCCAGGGTATGTGCTTGAATAACTTTTTAGTATCCATAGTAAAACCTGGCGTTAATGAGATGAATAATGGGCCGAAGCCGTTTAGTTTTGAGTCAGGGTTGGTGGAGGTATTGATTAGCTATGCTGGAGACGATCTTGCCAGAACTTCGCGCGCGTAAAGTTGGGTAAATCTGTGAGTGGTTATATTCGGGATTAAGCGGTCACTTGCCGGGGTAAGCGGTTGGGAGGGAAGTTAACAGGGGATAATTATGTGATTGAGATCACAGGAAAAGATGGAGTAGATTGGATTCTTCACGGATAAGCAATGCTGCACCGTTTTCTCCAGTCTGCATCATGGTTTCATTCAATGATATTCACCCCCGGGGGGGGGAAGTTAATTTCTTGAATATAAACACTGAAAATATAAGACAGAACGATACAAATATATAACCTAATTGATTCGGTTATTTATCGCGATTTATAATATGACACGTCAATAGGTTATAACAAAAAATGCTGTAAATTAAATAATAAGTGCATGGCTTGCAGTGAGTTTGTAATATGAGATTCCTGGACGATCAAAAACTTTGAACGGATGCGAAAATGTTAAAGAATTATATCAAAGAAGCGCTTGCTATACAGCAGGAAGAAGGGGATGCTTCGGATGAAGCACTGAAGAAATATTTGGCAGGGATAAATTCATATAATCTAAATCAAGATCAGGAATACGACTTTCTGTATGCAAATTATCAGGCGATGTGGATTTACTCTAATTTAGGTGAGTCGGGAAAAGCGCTGCCTCTGGCTAAACAGTGTATGGCGTTGATGGCTGATACCATAAGTGCGGGTGCGATATTTCATTATACTGATATGGGGCGGTTTTATGAGGAAGTGATCCGCTATGCGACAAACAATATAGCATGGTATGCATACGAACACTCCGATAGTACCGATGAACTAGAACGCGCGCTGGAAACCATATCTCTTGGCTGTAATTATATTGACAGCCCTGATTACTTTTACGCTTTCGATACTAAAGTCCGTATCTTACTTAAATTGGGCCGAAAAGAAGAAGCTTTTAAAATCGTTTTTACTTGTCTGCAGCAATTTCCCGACTTCTCTGATTTTTCTGATATCAAGAAACAAAAGGAGTATCAGGACTGGAAAAATAACTTCGATACAGGAACTATTGAATATTCTGAGCAGGAAATGGCGTTTCTACAAAAAGCAGCCAGAATTACCACTCATTTTAAATCACTGACTTCGAAAGAACCGTTAAAGTCCCCCTTGAAGGAAGAGTCGATCCCCGAAAAGCAAATCGTTCTTATCAAGGAGGCAAGAGGTAAATACGCATTTACCGAAAATTTTTACGACGATGATGATTGCTTTTTATTGTACAAGGGTAACCTGCATATTAAACAAAACCTCGATGAAGAATGGTATGAAAAACAGCTTGAAGATATCACATGGCAAAATGATCTATTCGGCATCCTGATTGATGGCAATCTCACTGTAGAAGGCGATATCGCCCTCGACCGATGTATTCTTTCAGTCGTCAACGATGTCACCTGCGATTGTCTGTATTCCGGTGATGGCCATACATTAATACAGGGGGATGCGTATATTAAATACGGAATTTACGGTGCGTATAATGATGGTTCGCTGGAGGTAAAGGGGATACTTACTACACCCTATTTACTGGCCTACGATCATTGCATGCCCAGGAAGTCTGACGTTGGAGAATCTATTTATATAGAAGTTGGTGACTTATCTGAAACTAAGAATATACGTATCGGTGAAAGCTATGGTAGCGGATGGGGTTGGAACTGGAATTATTTTGATGATGCCGCCCGGTTGCTTACCAATGCGGTATTTATAGAGAACGATGGCGATACCGTGTTTTCCGTAGGAAAATTTTTTGACATCGTAAAACGTGGAGAAAATCCCTTTCGCCAAATCAAATAAAAATTGCGTAGCGAAATTATGTTGTCAACCAACGCAGCAGATGGCATGAACCCCCTGACGAGATCATCAGGGGGCGAATAAATATAGAAAACTACGCCACGACCTCCATCTCCATCATCACCGGATGGAAGCGGCGCTTAAAGTAGATCAGCCCGTGGCCCTGCTGGCTCAGGGTTATATTCCTGATTTCTACCAGATAGACCAGGTGGCTGCCGATGGTCTGTACCTGGCTAATCTCGCCTTCGAGACTCGCCAGTGAGCCTTTCAGCACCGGCTGGCCCAGCGCGCCTTTTTGCCAGCAGCTGAGGCCGAAACGGTCATCCATCGTCATCCCGGTCATGCCGGCGAAGTGGCGCGCCATCTCCTCTTGCTCGTGGTTCAGCACGTTGATGCATAGCTTGCCGTTGCCCTGAAACACCGGATTCATCGCGCTGTTAGCGTTGATGCAGACCATCACCGACGGCGGCGTATCGGTCACCGAACAGACCGCGGTGGCGGTGATACCGCAGCGGCCCGCCTCGCCTTCGGTGGTGATGACGTTAACGGCGGCCGACAGGCTGGCCATGGCATCGCGAAAACGCAGACGTTGTTCATCTAATTGCATTGTGACCTCCCGCTGCCGCTTACTTCAGCAGCTTATCCAGCATGTTGATATCGGTATTGTTGTGCAGATGCGGCACCGTCCAGCCGTTCTGGTCGTACTCGGACAGGCAGCGATCCACCATCGCCATCATTTTGTCCATGTTGCCGGAGCTCTGCGCCTGACGCAGGCACTGCAGGCGAATTTCGTCCTGGCTACCTGAGTAGTTGATTTCATACAGTTCGTGACGCCCACCAAACTCGCTGCCGATGGCGTCCCACATCAATTTGAGGATCTTGATACGCTCGACGTGATCCATGCCGTTCGATCCGCGCACGTATTTCGCCAGATATTCGTTGATCTGCGGATTGTTGAGATCGCGGGCGCTGGACGGCAGATAGATCAGGCCGCTGGTGACGTTGCGTTCAATAATGTTTTTGATTTTGGCGTAGGCCATCGGCGCCATCACGCGATAGGTTTGCAGCGCGGCGTGATCCGGCAGATACGCGCCGTTAACCCACGGCGTGGCTTCGGCGCACATCGAGTCGCTCAGCGCCCAGAACATATTGCGCCAGGCTACCACTTCGCCGAGATCCGCCTGTACGCCGCGGAACTCCAGGGTGCCGGTGCACTCCAGCGAGCGCTTGAGCAGGGCGGTGATAAAGTCGAGCTTCACGGCCAGACGCACGCAGGCCTGCAGCGGATACATGCGGGCGAAACCGCCTTCCATCGTCCAGCGGCGGCAGCGATCGAAGTCGCGATAGATCAGCACGTTTTCCCATGGGATCAGCACATTATCCATCACCAGGATCGCATCGTTTTCGTCGAAGCGGCTGGAGAGCGGATAGTCGTAGGGCGATCCGGTTGCTCCGGCGACCAGTTCATAGGAGGCGCGGGAGATAAGCTTGACCCCTTCGGCGTCCATCGGCGCGACAAACATCAGCGCGAAGTCCGGGTTTTCGCCCATCACCTGCGCCGACCCGAAGCCAATCATATTGTAGTGGGTCAGCGCCGAGTTGGTGGCCACCACTTTCGCGCCGCTGACGATGATCCCGGCATCGGTCTCTTTCTCCAGCTTGATATAGACGTCTTTCACTTCGTCGGCCGGCTTATGGCGGTCGATCGGCGGGTTGACGATGGCGTGGTTAAAGTAGAGGCCGGTTTCCTGGATGCGGGTGTACCAGTTACGGGCGTTCTGTTCAAACTGACCATAAAACGCCGGGTTTGCGCCGAGCGCGCAGCCGAATGCGGCTTTGTAGTCCGGGGTACGACCCATCCAGCCGTAGCTCAGGCGCGACCATTCAGCGATGGCGTCGCGCTGCTGGCGCAGATCGTCGGCGCTTTTCGCGACGCGGAAGAACTTGTGGGTATAGCCGCCGCTGCCGGTATCGGTGCCCCAGCACAGGGTATCCTGCAGCTCGGGTTTATGCAGCGCATCGTACATCTGGGCGACGGAGGCGGCGGCGTTGCGGAACGCCGGGTGGGTGGTCACGTCCTTAACGCGTTCGCCGTAGATATAGATTTCGCGGCCGTCCTGCAGGCTCTTCAGGTACTCTTCGCCAGTTAACGGGCGTTTAGCGTCTGCACGGAAATTTTCAGGTTTCATAGGTGACCTCTTCAGTATTAATCGGAATGCGATGTTAAATTTATGTTTTGTTTTTGTTGTTCAATTGAAGCGGTTAACGCGGCTTTCGTGAAGAGACTTTTAGGTCAATGGTCGGTACTTTTCAGGCGGGGTTGGGTTATGTGATCGGGGGTTGGTTTTTCTATTTTCCGGCCTGGCTCTCCGGTGAACCGACGACAAGCCAGGGCGGGTTTTGAATTTGTAGCCCGGACAGATGCGCAGCATCGCCTCCGGGAAATTCAGCGACTCTACGCTCTGCTCCCGGGGGCGGCGCTTGACGCGCCTTGCCCGGGCTACCGCCTCTCAGACGGCTGCGAACTCGCCGCGCCGTCGCCGGAAAGATCTTACGACACCGGTACTTTCTGCGCCCGATAGGCACTCGGCGAGCAGCCGACTAAGCGGTTAAAAAAGCGGGCAAAATAGGCCGGATCTTTAAAGCCCAGCTGCCAGGCTATTTCGCTAACCGCGTTGTCGGAAAATAGCAGCAGCCGTTTGGCCTCGCGCAGCTGCCTGTCGAAAATCAGCCGCTTGGGCGGCCGGTTGGCGAAGCGGCGGCAGATATCGGTTAGCCTTGATTCGGTCAGATGCAGCTCGCTGGCGTAATCCGGCACCGTCCAGTGCTGGTGATAGTGGCTATCGATCAACTGGTTAAACCGCTGGAACAGCTTGAGCTCGCCGCGTATTCCGCTGGCCGCATGATCGTCAAGTTTCGCGTTGCGCAGCAGCAGGGTGAACACCGCCTGCGCCAGCAGCGTCAGGGTATGTTCCCGCCCCGGCAGCTGCGACGTCGATTCCCGTTCAATCAGCCGCCAGTAATGCGCCAGCGCCGCCAACTCCTCGGGCTTATCGGCCAGCGACAGGCAGATGCCCGGCAGACCGAAAGCCTCCCGCGTGCCGGGATAGAGCACCTCCAGCAGCGGCCAGACCAGATCCTCGCGCACCGTCAGCACATGACCGTCGCTATCGGACTCGGTGATAAAAGCGTGCGGCACCGAGGGCGGCGTCAGGACAAACAGCGGCGCCTGCACCGAATAGCGATGATCGTCGAGCTGCAGCTCAATCTGCCCGGTATCGAGAAAGTGCATCTGAAAATACTGGTCGTGACGGTGCGCCTGCATATCGCGGCCAAAAAACTCCGCCATCCGGGCAAAGGATTGGTAATGTACCTCCTCCGTTCCCAGACTCTCATCGTACTCTTTATTAATATCGATATTGGCAACAGGACTCTGGCACATAGCGGCTCCTTACGGCGTCGCGCGCGGACGCGATCCTTTCATCGGAATCGCCCAGATAATGACTGCGCCAATGATCAGCAGGGCGGCGACGAACCAAAGACCGCTGCTGAAGCTGCCGGTAATATCCTTCAGCCAGCCGATCATAAAGGGGCTGAGCGCCGATCCGATATTGCCGGTCGCGTTGATCACCGCGATACCAATCGCTCTGGCGCGCAGGCTGATCGACTGATCCGGCGTGGTCCAGAAAATGGCCATCGCGCTAAACGATCCGGTCGAAGCCATCACGATCCCGAGCAGCTGGATCAGGTTGTGATCGGTCGCCGACGCCAGCAGCCAGCCTGCGGCGGCGAACAGGAACGGCAGGGCGGTGTGGTGCTTACGCTCCTGGTGCTTATCGGAGTGCCGGCTCCAGTAGATCATTCCCAGAATGGTACAAATCTGCGGGATCGCCGCCAGCAGGCCGATGGTGATATTGCTGCTGCTTTCGTTAAAGCTTTTGAGGATCTGCGGCGTCCAGATGCTGATCGCGCTGAGCGTATTGGTCAGGCAGAAGTAGGCCAGGGTGTACATCAGCACGATCGGCGTGAACACTTCCCGCCACAGGCTGCGCTGCTGCATGGCGTGATGGCTGATCGCCCCTTCCGGCTGGACCAGCGTCAGGCGGTCGTTGTCCATCATCTCCTGTAGGCATTTTTTATCTTCTGCGGTCAGCCATTTGGCCTTCGACGGCGAATCATCCAGCCAGAACCAGACCATAATACCGAGCAGCACCGACGGGAAGCCTTCCAGCAGGAACAGCCACTGCCAGCCGTGCAGATTCAACAGGCCGTCCATCGATAAGATATAGCCTGAAACAATTGACCCCAGCGCGGTGGTCACCGGCATCGCGATCATAAACAGCGCGTTGGCGCGGGCGCGGAAAAAGGCCGGGAACCAGTAGGTCAGATAGAGCAGAATGCCGGGCAGAAAACCGGCCTCGGTGATCCCCACCAGCATGCGCAGGATATAGAGGCTATTCGGCCCGGTCGCGAACATGGTGGCGGTGGAGGCGATGCCCCACAGCACCATGATGGTGGCGATCCAGCGGCGGGCGCCGACGATGCTGAGCATCACGTTGCTCGGAATGCCGAAAATGACGTAGGTCGCGTAAAACAGGGTGGTGGCAAGGCCGAACATGGTAGCGTTAAGGCCCAGATCCTGCCCCATGGTCAGCCCGGCAAAGCCGATATTGATGCGATCTAAAAACGAAAAGATAAACAGCACGAACAAAAATACGATCAGGCGACGAAAGAGCTTGTTGATAACCGACTGCTGCTGCGCCGTCAGCTGCTTGTGCTGATTAGCCGGATCGAACTTTTCCGGGATGGCAGATGATGTATCGCTCATTATCATTTTCCTCTAATGGGAATTTTGTAGGGTACTGCGGGTTGCCGGGTGGCGCTGCGCCACCCGGCGTTAATAGACGCCTGACGAATCCTCGGCGGTTTTTTCTGCGCCAAATCGTGCCGCCAGCGCTTCCGCACCGCGGGCCAGCAGGGTGGTATCGACCCCGACGGCGACAAACAGCGCGCCGAGCTGCAGGTAACGCTTCGCCAGCTGTTCGTTGGCCATCAGGATCCCTGGCGCTTTGCCCGCTGCGCGAATTTGCCCGATGGCGTGCTCAATGGCGGCCTGTACTTCCGGGTGCTGCGGGTTGCCGCTGAAGCCCATGTCGGCGCTCAGATCCGCCGGGCCGATAAACACGCCGTCCACGCCCTCGACATCGAGGATCTGCGGCAGATTGTTGAGCGCTTCGCGAGTTTCGATTTGCACCAGCACGCACATCGCGTCGTTAGCCTGATGGAGATAATCCGGGACGCGGTTCCAGCGCGAGGCCCGGGCGAGGGCGCTGCCGACGCCGCGAATACCCGCGGGCGGATAGCGGGTGGCTTTCACCGCCAGCCGCGCTTCGTCGGCGTTCTGCACCATGGGTACCAGCAGGGTTTGCGCGCCGATATCCAGCAGCTGTTTAATCTGCACCGGGTCGTTCCACGAGGGGCGCACCACCGGCTGGCTGGGATAAGGGGCGATCGCCTGCAGCTGGGTCAGTATCATCTGCACGCTGTTTGGCGCGTGCTCGCCGTCGATCAGCAGCCAGTCGAACCCGGCCCCGGCCAGCAGCTCAGCGCTGTAGCTGCTGGTCAGTCCCAGCCACAGGCCAATCTGCGGTCGACCCGCTTTTATGGCGTCTTTAAAGGCGTTATTCATCATATTCCTCCTAGACGAACCGGCAGCTAATCGCGCCCAGGGTGCCGTAATCAACGTGGAAGGTGTCGCCTTTGCGCGCCGGTACCGGACGCGTAAAGGAGCCGCCGAGAATAATCTGCCCGGCTTCCAGCTGGACGTCGTAAGGCGCCAGCTTGTTCGCCAGCCAGGCCACGCCGTTGGCCGGGTGATTCAGCACCCCTGCGGCGACGCCGGTCTCTTCAATCACGCCGTTGCGATAGAGCAGGGCGGAGATCCAGCGCAGATCCAGCTCGTCGGGTTTAATCGGACGGCCGCCGAGGATCACCCCGGCGTTGGCGGCGTTATCGGAGATGGTGTCGAAGACTTTGCGCGGGCGCTGGGTTTCCGGGTCGATGTTGTGGCAGCGGGCGTCAATCAGCTCCAGCGCCGGGATCACGTAGTCGGTGGCGTTGTAGACGTCGAACAGGGTGCAGTTGGGGCCGCGCAGCGGTTTGGCCAGCACGAAAGCCAGCTCGACTTCGATACGCGGGACGATAAAGCGGTCGGTAGGAATATCGCCGCCGTCGTGGAAAAACATATCGTCCAGCAGCGCGCCATAATCCGGTTCGCTGATTTGCGAACTGGCCTGCATCGCTTTTGAGGTCAGGCCGATTTTATGCCCTTTCAGCACGCGGCCTTCGGCGATCTTCATATTTACCCATTCGCGCTGTACCGCGTAGGCGTCTTCGATGGTGATCGTCGGGTGATCCAGCGAAATAGCGCGGATCTGTTCACGCTGTTTTTCCGCCTGGTTCAGCCGCTGGGCGATCAGGCTATGGGTATGTTTATCGAGCATAGTTGCTTCCTGTTACGTCATTCAGTGCTGCTGCGCCGGGTGGCGACGCGGAGGCGTCTTAGCCGGCCTGGGGTTTGTGGCAGTACTTGTTTTCACCCTCTCCCACCGGGAGAGGGGCGGGCCGCACCTATTTAAACAACGCGTGTACGTTGTTCTGCTTGTAGTTCAGCGTCGGGTGCAGTTCATCGATCTCAAACGACAGCGCCAGATAGCGGCTCTCCATCAGCGCGGCGAAATGGGCTTTGATCAGCGTGAACAGCATATCGCCCACGTCCTGACGGCTCTCCAGGCTGCGTCCGGTACCAATCTTTAGTGTCATATGCACGAAGGCGTAGTCATGCTGGCCATCGGCCATCTGCCAGGTATCCAGCCAGATGGCGCGACTGCGAATGCCGCCAATAGGAAAGATGCCGGTTGCCGCCAGCGCGGCGTTCACTTTGCTGAACAGACCCGGTAAATCAGCCTGCTCACGGATGTTGTTGGTACATTCAGCGATAAAATGCGGCATTCTGCGTGCTCCTTACGCCGTTTCCGGCAGCGGGAAGACGGCGTTGACCTGACCGGTGCCGGAGCTGGCAAAGAGTTCGGTAATAAACTCTACTTTGCCGTCATATTTGTCCCAGCCCAGCAGGCCCAGCAGCATCACCGTGTCGTGCATATTGCCTTCACCGAAGCAGTAGTCGGCGTACTCTGGCAGCATGGTGCAGAACTCTTTGAATTTGCCTTCGCGCCACAGCTTCACGACCCGTTCGTCCATCTGGTGATCGAACTCGCGGGTATAGCTGTTCATTCCCTCTTCGGCGCGCTGGTCGTCGATAAAACGGTGCGACAGCGAGCCGCTGGCAAAGACCGCCACGGTGCCGTCATATTTCTCAATCGCTTTAAGAATGGCTTCGCCCAGCTTGCGGCTGTCGGCAAAGTCATGGACGGTACAGAACGCCGAGATAGAGACCACTTTGAAATGCTTATCGCTGTTCATGTAGCGCATCGGCACCAGGGTGCCGTACTCCAGCTTCAGGCTTGGAATGTTGTGCGCTTTGGCGCGGACCCCGAGTTTGACCGCTTCGTCGGCGATCAGGTGGCCGAGCTCCGGATTACCGTCATAGTCATAGGTCATGTCGCGAATAAAATGCGGCAGCTCGTTGCTGGTGTAGACGCCCTGGAAATGGTCGGCACAGTTGATGTGGTAGGCGCTGTTGACCAGCCAGTGGGTATCAAAGACGATGATGGTATCCACACCCAGCTCGCGGCACCGCTTGCCGATTTCTTTATGCCCATCGATGGCTCCCTGGCGGCAGCCGTGGTTTTTACCCGGCAGTTCAGAGAGATACATCGACGGTACGTGAGTAATTTTTGCTGCTAACGCTAACTTTCCCATATCAGACTCCCCATTTTGGGATCGGATGGTCGCCCATCGAGATGCAGACGTTTTTCATTTCAGCGAACACTTCAAAGCTGTATTCGCCGCCTTCACGGCCGGTACCGGAGGCCTTCACGCCGCCGAACGGCTGACGCAGGTCGCGGACGTTCTGGGTGTTGACGAACACCATTCCGGCTTCGATGCCGCGCGCCAGGCGCAGCACTTTGCTGACGTCCTGGGTCCAGATATAAGAGGCGAGGCCGTACTCCACATCGTTGGCCAGGCGCAGACCTTCCGCCTCGTCTTTAAACGGCAGCAGACAGGCTACCGGGCCAAAAATCTCTTCCTGCGCCACGCGCATGCGGTTATCGACGTCCGCCAGCACCGTTGGCCGCAGGAAGTTGCCGTTTCTCAGATGGGC
>OJKA01000721.1_pt1 | contig 10665 bp, 8 predicted proteins | sample 1596451 | NCBI WGS metagenome assembly OJKA01 (sample SAMEA4350155, study PRJEB24818) | metagenome | biome: human; feature: gut; material: faeces | place: Denmark | collected 2013-09 | reverse complement strand
TCAGAAGAGGAGTATGTAGCGGCAAGGGCAACGGTAAACAATGCTTTTTATACTTCACCTGAGATTGCAAGTTGTATGAATCAAGCACTAGTGCAGTTTGGTTTTCGTGGTGGAAATGTATTAGAACCAAGTATGGGTATTGGCAATTTTTTTGGCAGTATCCCAACACCAATGCAACGAAGCAATCTATATGGAGTTGAGATAGACAGCATTTCTGGTAGAATTGCAAAGCAGTTATATCAGAAAGCCAATATCAGCATAACTGGGTTTGAGAAAACCAATTATCCAGATAATTTCTTCGATGTAGTTGTGGGCAATGTTCCCTTTGGTGATTATAAGATATTTGATCCAAAATATAATAAGTACAATTTCCGTATTCATGATTATTTTATTGCCAAAGCATTGGATCAGGTCAGACCTGGAGGCATGGTTGCGGTCATTACGACGAAAGGAACTTTGGACAAAAGTAATCCTTCCATCAGAAAGTATATTGCAGAGAGGGCTGAACTGGTAGGGGCAATTCGACTTCCCAATACAGCGTTCAAGGACAATGCAGGAACAGAAGTGACGGCAGATATTTTGTTTCTTCAAAAGCGAGAACGAAAGATGGATATTGAACCTGACTGGGTTCATTTGGGTTATACCGAGAATGGTATTGCAGTAAATTCCTATTTTGTCGAACATCCTGAAATGATACTAGGGCATATGGAGTATGATAGTCGTATTTATGGACAGGACAGCAGATATACGGTCTGTGTGGGTAATGATGAGAATCTGAATTTGTATGAAACGTTAAATCATGCGATTCGTAATATTAAGGCAGAAATGAGAGACTTTGAACGAATTTCTGAGAATGAGGAAAGGTTGGTGGAAGTCATACCAGCTGATCCAGATGTAAGAAACTTTACTTATACATTCTTTGATGGGAAGCTGTATTTCAGAGAAAATTCAGAGATGATCAGGCAGGAAGTGACACAAAGTACGGAAGAACGCATCCGACTCTTGCATGAAATCAGACAGGTAACTAGAGAACTGATTGATATTCAGATGGAAGGATGTAGTGAGGAGCAACTGGCAGGTAAGCAGAAGGATTTGAATGAAAGTTACGATAAATTTGTAGAACAATATGGCGTAATTACTTCAAAAGCTAATAAGACAGCATTTCGAGATGACAGCGATTATCCATTACTTTGTAGTCTTGAGGAGGTAAATGAGGACGGAGAAGTGAAAAAAGCAGATATGTTCTATAAACAGACGATTAAGGCAAAGACAATGATTGAAAGAGTAGAAACCGCAGTGGAAGCGCTCAATATATCGGTCAATGAATATGGCACCGTAAACTTACCATATATGTTGAGTATTTATGAGCCAGATATTAATGTCGTGAAAGAGAGATTAGCGGAAGAAAACGGAGAAAGTCCAGAAGATGTTAGTTCCTCTGAGAATTTAGAGGCGGATTTGAAACATGCTCTGCTGGTAGAGGAGCTTTCCGGTTTAATTTATCTTAACCCAGAAAGCTACAATGAGAATAATCCCAATGCAGGCTGGGAGACAGCGGATGAGTATTTATCAGGAAATGTCAGAAATAAACTACGTTTGGCAAAAGCTATGGTAAAGGAAAATCCGCAATTTGCCATCAATGTGGAAGCTTTGGAAAAAGTGCAGCCAGTGGATATCGAGGCATCCGATATTGATGTGCGTATTGGAAGTACATGGATCGAACCTATTGATTATGAGGAATTTATCTATGATCTTTTAAATACTCCAAGACGAGCCAGAGCAGTCAGAAGCCAGTGGTACAATTCTGGAATTCAGGTACATTTGAATAAGTTGAGTATGGAGTGGTTTGTCGAGAACAAGTCCATGGATAAGCATTCAGTGGCAGCTACCAAGACCTATGGTACAAGCCGTATGGATGCTTATTCTATTTTTGAGGAAACCCTGAATCTAAAAACGGTCACAGTAAGAGACCGTGTGGAGGATGGAGATGGGAAATACCATTATGTAGTTAACAAGAATGAAACCATGCTTGCTAGAGAAATGCAGAATCAGATCAAGGAGAAGTTTAAGGAATGGCTTTTTGGGGACCCAGAGAGAAGACAAAAGTATGTGGAGTATTATAACGAAACCTTTAATAATATTCGATTGCGAGAATATGATGGTAGTCATTTGCAGTTCCCAGGGATGAATCCAGAAATCGAGTTGAAACCACATCAGAAGAATGCAGTAGCAAGAATTCTGCTTGGAGGAAATACCTTACTGGCACATTGTGTTGGTGCTGGAAAGTCTTTTGAAATGATGGCAGCATGTATGGAGCAAAAACGGCTTGGACTTGCAAATAAGACCATTTTAGTTGTACCGAAACCTTTGATTGGTCAGACAGCTAGTGAATTTCTACGTCTTTATCCGTCAGCGAATATTCTAGTGGCAACAGAGCGGGACTTTGAAAAGAGCCGTAGGAAACAGTTTGTCTCTCGAATTGCAACGGGTGATTATGATGCAATTATTATGTCCCATTCCCAGTTTGAGAAGATTCCAATTTCAGCAGAGCGAAAAGAGCGAATGTTAAATCAGCAGATTGATGAGATTGCTTATGCCATTGATGAATCAAAGAATAAGAATGGCGAACGATGGACAGTTAAGCAGATGGAGAGCCAGAAGAAGAAACTAGAGGAACAATTAAAGAAGTTAAGCGATGAAAGCAGGAAAGATGATCTGATTACTTTTGAAGAATTAGGTGTGGACTCTATTATGGTGGATGAAGCGCATAACTTTAAGAACCTTGCCATCTTTTCAAAGATGAATAATGTTTCGGGAATCAGTTCTTCAGGAGCGCAAAAGTCCACCGATATGCAGTTGAAATGCCAGTATCTTAGTGAAATCAATAATGGAAGAGGTATAGTATTTGCAACGGGAACTCCAATTTCGAATACCATGTGCGTGCGCCCGTAAGGGGCTGTAATAATTTTACCTTGAGCAAGTAATAGGGCAAGGTATCAATGCGGAATTTCCGCACCCTATCATCACCCGACTTATCCGAAAGGGGAAACCCGACGGGGAGTGTAGCATGTCGGAGGACACAGGACACTGAAACTTCCAAGGTGTTTGCGTGGTAGTGATGAAAAGTTTTGAATAAGGATGAAAGCTAAACTGCCTGAATGACAGTCGGAGATTGGGCAAAGTGTTGCTCCATGCGTACGGAAGTTAAACTCGCATGTGTTTTGGTAAATGTGCGTCGCACATGTACATTTATAAGATACCCAAAACAAATCAGCCAAAAGATAATGGAAAACGACGAACGTCACATCCGAAATCAGAACAAGCTTATGTTATTACAGTTCTAAACGGGGATTACCTACGGCGGAATGCCAAAATATTGGCTATAGGGACAATGTGAAAAGTGACCTTGAATATCCGCTATGGTAACAGAGTCTCCGTAGTAGTCCGAGGACGGGAAAGCCGTCCACATGGCGAAGGGAGACAGTCTTTCTTCAATACAAATAAATAGGAAAGGTGCGTGAGGCATTATGAGAAGTCCAGAAAATGTATTGATAAGTTTAAGTGAACAAGCGAAAAATAAGGAATACAAATACGAGAGGTTATATCGTAATCTGTATAATCCAGAGTTCTATCTGCTTGCCTATCAAAATATCGCCGTTTCACAAGGCAGTATGACAGTAGGTGTGGATGGGCTTACGCTTGACGGTATGAGTTTGGAACGCATTGAGCGAATTATTGCGAAAATGAAAGACCACTCATATCAACCAAACCCAGCTAGACGTGTATATATTGCAAAGAAAAACAGCAATAAAAAGCGTCCACTTGGAATTCCGTCAACGGATGACAAGCTGATACAAGAAATCATAAGAATGATATTAGAGGCAATTTACGAACCTACTTTCTTAAATAACTCCCATGGGTTTAGACCTAATCGGAGTTGCCATACAGCATTGATGGAAATAGGAACACTATTTACTGGTGCTAAATGGATAGTTGAGGGAGACATAAAAGCCTGTTTCGACAGTTTTGACCACCATATAACCATAGAATTACTAAGGAAACGCATTAAGGATGAAGCATTTATATCTTTGATGTGGAAATTTCTTAGAGCCGGTTATATGGAACAATGGGAGTATCACACTACCTATTCCGGTTCTCCACAAGGTTCAGGCATGAGTCCGATTCTTGCGAATATTTATTTGCACGAATTTGATGTATTCATGGAAATGCTCAAGGTCAATTTTAACAAAGGAGATTCCATAAAAAGAAAGGTTCATAGAGACTATGACAAGGCAAGATGGGCATACAGAAAAGCAAAAGCTAATTTGGAAAATGCCCGTACAGAAGAGAATTTAAAAGCATTTAAAGAAGCCCAGAAAGTAATGTTGTCTACTCCGCACTTAGATGAGATGGATACAGATTATAAAAGGGTGCAGTATAATCGTTATGCTGATGATTTTCTGATTGCAGTTACTGGTTCAAAGGAAGATGCACTAAACATTAAGGAACAGGTACGGGTATTTTTGGAAGAAGAACTTAATCTAGTTATGTCGGAAGAAAAGACCCATGTTACACACTCTTCTGAAATGGTACGCTATTTAGGCTATGATATTCGAGTTTCAAGAAGTCAAGATGCCAAACGTACCAAGAAAGGAAAACAAAGAGTGTGGTATGGCAAAGTGCAGTTATATATGCCAAAGGAAAAGTGGATTGCAAAACTCCGAGAATATGGAGCCTTTATAATCAAGAAAGATGATGTTGGGAAAGAAGTATGGAAGCCGATTCACAGATGTGCTTTGATGTATCTTGACGAAGTGGCAATCATTAGTAAGTATAATGCTGAAATCAGAGGTCTGTATAATTATTATCGCATGGCAATAAATGTATGCAATTTGGGTAAGTTTCACTTTATTATGCGTGGAAGTTGTTTAAAAACGCTTGCGGCTAAGCATGATTCATCAATGATGAAAATGTTTAAGAAGTACCGCAGTGAAAACAGCGACTTTGGTGTGAATTATATGACAAAAAGTGGAATGAAGCGTTGTGAATTTTATAATGACGGTTTTAAACGTAATAAATGCGACGCTCCACAATATGCAGATATTATGCCACAGTACAGAACGCAGATAAAATCAACAAGTCTTGCGGGAAGAATCAAAAGTGGTAAATGCGAAGGATGTGGTGCAAGTACAGTTAAGATATATATGCACCATGTAAAACGGTTGAAAGACCTAAATGCAGACAATGAATTTGAAGCACTGATGATTGGAAAGAGACGTAAGTCTTTAGCATTATGCCCACTATGTTTTGAAAAGGCAACGAACATAAACACTTAAATAATGGAAAGATGGCGAGCCGTGTACATCGAGAGGTGTAAGCACGGTTCTGGAGGGGGTTACGCCAAGACCGCTGACGAAAGTTAGTATGGCGTGGTGTTGCCTACCTTATGAGATGTATGTCATGCAGCTATATCTACAGAAGGAAGCCTTGGAGGAAATGGGGATTTATCACTTTGATTCCTGGGCAGCAAATTTTGGAGAAGTAACAACAGCGTTGGAACTTACTGTAGAAGGAAGTGGATTCCGATTTAAGAGCCGGTTCAATAAGTTTACCAATCTACCAGAGCTTATGAAGTGTGGGACTGGCGTAAATGTACAGACACATCTTGTTGCAATGCACCATGTGGACTGTCCGTGGAAGCCTTCTTCTATTGAACAAAGAGAGGGGAGAGGTATTAGACAGGGGAATGAGAATAGTGAAATAGCAATTTACCGCTATGTAACTAAAGGAACCTTCGATGCCTATAACTGGTCGCTAGTAGAGAATAAGCAGCGATTCATCAGTCAAGTCATGACTAGTAAAGCGGTCAGCAGAACTTGTGAAGACATTGATGAAGCTACATTATCTTATGCAGAGATTAAAGCTGTGGCTACTGGTAATCCTCTGATTCGAGAAAAGATGGAGCTTGATAATGATGTTCAAAGACTAAAATTATTGAAATCCTCTTATGACAATCAAAGGTACGGATTACAGGATAATTTTATGATTCGATATCCAAAGCTCATTAAGACAGCAGAGGAAAAGCTTCTCTGTGTCAAGGTGGATGTTAAGACCAGAGATGCGGAACTGATTGATAATCCAGACTTTGCGATTAAGGTTGGTAGTGCAACCTATACCGAACGAGCCGATGGTGGAACCCAGATGCTTGCTGCTATTAGTAAAGCGAAGACAGGTGAAACAACTTCCGTTGGTAGTTTTCATCGATTTGAACTTTTGGTGGAGAAGAATTTCATGGGTACCAATTACATGGTGTTACGTGGAAAGACAGAGTATAAGGCAGAACTGTCAACCAGTCCAGTGGGAAGTATGATTAAGCTTGAGAACTTGTTCAATGGTCTGCATGAGAATGTTGAATTTTTGGAAAAGAAGATTGAGCAGTATTATCATGATTTGGATTCTTCTAAAGAAGAGTATGAGAAGCCCTTTGCTTACGAAAAGGAGTTACAGGAAAAACTGGCGAGACAGTTTGAACTGAATGCTCAACTAGACTTGGAGAATTCAAAGGTTGCTGACGCTGATATTGGGGGGGGTGGATGAATCAAAAGATTCTCATGATAGCAATGTGGCTGAGCGAGATGAGTCTTATCGAACGAATCAGGATGGCAAGAGCAGGTAGGTATGAGTATGAAGGGGATTGCTATCATGGCAGTCCCTTTTATCAGTAACAAAAAAGTAAATGATATTATAAAGGCTTTTAATTTCAGCAGAGGTGGTGATGAGCGATATGAAGTATAGAATTTATGAGGTGGAAGAAATGATTTCCGAGATGGATTTATCGGAAGTAGATGATGACATCGCAGAAACAGACGAGGATATGCAGTTAGTTATTAGTGGATGGTATGTAAATATTCCAGAACTAAGCCTTAATCTACGGGAAGGTGTGGTCTGTATCTGGGATGAAGAAGAAAAACTGTTTATGCCAGACTTTGCGGTCACCGTGATTTATGAGGGTGATATTGAAGGTAAAGACTGGATTTACTATGAACAGGATGGATTTGTTGTTACGCTGGCAAATTGGCTGAATGGTCGATTGCCAGTAGAACAAATCGAGCAGTTGAGATGTGAAATTGTGATACCACAGCAGGATGTTGTAGCAAATAATAATTAATCAAAGAAAGCGAGGAATAGCATATGAAATATTCAATTAAGGTAAACAGCATTAACAGTAAAGAAGGTAGCAATATTAAAGGATTTGCAACGGTAGTATTTGGCGACAGTTTTAAGATTACCAATATCGCAATCTTAGAAAACAAGGATAAGGATCAGCTTTTTGTCTCCATGCCCAGATATAAATCTACTGAGCGAGACGAGAACGGTGCAACAATCTATAAAGATGTGTGCAATCCGATTACAGCGGAATTTCGGGAAGAGCTTTATACATATATTCTCGAAGCTTATGAACGAGCAATTGCACCAGAGCAGGAGCAGGTTCAAGACAGTGGTAAGGGGACTAAGAGTGCTGAAGAAATGCCAGCATTTTCCGTAACGGTATCTCCTTATGAAAGGGATGGCAGTAACATTAAGGGACTTGCCAGAATCTATATTGAGGAAAGTTTTATTGTCAATAATGTAAACATTCTTTAAGGGAAAGAAAATATCTTTGTATCCATGCCAGCATATAAAACGAAGCAGAATGATGAGCAAGGGAAACCGATCTATCAGGATGTTTGTTATCCAGTAACCAAGGAGTTTCGTGAAAAACTCTATGCCGAAATTGTAAGGGAGTATGAACAGGCGAAAGAGAAAAGTCAGGATCAGACAAAGGATAATACAGAGAAACCAGCAGGGAACAGAGTGAATCAGCAGGAAAAAGAAGCTACACCTTTTCGATAGTAACTAAAAAGTGAACGGAAAGAGAAGTTTACTTATCTGGAATTAACGGGCGGGCTTTTTCCGCCCAATCAATGAATGGAGGAAAACCAATGGAAGCAGTAGAGAAATCAACACTTTTGAGAGATGAAATGATTATGGAGTTGTTGGAGCTTTTAAAACAAAATAGTATGCCACAAGAGGCAAATCATACGTATGAACTTTGCGCATATATAGATAGTTTGGAGAAAAAACTGGATGCAATGACAGAAGAATTAACAAACGTGAAGCAACACTTGAAAGATATGCAAGAAGATACCGTATTGAATAATCTGAAAGTTCAGGTACAGGCAGCATCAGAACGATTACAGGAACGCTGTAATATTATTAAAGAACAGCTATTTGTTGTTAAGGATAATATCAAATCGAAAGCTACAGATATCGTAGTAGAAGCAAAGAAGAAAGGGAAAGCAGCACTCAATAAAATCTCGGAACTTTTTGATGTAAAGGATAAGTTAATGGGGATTCGTGCACATGTGAAGGAATCTCAAAAAGAGGTTTCAGCAACAATTGCAAAGATTGATGCTTTTGGATCTGGAATGCGTGAAGCAAATCAGAAGATTGCCAATACATTTCGTACTTTTGCTGATAAGGAAACGGTTGATTATTCTCATTCAGAGAAGCAGTGGTCAAAAACTGAAATGGTTAAGAAACCTTGGGAAGCAAAGCAAAAGTTATTGGAAGCGATGGAGTTAAGGTTGGATGCGGCAATTGATAAGACAGAGAATCTGGCAAGGGACGTAGAGATTGATCATATGATGAAGAAATTTGATTCATTGATGGAGAAGGCTCATACAGAGCAGGTTATTTCTATGGTGGCAGAACCAGATTCTCAATATGGGGCTGAGGTTTTTGAGGAATATGAGAGGGGAAAAGGTAATTGTGAATCTGCTCCAGAGACAACACATTCTAAAATAAAGAATGATGGGAAGTCCAGATAGGAGGAGCCAATGACAGATAAGAAACAAGTTGTGAGCAGTGAGGAGAAATTATTATGGTCATATTTTATGAATGATAAGGGAGAACTGGAATACTATAAGCTCTGTGAGCAGTGTAAGAATGATTGCAAGCAGAGCTTTCGGATCAGCGGAATTAGGTGCCCAAAGTTTAGTGATTAATAATTTGAGATGAGTATGGGAGTGTATTACATACTCATCTTTTCTTTATATGTGTTTATCTTAGACAAATTGCAATGTATACAAAGGAGCATAGAAGAACGTATTAGAAAAGATAGAATTGAAAAGTGATGTTTTTATTTGTTTTTTTCTGTGATAAAATATTTGAAATATTCCTATTATAGTTTGATTCAGCATCAGTAAGCCCTTTATGCATAATTAGAGGCATTGTTATTCGACGAATAGGCCTATATTTTGAAGTGATTTAAAGGGAGATCATAAGATGAGGAGGATAAAAAATTGTTTAATGTAGAAAACAGATTACAGGAGATTAATGATATTGTTTCGGATAAAGAACTTTTTTTGGAATACGGTCTTTTATCACTTGCTTTTTTTGAGATTAAAGAATATATAGATTTAGTGTGTGAAATAAATCGCTCTAGAGAAAAAATCATCAAAACAGTCCAAAGATCTGCTTATATTCCTTTGTATAAAAAGGTTTATAAAGCTCAAGGCAAAAAATTAAATGCGATTTTATCAAATATCAAAAATAGAACCATTACTATATATCCGATACCAACGGAAGAAGAGATGAGAAATAGTTGTTTGGAGACTTTAAGATATAATGATTCAATGACTGCAATGGATAATTTATTCGCTTATGCAGAACAAAGAATTAAAAGAGCACTTAATTTAAGTAACGAAGAACTATATGTTTTAAATCATTGTCCGTGCGTGTATTACAACAATAAAAATAGTTATATAGGTGGGAACTTCGGATATCGCTATAAGAATGAACTTATCGTTTACAAAAATGTATATGCTGCTACAGATGGAATGCATCATTTTGTAACTTATACAAATGATAATAATTCCTTAGCAGATCAAAGGGCATTATTAAATATTCTTGCATTTCTTAACGGAAGCCCCAATTTCGAACTTACAAAAAATCCGGGATTTAATCAGAAGTTAGATGACTTGTATCAACGATTCGATCTATTAGATAGTATCCGACTAAGAGATTCAAATTATCTAAGGTCTGATACTGATAAAGCGATTTATTTGGAGTTACCTATAATAAAAAACAAAAATTACTACAATGTTGTTATTTTTAAAGATATGGTACATGAAGGGATTTTAGATTTGTACCATGCTTCGTTAAAACAATTTGAGCCACTTCCGAGATGTGTATTTTTATATAGAGTGTTTGAATATGCAGCGTCAAGCCATTATAAGCCCACCTTTCAACCACCAGAATATAAGGTTGAAGATGCGATAGATTACTATCTGACGAAAGCATTGCAGTATAACCCTAATCCCTTATACTATGTAAGATTTTCCAACAGGAAGGTAATAATAAATAATTATTTTACTGCTTTGAAAAACGAAGCGAGAAAAATACTTTTTGAATGGAAGAGTAATCGGGTTCTAAAGAATAAAACAAGTGGAGAAATTATATATTTGACAGGAAGAAATTTTACGGCTCATGGCGGTAACGGAGAACGCAATATGCAATATGATTATGATAAAAACTACATTCATATAAATAATATAAATATCATGTTAGAGCTAATTGCCCGTTATGTAATAGAACTATTAAATCCAAACATTAGAAAAATTG
>OJKA01000713.1_pt1 | contig 10761 bp, 10 predicted proteins | sample 1596451 | NCBI WGS metagenome assembly OJKA01 (sample SAMEA4350155, study PRJEB24818) | metagenome | biome: human; feature: gut; material: faeces | place: Denmark | collected 2013-09 | reverse complement strand
TCCGCATACTGTACCGCGAAGGTGGTCAGTTCCATCATGGGCGAATATTTTTTGAGGATGATCTCCCCTTCCCTGTCCGTGAATATTTCTAATGGCGTACCTTCTCTGAGTCTCAGGGTACGGCGGATTTCCTTCGGGATGACCACACGTCCAAGATCGTCAATTCTTCTTACTATTCCTGTAGCTTTCATAAACAAAATTCCTCCATTTTACTTTCTGACATTTATCTTCTTTGTTGCCCGTAAATGTAGTATCTGTAAAAGAGAGGAATTTATACTAAAGCAGCCTTCAAAGTCATTATGAGGTTTATATATTATTGGACAAACTGCTCTATGTACCGTTTGGAAAGCCTTAAACTGTCCAGGATCCGCTCCCGGTCTGTTTCAAACGCCCGGTCCTCCACCTCCACGCAGGTAAACCCGTCATACCCGATATCGGTAAGCGCGGACACATAGCGTCCCCAGTCCACATCCCCAAGCCCCGGAAGCTTGGGCGCCATGTATTCCAAAGGATAGGCCATGGTGCCGACCCGGGCCAGTTTCCAGGGATACACCTTAATGTCCTTATAATGCACATGGAAAATCCGGTCGCTGAATTCATAGATTGGCTGGATATAGTCCATCATCTGCCATACAAAATGGCTGGGGTCATAATTGATGCCGAAATTCCTGCTGGGTATGATATCAAAAAGCGTTCTCCAAAGCGCAGGCGTGGTAAACAGATTCTGGCCTCCCGGCCATTGCTCCGGGCCGAACAGCATGGGGCAGTTCTCAACCGCAATTTTTACATCGTGCTCCTCTGCATACCGTATGATAGGAGGCCATACCTGCCTGAACGTTTCAAGGTTTTCCTCCACACTTTTTGTCTGTTCCCTTCCGATGAAGGTTGTGACCAGGCCCACTCCCAGTTTCTGGGAAAAACATATGACCTTCTTCAGATGGGCAATGGCTGCTTCCCGTTTCTCCAGATTGCTGTCCATTGTATTGGGATAATATGCCAGGGCGCTTATGGCAACTCCTGTCCTGCTGCTTATTTCCTTAATATGCTCCACATATCCATGGCTGGTATTGTCTACATCGATGTGGCTTACCCCTGCGTACCGCCGTTCCGCTTTTCCGTCCGGCCAGCATGCGGCTTCAACACACTGATACCCCATCCCGGCAGCAGTTTCCATCATTTCCTCAAATGTCCATCCATCCAGGATAGCGCTTACAAACCCTATCTTCATCCTATTCCCCTCCGCCTATCCTAATTGTTTTTCCTGTTTTGGCAGATTCCATACTTGCAAAAACCGCTTTCATGGCGCTTAATACGCTGCTTCCGCTGATTGGCGGTTCTTTGCCCTGGACAATGCACTCCACGAAGGCATCAATCACACCGGACCTGGTCTGTTTATCATTGGTCTGGATCTGGTCCACATTATAAAGGATTACCTCATTGCCCGGTTTTATGATTTTAATACAATATTCCGGGTCCTCGTATATCCGCATGATTCCCTCAGTGCCATACAATACGGTGGAATTATCCTCCTGCCCATAATAGGTCCAGCTGGCTGTCATGGTCCCGACCACACCGGATTCCATCTTATAAATACAGATTGCATTGTCGTCCACTTCAATCAGACGGCCGCTGCCATCCTTCTTGTCCAGGGATGCCATGACCGCTGTGGCTTCTGCCACATGTTCCCCGAGAAGATATTGGATTAAATCCGTTTTATGGATCCCCAAATCCGCCATGGCGCCCATGGCCGCCTTTTTCTTGTCAAAAAACCATGTATCCCGGCCCGGGTCAATGCTCCAGCCCTCCGGTCCTCCATGGCCGAAGGTTGTCCTGAATGTAATGATCCTTCCGATATCCCCGCGTTCAATCAGCTGCTTTGCAAGCACATGCCCCCTGGCAAGCCTCTGGTTCTGTCCGATCATCAGGCATTTCCCTGATTCCCTCGCCGCGGCTACCATCTGACGGCATTCCGTAAGTGACACTGCCATAGGCTTCTCGCACAGGACGTCCTTCCCTGCCTTTAACGCCTCAATGGAAATTTGGGCGTGAAGCTCATTGGGCACGCATACGGAAACAGCGTCAATCTCCTTATCCTGTAAAAGCTCCCTGTACGTGCCATAGGCACGTCCCCCATACTTCTTTGCAAGGAATCTTGCCCTTTCTGCATTTACATCATAAAACGCAGCCAGCCTGGAGTCCTGGTTGTCCATGTATTCAGGGATATGCCTTGTCTGTGCAATCTTCCCGCATCCGATTATTCCTATGTTTTTCATCATGAACCTCCTTTAATTCTTTGTCAGCATATGGACCCTGATTGCACTGATGCCAAGGGAAATGATGATCAGTGCGCCTGAGGCGATTTCCTGCAGGTAAGAATTTACGCCCAGTATGTTTAATACATTGGAAATAAGTCCCATCAGCAGCACGCCAAAAAATGTGCCTATGATATTTCCTTTTCCTCCGTTAATAGGCGCCCCGCCAATCACAACAGCCCCCATGGCCTGAAGCTCATATCCGGCTCCTGTGGACGGAAGGGCCGAACCCACCCTGGACAGCAGCAGGACCGCTGCCAGTCCCACAAAGAAACCGTTCATTGCAAAAAATACCAGCTTGTTCCCCGTTACCTTGATACCGGACAGGAAGGCTGCCTTTTCATTGGAACCAATGGCAAAAATACGGCGCCCAATCTGCGTATACCTGAGTATGATGCCCACCACCACACAGCCGATGAGGCTGATAATGAAAATCAGGGGAATTGCCCCGAACAGGCGGAACCGGTTCATGGCGTCAAATTTCCCATATACGGTCTGTATCACGCCCTTGGTCAGATATAGGGCGGCGCCCGTATATACGCTGGTTGTGGCCAGGGATATGATAAAGGACGGGGCTTTGAATAAAATTGACAGGACTCCGTTAAAAAAGGTACAGAACATGGCTGTGGCTATGCCTGCGGCGGCAGCGGCCGGAATCGGAATGCCGGAATTCATCATCATGGCCATAAGACAGGAGCTTAAGCCTATGACCGCGCCCACGGATATGTCAAAATTCCCCGATATGATCAGTATGGTGGCGCCTGCGGCAACCAGGCCCAGCACTGCAATCTGCTCAAATATGTTCATTACATTGTTCAGCATGAGGAATCTCGGATTTTTCAGCGCCGTAAGCACGGATATCAGCAAAATAATCAACAGAAGTATGAGCCACTGCTGACTGAGAATTTTATATTTCAAGTTATTTCTGTCCTTCATCTGCCCTTCACTCCTTCACACCAATATATTCTTTTATGAGCCTGTCCTCTGTGGCCCCTTCCGAATCCAGGATGTTCCCCAGGCGTCCGTCCCTCCTGTCCCCGATCCGGTCGCTCATGGATATAAGCTCCGGCATGTTTGAGGAAACCATTATCACGATTTTCTGCTCCATTGCCAGTTTTTCAATCAGTTTATAAATCTCCTCCCTGGCGCCCACATCCACGCCTTTGGTGGGTTCGTCAAAAATATACACATCCCCTTCTTCCAAAAGCCACCGCGAAATCACGACCTTCTGCTGGTTGCCCCCGCTAAGGTTCCCTACCTCCTGGTCCTGGCTAAACACCTTTATCTGCAGCTTTTGTATGCTTTCCTCCACAAGGTTTCGCTCCTTTTTCAGGTTCAGGAAAAAGGACCTGTCATTTCTTGAGATGGTAAGGTTTTCCTTTGCTGAGCGTATCAGGAACAGTCCTTCGCCTTTCCGGTCCTCCGATACAAGGAATACCCCCTTATTTACCGCGTCCTTGGGGTTCCTGGGCGTCACGTCCTTCCCATCCAGGATAAGCGTTCCCGAATCCCTTGGGTCTGCCCCGTAAATCATGCGGACCAGTTCTGTCCTTCCGGCCCCTACCAGGCCCCCCAGTCCAAATACTTCTCCCCTGGATACGGTAAAGCTTACGTCCTTCACAATCCGGTTGCCGGAATAGTGCTCCGCCTTCAGGGCCTGGTCTCCGGACGGGGTGCTTGCCTTCTGATAAAATTGGACGCATCCCTTCCCACCATTGCCTTAATCAGCTCATCCTGGTCTGTCTCCTTCAGTACAAGCCTTCTGACCATGGCGCCGTCCTTCAGTACATAGGCAGCATCCCCCAGGCGGAACATTTCCTCCAGATAGTGGGAAATATATAGGATGCCCAGCCCCTTTTTCCTAAGCTGTTCCACCAGGTTCATAAGGGACGCGGTCTCTTCCTCCCCCAGGGACGCCGTGGGTTCATCCATGATTAAAATACGCGCTTCCTGATACAAAGCCTTAGCAATCTGGAGATTCTGTTTCTGTCCCGGCGAAAGCTCCTCCACCAGCATGGAAGGGTCTATATCCATGCTGAGGCTCTTAAGCAGTTCCTCTGTCTTTTTTTCCTGTACCCGGTTGTTGACAAAGGCACCTGTCTTCAATATCTCATTTCCCAGGAAAATGTTGTCAGAAACCGTAAGGGACCCCACCAGGTCGGCGTCCTGATAAATAGTGGCAATCCCCAGCGCCATGGCCTGTCCCGGTGTCAGCCTGTCATATGTGGTCCCAAAAATCGTAATCCGGCCTTTATCCGGTTTCTCAGCCCCGGAAAGTATTTTTATCAGGGTGGATTTTCCGGCCCCATTTTCCCCGGCCAGGCATATGATCTGCCCTGCCTCCAGCTCCAGGCCCACATCCCTCAGTACCTGTATGCCGGAAAAGGATTTGCAGATTCCATCCATGGATAATATGTTTCCCAAATTCCTTCCCCTCCCTATCTATAAATGGGGATTCATATGAACCCCCATCCAATCCATTCATTATTGCACTAAATCCGGAAAATACTCTTTGGTCAGATCCCAGTAACACTCATCCACTTCCCAGGGAACAACCTTTGTCTTGTCGTCAATGTTGCTCTGGTCCACAGGCATGATGGGAAGCTCAACCTGCTGCTGTACCGCCGTGTTCTTTCCTGTCGCATACTGGTTCAGGACCTGGTAGGAGACAAGTCCCTCCCAGCCCGGGGAGGAAGAAATGGTGTAAGCCAGCTTGCCGTTCTTAATCAGCGGAAGGCCCGCAGGGGAACCGTTCTGGGATACCACCTTATACTGATCCGCCACTCCCTGTGAATCCAGCATCTGGATGATGCCGGCAGCCATATCTTCATTCATGACAAATATAACTGAGAAATCCTTGCCTGAGGCGATTGCATCCTGGGCAACGGTAATGGCCTTGCTTGGGTTATATTCGCCTTCCTGGATATCAATGATCTTGTTCTTTCCAAGTTCATCCACCTTGGCCTGCATGGCTTCATTGATCCTCTGGCAGGGAACGGACTCAAAGTTTCCTGTTATGACAAAAATATTTTCCCCCGGACAGTTATCCGCAAACCACTGGCCGTAATTATTGCCCATCTCAGTCCAGTCAAAGTCAATGGCCGCAACAATGTCATTGCCATTGTTGTCCAGCGCCGTTCCCACACTGTCCGTGGAAACCAGCGGGATACCGGCCTTTGCACATTTCTCAGCTGCAATTTTAGCGCCGCTTTCATTAAATGAGAAGATACATAAACCGTCCACGCCCTGGTTAATCATGGAGTCAATATTAGAAACTTCCTTGCTGACATCATAATCAGAATTCAGCACCACCACTTTGTTGCCGTCCTTCTCCGCGCCCATCTGGAATCCTTCCACGTTTCTCTGATACCAGGTGTCCGGCCCCGGGGTGATATAGCCATAAACCTTTCCTCCCCCGCTCTCCTCCTTGGATTCCTCCGATGCCTCTGCTTTTGGGGCCTCTGTGGATTCCGGCACCGCCTTTTCTTCTTTTGCAGCTGTCTGTGCCGCCGTGGTCTTCTCCGGCTGGGATGATCCGGAACAGGCCGTCATCAGGGCCATCCCTGAAACCATCATCAATGCCAACAGTCTTCTTCTCATGTTACACCCTCCTTAGTTAAATGTTTTTGTTTCTATTTATAAATATCCATTTATAAATTCTTTCTCAGGAACTGAAGCCCTTCTGATGCCAGCGCGTCCTGGCTGGCAGCCAGCGGCCTCCATAAGGACACTGCCTTGGCTATCTCTTTTATATCCGTGGTAAACGATTCAATCACCACTGCCCCGTCATAATCAATCTCCTTTAAGGCCTGGCTGATTTCCTTCCAGTCCAGATGGTCCTCTCCCGGCGTGCCCCTGTCATTGGAACACGCATGGAAATCAAAAAGCCTGTCCCCCGCCATCCGGATTGCCTGTCCCAGGTTCTTTTCCTCAATGTTCATATGGAATGTATCCAGCAGGAAGCCTACATTATCACAGCCGATTTCATCCAGCAGCCGGATTCCCTGCTGGACCGTATTGAGGAAATCCGTCTCAAACCGGTTCAGGGTTTCCAGCGCCAGCCGGATTCCCTTTGACGCGGCGTAGCCTGCAAGCTCCCTGAGATTGCCTGCTGCGTACGCCCATTGCCTTTTCCGTTCTTCTGTTGATGCCAGCCTTGCCCTGCCCGTGGCCGCATACATGGGACCCGCCACATAGGGTGAACCCAGGATGGAAGCCATATCAATCAAGGTCCTGATATACGCCATCCCATTATCCCGGTAATCCGGGTTATCGGAGCTGATATCCCGTTCTATCCCAAAAGCCCCGCATATGTTCACCTGTATGCCAACCCGGTCGGCTTCATGCTTCACAAAGACCGGGTCAAAGGATGCCGGATCCTCCACTCCGATTTCGTAGATATCAAATCCAAGATCCTTTGCATGTTTTAACTGGTCTATGGTATCGTTGGAAAACGGCGACACCCAGATATAGGAACTTACACCGAATTTCATTTTGCCTCCTTATGTTCGTTTTACATTATTATGTAAAATTTTTATTTTTTCTCCTATTTTTCATGGTTTTTCATCTATTACTATATCTTTTTTTCATATTATTGTCAATACTTAATAAAAATTTACATTTTTTACATTTCTTCTGTACATTTCCAACAATTTGGTGTATCCTAGATATATCATTTGATTGCGAGGTATCAGATATGCCAACAAAACCAACCATTTCACAGATAGCGGACCTGTCCGGCGTTTCCATTGCGACCGTATCACGTTTCATCAATCATACAGCCGTGGTCAAGGGCAGCACTGCCAGAAAAATCATGGATGCAATCCAGTCCCTGGAGTATCCGTTACCGGAGAATTTCATTACCACCAACCAAAAAAAAGACGGCAAGGTGATACTGATCAATATCCCTTCCGTTTCCAATCCCTTTTATAACGATGTAATTAAAGGCGCGCAGGATGCCGCGCTGCGCCACGGTTACTACACGCTGGTCAATGTACAGCATCTGAACACCACAACAAAATCCACATTCTTCAACCTTTTAAACAATATCAACCTCTGCGGCGCCATCATATTAAATGCGGTAGACCAGGGATACTTTAACAGCCTGTACCATACCCTCCCCTTTGTACAGTGCTGCGAATATACGGAAAACCAGGACCTGGTCTCCTATACCAGCATTGACGACAGGGCCGCTACCAAGAAAATGATGGACTACATACTGTCCACCGGCCATACGAAAATTGCCTTCCTGTGCGGGCCGGACCGTTATAAATACGCCCGTCAGAGAAAGGCCGGATATATCCAGACCCTAAAAGACGCAGGCCTGCCGGTTAATAAGGACTGGATCATACAGCTGCCTGAACTGGACTTTGATATGGCCCTTTCCTCCATCCACCAGCTGATGTCCCAGAAAGAGCGTCCCACTGCTGTATTTGCGGTCTCCGATGTACTTGCAGCGGCTGCCATACGGGGCTGCCGCCTGGCGGGCCTCTCCGTGCCCGAGGATATCATTGTAACCGGATTCGACAATGTCAGCATATCCCAGGCAGCCTCCCCCTCCATCACGACCATTAACCAGCCCAAGTACCAGCTGGGTTATATGGCCTGCGAGCTGCTGATAGAAAAGCTCCATACCCCAGGCGTCAAACCGCGCCAGGTCCTGCTCAATACCGAGCTCATCATACGTGAGTCCACCCAGAAGTAGACAACCTATGAAAAATCCCGGCCCGGATGCATATGGCTGCGCCTGGACCGGGATTCCCCCGTTATGGCATAAGCTGTCTGGCACATGTGTGCAGTCACTTCACGGACAGGCCCCTAAAGTCCCCCCGGTCCGTCACCACCTCATATCCGATGGAAGCCATGCGCTGTTTTAATTCTTTTATATTAGCCGCGGCTTCCACGCCCGTGCTGATCTTATTATCATAAAGCATATACTTTTTGCGCACATCAAGAGGCGAAAGGTTGGGCATGACCACATTGGCCCCGGCCAGTACGCCCTGTTCCCGGCCGTTTGGCGCAGCAGTGCCAAGGGCGGTGGTTGCAGGCAGGAGCACGTCCGGAAGCATAAGCCGCACAATGGCCAGAAGCAGGAGCGTCTGGCGCAGCGTGCCTGCCGGACGGCCCCCAAAGGGCGTGTCATGGTGCGGGATGAACGGGCCGATCCCCACCATCTGGGGCTGAAGCCCATACATATACTCCAAATCCTCCGCAATGTGTCCCGTTGTCTGGTAAGGCGCGCCCACCATGATGCCGCAGCCGGTCTGGTAGCCGATTTTCTTTAGGGATTCCAGACATTCCTTCCTGTGCCCGGAGGACATCTGGGGCGGATGAAGGCTGGCATAATGACATGGGTTGGCGGTCTCATGGCGCAGCAGGTAACGGTCTGCGCCTGCATCAAACCACATTTTATAAGTATCATATTCCTTTTCCCCTACGGACAGGGTGATTGCACAGTCCGGGTAGGTGCTTCTGATGCGCTCTACCAGGTAAGCAATCTTTTGGTCGCTGAACCACGGATCCTCCCCGCCCTGGAGCACGAAGGTCCTGAACCCCAGCCCATATCCGGTATGGCAGCAGTCCATTACCTGTTCCGGCGTCAGCCTGTACCGGGATGCTTTCTGGTTGCTCCTGCGGATACCGCAGTAGTAACAGTCGTTTTTACAATAATTGGTAAATTCAATCAGCCCACGGACGAAAACACGGTTCCCGTAACTGGCCAGCGCCTGTTTCCTTGCTTTCCCATAGAGATACCCATCCTGTTCAGGCTCTATATTGTCCAGCAGGAAACAGAATTCCTCCCTGGACAGGATATGGGACTCTGCCAGCCGGTCCACAAGGTTTTCTATGCGCTTTGCACCGTCCATACGTTTTACGCTTTCCATCACGCACCTCTTTCCATCACTTCTTTTAATCCCACCGGCAGGACACATGTATATGTGCGGTCTTTATGTTTCAGCGGATACAGCTTTACCTCCACTCCAAACGCCTCATCCAGATGTTCCTCGCTCAGCACCCTGCCGGTTGGACCGAATATGGCCTCCCCCTGTCTGGTAAGCAGAAGGGCTTTCTGGGAAATGGACAGGGCGTGTTCCGGATAATGGGTATTCACAATGGCTGAGATTCCCTTTTCCCTGCACAGCCGTTCAATGGTTTCCAGCACAATCAGCTGGTTCCTGAAATCCAGGTTGGACTCCGGCTCATCCAGGACCAGGATGGAGGGTCCGCCGGCCAGCGCCCTGGCAATGAGCACCATCTGGAGTTCCCCTCCGCTGATACGGCTGCAGAGCCTGCCTTTAAGATATCCGATTCCAATCTCCTCCATACAGGCCAGGGCGATTTCCCGGTCCGCTTTTTTTGGCTGGCCAAAGGTGCCCAGGTACGCATTCCTCCCCAGAAGGACCATATCCTCCGCATGATAGGCAAAGGCGGACGCCTTGGCCTGGGGTACGTATCCGATTTTCTGCCACAGCTGGTGATACGGGATTTCCTTTATGCTGATCCCGTCAATATACGTGCCCCCTGTCTTCCATTCCAGAAGGCCCAGCATACATTTAAGAAGGGTTGTCTTGCCTGCGCCGTTGGCGCCCAGTACGGACATCACCTCCGGCTTATCCATGATGAAATCCACATGGCTGAAAATACATTCCTCCCGGGGATATCCGAATCCCCCGTCCTTTACCTCAAACCTCATAACCGGATACCTCCTGTCTTTCTGAGGAGCAATATGAAACATGGCGCTCCAATAAGGGATGTTAATATGGAAACCGGTATCTCCGATGCGGTGACTGACCGTGCCGCCGTATCGATGATAAGCATGAACACTGCGCCGAACGCCATGCTGGCCGGCATGACGGAGCTGTTGTCATTGCCGAATATCATGCGCACCATATGGGGAATGAGCAGCCCCACCCATCCAATCTGGCCGCACATGGACACCACTGCCGCCGTGACCATGGCTGACCCCACGATCACAAGTCCCCGGATCCTCCTGACCGGGATTCCCAGGGACCTGGCCTCATCCTCGGGCAGGGACATGGAATTAAGCTTCCACCTTAACAGGAACAGCAGCACGCTGCCTATCAGGATGAACGGCGCCCCCATGACCAGGGTGGCCCTTGTGGTGCTTGCCATGCTGCCCATGAGCCAATAGGAAATGGCGGGAAGCACATCCTGGGGGTCGGCAGCGTATTTCACCAGGGAGACAAGGGCTGAGAACAGGGAACTGACCACCATGCCGGCCAGTATGACCATAAGGGGAGGCATGGCGCCTTTGACCCGTCCCACGCTCCAGGCCATCAGCACTGCCGCGATTCCCAATATCATGGCCAACAGCTGGATTCCGAATGCAGGCAGCCCCAGGAGGATCCCAAGCACCGCGCCAAAGGATGCGCCGTTGGCAGCCCCCAGGGTGTCCGGCGTGGCCAGGGGATTGGCAAACAGCCCCTGG
>OJKA01000690.1_pt1 | contig 11023 bp, 10 predicted proteins | sample 1596451 | NCBI WGS metagenome assembly OJKA01 (sample SAMEA4350155, study PRJEB24818) | metagenome | biome: human; feature: gut; material: faeces | place: Denmark | collected 2013-09 | reverse complement strand
CCGTACTGTTGACAAACCGGGTGGCCGGATTGGTGATGGAGGAGAAAAAGGTGGCCCGCAGGCTGTACCCGGCCAGGCGGTTATTGATCTCCTCGAATTTACGCTGGGCCTCCTTCTGATAACCAAATGCCTGAACCACCTTCATATTTCCAAGCATCTCGTCTGTCAATGCCGTAAGTTCTCCCCTGGTCACGGACTGATGCCTGAACATAACAAAGGTCCTCTTTGCTATAAAGCTGGCCACAAATAGGGAGATAGGGGTCAGAAGGACCACCACCAGGGTAATGGCCGGGTGAATGGAGAGCATAAATAACAAGGTTCCCACAATGGTGAGCACGCCTGTGAACAGCTGGGTAAATCCCATGAGCAGACCTTCCGGGAACTGGTCAATGTCCGCAATGATCCGGCTGATGATGTCACCGGACGGGTGGGCGTCAATATAGCTTAATGGCAGGGTCTCCAGATGGTTGAATGCCCTGGTCCGGATATCCTTTACCACCCGGTAGGTTATGGTATTGTTGATGTGGTTCATCAGCCACTGGGAAACTGCCGTCAGCCCCACCGCGCCCAGGATTTTCCACAGTATCCTGGTCAGACCGGCGAAATCCACATTTCCCTGTCCCACAATGCGGTCCACTGCCCGGCCTGTAAGTATGGGGACGTAAAGTGTAAGGGCCACCGTAATCAGCGCCAGGATAAGGGACATGATGACGCCCCACCTGTACTGTCCTATATAATCCAGGATACGTTTCAGGGTCTCCATGCTCTTGTTTTTATCTAAATCCTTATGTTTACTGCTCATCCCGCTCCACCTCCTCCCTGGAAAGCTGTGACAGACAGATTTCCCTGTACACCTCACATGAGTTAAGCAGCTCCTTGTGTGTTCCCATGCCTGCCAGGGCGCCCTCATCCAATACAAGGATCAAATCCGCCTGTTTAATGGTGGTTGCCCTCTGGGACACAATGAACACGGTCATGTCCTTTGTACCCTGGCGGATTGCCTTTCTCAGCCTGGCGTCCGTGGCAAAATCCAGGGCGGAAGCGCTGTCGTCCATGATAAGGATCTCCGGCCTGCGCACCAGGGCCCTGGCAATGGTAAGCCGCTGCCGCTGGCCCCCGGACAGATTGCGGCCTCCCTGGTCAATGTGCAGCATAAGCCCCTGGTCCTTATCATTCACGAATTCCCTTGCCTGGGCCATGTTAAGGGCATCGTATATCTCCTCATCGGACGCGTCCTTCTTCCCCCACTTCATGTTGTCCCGCAGGGTTCCCTTAAACAGGACCGGGCGCTGGGGGACCACGCCGATTTTGGAGCGCAGTCCGTCCAGGGTATGGTTCCTTACATCCACGCCGTCCACCAGCACCTGTCCTTTGTCTGCATCGTAAAAACGCGGGATCAGGTTCACCAGCGTGGTCTTGCCGGAACCCGTGCCGCCAATCACGCCAATGGTCTGTCCATGCATAGCCTTAAAGGAAATGCCGCTTAGGGCCGGCGCTTTGGCACCGCTGTATACGAAATCCATGTCCCTGAACTCAACCTTTGGCACCGGGCCTCCGGCCGATGGACCGGTGGACGGCAGGCTTTCACAGAAATCTTCCTTTCCATGGCTTACGTTTTCTTGAATCCCCTTTCCATGGCTTACGTTTTCTTGGATTCCCCCTCCAAGGCTTCCGTTTTCATGAGTTCCCCCTCCGAGGCTTCCACGTTCCTTCACGCTGGTCTCCACCTGGAAAATGCTGTCCACCCGGTTCATACAGGCGGTTGCCTTGGATATGAGGATGATCAGGTTCGCCATCTTGATTAATTCCACCAGTATCTGGGACATGTAGTTTACCAGGGCAATCACCTTGCCCTGGGTTATGGTTCCGCTGTCCACCTGTTCCCCTCCCACCCAGATAACAGCCACGATGGCCACATTGATGATTACATAGGTGACTGGATTCAGGAGGGCGGATATCTTTCCCACAAAGACCTGCATCTGGACCAGGCGGTCATTTTCCCCCTCAAACTTCCCAACCTCGCTTTCCTGGCGGTTAAAGGCCCGGATGACCCTGACCCCCATCAGGTTCTCCCTGGTGGTCAGAAGCACCTTATCCAGCTGTCTCTGGACCGACCGGTAAAGGGGCATGCTGACCAGCATGATGCCGAACACCACCACACAGAGCACGGGGATGGTCACCACAAATACCATGGCCGAACGCAGGTCCACTGTAAATGCCATGATCATTGCGCCAAACACCACGAATGGGGAGCGCAGCAGCAGGCGCAGCGTCATGTTTATACCGTTCTGCACCTGATTGATATCACTGGTCATACGCGTGATTAAGGTGGCCGTGCCCACGGAGTCTATCTCTGCATAGGACAGGGTCCCGATGTGCTTATACAGGTCATTCCTGAGGGCTGTTCCCGCCCCGGTGGCCGCCTTGGCCGCAAAATACTGGGCGGTCAGTGAGCAGGCCAGGCCCACAAGGGCCAGCAATAAAAGCAGGCCTCCCATTTTCATGATATAGCCCCCATCCCTGTTCCTGATGCCCACATCCACCATGCTGGCAACCACAAGGGGCACCAACAGTTCAAAGCTGGCCTCCAGCATTTTAAACAGGGGGCCAAGGATGCTTTCCTTCCTGTAGTCCTTCATGTAGCTTAACAGTCGTTTCATACCGATGCTCCATTCCTAAAATATTGTCATTTCCCACACTGTCTGGTATTATATCATAGGAATAACCATATTTAAAATATTGTTTTAATATATCATATATACGTTTTTAGTATAGGAGGATTTTGCCGTGAACCTGAAACAGATGGAATATTTTATAACAATTGTCAATGAAGGAAGCATTTCCGCTGCCTCCAAAATACTCCACATATCCCAGCCGCCCCTAAGTACCCAGATGAGACTCCTGGAGCAGGAACTGGGCGTCACCCTTTTTGAGCGCGGCTCCCGCGCCATTGCCCTGACCCATGCCGGCAAGGTGTTTTATGACCGGGCCCAGGGCATACTGGACATGACCGGGGCCGCACGCCAGGAACTGGAGCAGATGGGACGCGGACTGCATGGATTTTTACGGCTGGGCATGGTTTCATCCACGGAAACCAGTTCCATCATTGGACGTATTGCGGATTTCCGCAGCCAGCATCCCGGGATATATTTCCGTATCTACGAGGGAAATACGAATCAGCTCATGGATAAGCTGAACACCGGGCTGATTGAGGCAGCCATTGTACGGACCCCGTTCCCCGAGGATTCCTATGAATGCTCCTATCTGGCGGAAGAACCCATGATGGCCGTGGGGATGCCGGGACATTTCCCGGATGCGGCAGCGGACAGCATCAGCCTGGAACAGCTTTGCACCTGCCCGCTGATTATCTACCGGCGCTGGGAAGGGGAGCTTAACCGCCTGCTCCCCCGTGAACGCCAGGATTACCTGTGCATCAATGACGATGCCCGCACCAGCCTTACGTGGGCCGGCACGGGCATCGGTGTTGCCATTGCTCCTGCTTCCATTGCCCGGCGCGCGCATCCGGGAATGCTTGTAAAGACCATTACCACTCCGGGCTTCACTTCACGCATCACGCTGATACGGCGCCGGGATGCGGCCATGTCCTCCATCGGACAGGATTTCATCCGCTATTTTAAAGAGGGATGGGACATCATTCCCGCCCGAACAGTTCCTTCCAGTAATAATTAATCTCTGCCCCGAAAAACAGGATGCACATGCACATATAGAGCCACAGCAGCAACAGCACGATGGCTGTAAGGCTGCCGTACATATAAGAATAATTCTTTCCCCCGATATGGTTGAAATACAGGGAAAATGCAAAGGAAAATGCCATCCACCCCACGGTTGAGAACACGGCTCCCGGAATCTGCTCCCGCAGCTTTAGCTTCTTATCCGGCACAAAGGTATAGATTCCAAGGAAGAACATAATCAGGATCATCAGCGCCCAAAGGGCCCTGAAATTGATGATATGGGTGACCACATCTGCCACAATAGGGAAACGGTTTACCATAAATGCCTGAATCATGTTCCCAAAGACCAGAAGGCCAAGGGAAAGGATGCATACCAGTATGAATACAATGGTATAACCCGAGCAGATGAGCCGGCCCACCACATACCAGCGCTTCTCCCCATGCCCATGGACCCGGTTAAGTCCCCTGGCCACGCTGAACATCCCCCTTCCCGCCGACCACAGGGCCGTGATTGCCGTAACGCTTATCATGGTGGCCGGCGATTTAAGAGACAGGTCATTCACCACCCTGAAGGCCAGGGATTTGTAATCCACAGGCACCAGACCTACAATCAGTTCCATGAACTGCGCATTGCTGATGCTTGGTATCATCTGTACGGCCGTCAGCAGCAGCATGATAAACGGCACCACGGACAAGATAATGAAAAAAGAAACCTGGGCCGCGTACACAGTCATCTCATCCTCTGCATATTTATCATATACCTGTTTCACTGCCACGATTAAACCGAACATAAACACTCCTCTGATACTTAATATATTTCCCTGAAACTGCTCTCTTTAATCACTGGGATCATCTCTGTTTCCATACGTTCTATGCGTATGAAACGTCCCTGGTGAAGCCGCTCCACCAGTCGCTCCATGGATGCTTCATCCCCCTGGACCTCCATCTCCACATCCCCGTCCCACAGATTCTTCACCCATCCCGTAAGTCCCAGGGACCTGGCCAGATAGCATGCCGTATACCGGAATCCCACGCCCTGTACCCGTCCTGAAAATATTATGTGTTTCCTGACCATTTTCATAACCCCATCACTCCATTACATTCTTCGGGGTCCCGTCCAGGTATGCGGCCACATTGTCAAATACAATCACAGCCCGCTTCACCAGCGCTTCCTTTGTGGCAAAGGCCACATGAGGGGTTACGATGATGTTGGGCGCTGAAAACAGCGGATGGTCCTTTTCCACCGGAGGTTCCTTTTCAAACACATCAATGCAGGCCCCCCCAATCCTGCCTTCAGACAGTGCCTCTGCCAGGGCCTCTGAATCCACTACCGGGCCCCTGGCCGTGTTGATAAGGACTGCATCTTTCTTCATCCATCCAATGCGTTCACGGTTCATAAGGCCACGTGTGCCATCATTGAGAGGCGTGTGCAGGGACACGATGTCACATTCGGACAGCAGGGTCTTAAGGTCTACAAAACGGATTCCCTCCACATCCTTGACAGTCCTGCTGTATGCCAGTACCTCGCATCCAAAGGCCTGGGCAATCCGTGCCACCCGAAGGCCAATAGCCCCGGTCCCAACCACGCCGAATTTCCTGCCTTCCAGTTCAACCCCCACCAGTCCGTCCTTGGTGCCCCCCTGACGGCATACCCGGTCACATGGGATTATGTTCCTGTAAAGGCTGATCAGCATGCCGAATACCAGGTCGGCCACCGCACTGGTGGAGTATCCCGCGCAGTTGCACACCGTAACCCCATGTTTCCGGCAGGCATCCATTGCAATGTGGTCGATGCCTGTAAATGCCACTGCCAGAAGTTTCAGCTCCTTGCATCCGTTTATTACATCCTCATTTAACGGCAGGTTGGATACCACAATGATTTCCGCATCCTTTCCGCGCTCAATCAGTTCCTGTGTGCCCGTAACCTTTGTGTCGTGATATACAATCTCCACCCGGTCGCCCAAAGCTTCCTTTGCCATGGATAAAAGCTTATCCTCATCCACTCCAAGCGGTTCAATTATAACCATTTTCATCTCAATCTACCTCCGATATTTTATGCAGGGAATCATGGCCCCGCTACAGGGCCTTTATTTCCTATCAATTATATAGCACCGGGTTGGATTTTACAAGCCAAACACAGCTCCAAGGCATTTCCGGCAGCCAAGGATTCCCCCATCATTGTTCCATCTCCACCGCCAGCTTCAGATTTTCCTTCTCATATTCATTAAACACGCCTGCATCAAACTTATCTGCAGAATATATACCGGAATACCATATGTAGGTGCTGAAAAAATCATTCCAGATATCATTCTTGAAAATATATCCATGGCGGGCATAGATCTCATTGCGGAAAACCGCTGTCAGCTCCGGCGTCCAGCTTATCTGCCGCATTTCCTCCCTTGTGTAATATCTGGTGTCTGAATCAAAGACCGGCAAACCGTAATCCACAGGATATCCCCCTGCAGGATATCCGCCTGCGGCGCCTTCCTTAAGCTGCCTTTTATAAGCCGATACGTTATAATGAAGCGCTTCTGTTGTTGGCGCGGACGCATCTGCCTTATGGTATCCATAATAATCCCATATGATTTCATTGGACAGGAACTGATACCCGGATGATTCCTTTTTAAGGGTCACCATACACTCCTGGCTAAACTGGGTATACCCGTCGGAAAGGCACCATATCCTGTACAGGTTTCCATCCGCTTCGCCTTTGGGACAGAAAAAGCTGCGTATGTTCGTATCACCGTGCTGCGTATAATACCGGTCATACTGGGGCAGGTAAACCCACCCAAGCCCTGTCTTCATCTGGTCAAGGGTAAGTCCTGTTTTATCCAACAGGAACGCATCAATCTGTTTCTTATCCAGGCGCACCATATCTGTCATGATCTCCGTCTGGCCCACTGCATTGAGAAATGCATCCCTTTCTTCCCCTGTCATGGCAGACTGTTCCAGGCCGGCCCCTGAATAAAATACCTCATTCAGATCCAGGTACTCCGGGGTCTTGTATTCAGACAGGAGAAAGCCATAATTGTCAGCCTGGTTCAGATATTGTTCAAAATACCGCAGTTCCTCTTCTTTCAGCTGGCGCGGCGCCTCCCCGCCCGGGTCCGCAGATTCCCCTGACAGGTCATATGACCATTCTGTGTTATAAGATCCTGACACTTCCTTCACCTTTTCATCTATCCCTTCCTCATCGCTTCCGCCCAACCCCTTCTTTCCATTCCCATCTGAACCATGCCCCGGGCGGTCTGTTCCCTCTGCGTCTGTCCCAACCGCCCTGCCGGCATCCGGACTACATGCCGACAGCCCCAGCATAAGCACCGCCGCCGACAAAAGAATCATGGCCCATGGCCCTTTTCTCTTTGATAGGCGGATTTCCTCCCTTAAGTCATGCCTCTTCCTTAATCCCTTCCTCTCCTTTGAATCTCTTCCCATCATTTGCCTCCTCAATTTATTACCAATATTTTACCATGTTTGCAAAATACAAATATGAAATTATCTTTAATTTTCAAGTTCTTCCGGCCAAAAAACCTGCTGTCAAAATAACAGCAGGTTCCCGGTTCTTGACAGGAGTCACCTTTTGTATGGTTCCTTATGTATAACTCCTTATATATGGTTCCCTTTCTATTTCTCAAATCCCTTCCATGTGACTTTCCACTCCCCATACGCATACTTCAGTTCAAGGTTCAGGTAGGTATATCTGTCCTCCCCTTCTTCCTTAAACCGATATACCGCTTCCGCATACACTTCCTTTAAATCCGGCTGATACCGTATCCTCAGTTCAGGCGGTTCCGAGTCATCCATGGACACCGGATTCTCCAGCTCCTTCCTGGAAAATACACTGCATTCCCCCGCTGTTTTAACGTCCCCGCTTAAATATGCCTGACAGAACCGCAGGGCGGTGTCATAAACCTTAGACGATATCATGTCCACGCCCAATGCAGAATAAACACCTGACTGCAGCCCATCCTCCAGGACTGCTACACTCCTGACGCCTGCATCAGGAAATACATCCTTATCAAAGCAAAACAGCACATAGATATCCCGTCCATCCCTTTGCTGAATCACAGGCTCATACAAATGTCCTTCATCCCCATATCCTTCCAGCTGTATCCCAATCCGGTGATTGTCCGCAAAACCAGCGGCCTCTTCCTCGTCCGCTCCCTGGAAATGCATACTGAATGCGTTGGGGTACTCCTCCACCGACACCAGGGCCGCCCTGGTCTGGTCTGGCCCTTCCATGACCTGATGGCAGGTGTATGCGTCCAGCACTTCCCTGTCATCTGCCGCAAACAGATATTCCACGCTCCTGCCATCCTGGGCAATGGATATCTTAAAGGCTCCTGCATGTTCTGCATTCCATATGCTGATTACAAATTCCTCCGGGTCGGTCTGCATATAACCATAGCCGCGGTCCGGCCTGCCGTCCCCTGACAGGATGGTGCCGTCCGCATCCGTGTATGACGTGACCTTAACGTTTTCCCTATAATCACGGGGCACGGGCAGCGGCCTGCCGCTTCCGGCCTCCCGCCGTTCCATGGTAAGTTCATAAAAATTCCCCCACTGCTCCACCCCCACCAGGGCCAGCATATCTCCTTGCCCGATGGGTACTGCTTCTGTTTCCCCCTCTTCCTGTGGAACCTGGGGCTGTGTATCATTTCCATGGATAACCGTTTCCGCCACAGACAGAACATCCCCATTGCCCGCGGTTTCCACGCTGCCTGTGAATGTGCATGCCCCCAACAGCAGGACCGCCCCCGCCACTGCCGCCATCATGGCCCTGGTGGTCTTTTGATGTGCTGCAAGGATGCGGATACGTTCCCTGATGATCCGAGGCCCGGCTGTCATCGTGGTGGCAGCGGAAAATATCCCTTTGCCTTTTCCCCGCGCCTCAATCATACCCACCAGGGTCCTTCCGTAGGCAAACCGCTCCCTTTCTCCCAGAAGCTTAACCGCTGCCTCGTCACATGCCAGTTCACAGTCCTGTCTGGACAGCACGGCTGCCAGCCAGACCAGCGGATTTACCCAGTAAAGACACAGCAGCCCGCACCTTAGGATTCCCCAGTAACGGTCCCCATTGGACACATGGCTCATCTCGTGTGCAAGGATATGGCGCAGCTTCTGGTAGTCATTAACAACAGAATCCGGGACATAGATTCCCTCATCCGTTCCCCACCCATAATAACAGGGGGATTGTATTCCTTCCACCACATAGACCCGTTCTGTCACAAAAACCGGCATGGTTCCGTAAAATTGCTTTCTTCTGCTGATCAGCATCTTGTGGAAGCGGCTGTTGACCATGAACATCCACAATCCCAGAAGCATGCTTCCCAGCACCCAGACAACCATAATCCAGAGCTGCCAGTCAATCCCCGCAGCCCTTTGGGCCAGCGTCACGGTCTGTCCCGCGTCGTTGAAGTGATACACGTGGCCTGTAGCCACATTATCTGTCAGATATTCCAGGCTGGTTCCTGCAATCACCTGCCGGTGGACCGCATCCGCTGCATTCATCACGCTGAACCGCGACCGCAATGGGTCTGCCAGTCCCTTAAGGGGAACATAGATATATGTACCAAACACCGGCCAGACCAGGCGGAGGACCACCAGTCCCCACAAGCCGTACCGTATATTGGGACTGATTTTATCCTTCAGTATCAGGCGCAGGAGCACAATTGCCAAAATCAGTGCGGAGGATGATATCATGGTATCTATCATAAGCCGTCCTCCTCTGCCTTCCTGAGTACTTCATAGAGTTCTTCAATTTCATGCCTGGAAAGCGATTTTGAATTTGCCATGGCATCCACCATCAGACTGACGCTTCCTTCATATACCCGCTCCAGGAATCCTTTTGTCTCCAGCAGGGCAGCGCCCGCCCTTTCAATGGAAGGATAAAACCGTTTGGCCCGCTGTCCCTCCTCATGGTACACGGCCGACTTTGCCTCCAGCCGGTTCAGCATGGTAATGACCGTGTTCTTACTCCAGCCCTTATCCTTTTCCAGCGCCCTTGTCAGTTCCATGATGGTCTGGGGCGGATTCTCCCACAGCAGGTTCATTATCCGCCATTCACCGTCTGAGAGACTTACCTTCCTGTCTTCCTCCATATGCACACCTCCCTTATATCCCTTTGCATTTCTCTGCATTCCCCTGCATCTCTCTGCCGTATTCCTCTGCATCTCTCTGCATCTCTCTGCATTCCTCTACATTCCCCTGCATTCCCCTACATTCCCCTGCATTCCCCTGCATCTCTCTGCATCCCTCTGCATCTCTCTGCATCTCTCTGCATCCCTCTACATCTCTCTGCATCCCTCTGCATTCCTTTACATCCCTTTACATCCTTTTACATCCCTCTGCATCCCTTTACATCCCTCCACATTCCTTTACATCCCTCTACATCCCTCTACATCCCTTTACATCCCTCTACATCCCTCTGCATGACATATCCCAGAACCTGTCTGAACCTTCATTCCCGCCATCTTCGCCCCTGCTTCGCAGCATATCGGGTCCGGATTCAGGTTACATATGCCGCTATGCGCCCTTCCTTTGAGCCAGATTCCCCAGAAAGCGGGACACACGACTGACGGAAGACACTCTTCAGGCACGCTATATCTCCATAATAAGATGCTTCATTGGTATACATATGTCTACTTACAGTTTATCATGCAGGTAGACACATGTCAACCTTTTCCCATTCTGATAAGTATGCGGAACCATCCCCTTCCTGACAGGCACACGGCACCATCCCCTTCCTGACAGGCACACGGCACCATCCCCTTCCTGACAGGCATACGGCACCATCTCCTCCTAATATATAAGTGTAGGGTTTCAGTACCCAACAACCAGTTGGGACTTAATCCTCTCATTGTTTAAGCTGTATAATGATTAGGCATCGGTCTGACAGTGTTCTCCTTGGACCATTAGCGTCCGTCAGAAAGCCAGTCAGCCAGCCTGTCATTGCAGCCGTTCGATTTATGCAGGTTGAACTACCACTCCACGTTCGTTTGATACCCCAGGAGATTGAATCGGCAATGAGGAATGCTGGAATCCATGCAGATTCACTTTTGGAGGTACGTAGAATGTACAACGCAGTAGGTATTGATGTTTCAAAAGGCAAGAGCACCATCGCAGTCCTGCAGCCTGGCGGCACTGTCATCCGCAAACCTTTCGATGTCTCCCATACATCCCAGAGCCTCATTGAACTTGCACGTTACCTTGGTTCATTAGAGGGCTCAACCAAAATCGTTATGGAATGTACGGGCAGATACCATGAGCCCATGCTTAAGGCTCTGTACGAAGCCGGATTATTCGTTTCCGTTGTGAATCCCCACCTGATC
>OJKA01000688.1_pt1 | contig 11073 bp, 9 predicted proteins | sample 1596451 | NCBI WGS metagenome assembly OJKA01 (sample SAMEA4350155, study PRJEB24818) | metagenome | biome: human; feature: gut; material: faeces | place: Denmark | collected 2013-09 | reverse complement strand
AGAGACAGGTGGTGATTTAATCATACTAGAGAACGATATGTTTTTTAATACCTAAAATGAAAATGGGGCTGAAGAATCAATTCTGATTCATCAGTCCCATAAATTATAGAGCCTGAAAAACAAAACAGACCCAGACTTCTCGGGGAAGTCCAGGTCTGTTTCATGTGTTTCACGTCTATACGTCCATCAAATCTTGCGTCGGCGGGCAAAGTCCACAAAGCGGAATTTATCCAGTCGGTGGATCGATTCGGTGTATTCAAAACAGCGCGTGTCTTCTAGATACACGAGGCTGCGAACCGTAACGACATGCTGATCTTCAGGACGCAGATCCATTAGATCCCGCAATTCTTTGTTGACGGGGTCAACAGTGATTTCTTTTTGTGCATAAGCGATCTCAAGGCCAAGATCATTTTCAAAGTAATCAAAAATCGATACTTTCGCTCGGTTTTCTGGCAACTCTTCGATGATAGAAGCATCAAGGTAATCTTTATCCAAAATCACCACTTCTCCATCAATTCTCCGCTGACGGATCAGTTTCCATGCCTCAGAAGCAACAGGCCAACCAGTGGTCTCGTGCAGCTTTGGCGAAACGGCGATCTTGCGGATCTCGACAACCTTTGTTTCACTAGGAATGCGTTGGGTATCTTGCAGCTCTCGAAAACTCGTCAAGCCAGAAATCGGGAAATCAAAGCGATTCAAGTCTAAAACGATCGAACCTTTCCCTTGTTTCTTTTGGATATAACCAGCATCCCGCAATAAATTCAATGCCTTACGGACAGTCTCGCGGGAGACACCATAAGTTTTGATCAATTGGTTTTCGCTAGGCAGCAAAGAATGCGGAGGGTATTCGTTTGCTAGAATTTTTTGTTCTAAATCTAAAAATATTTCTTTGAACTTGTTCATCGGATTGCCCCCTCTTTGGCTATTATAGCGAGGCCAATTTGGAAATGCAATCGACTATTTCGCCAAAAGTTCGTCAATGTTTAGGTCCGTTAATTTTTCAACGATCACATCTGCACCGTGTAATTCTTCTCCTGAATAAACGCCTACCGCATACATACCAGCAGCTTTGATGCCGTCGATCCCAGCTTGAGCATCTTCAAAGCCAACTGCTTCTGCCGGTTCAATGCCTAGTGCCAGCGCTGCTTGGATAAAGATCTCTGGATCTGGTTTGCCTTTTTTCAAGGTTGCTGGGTCAACGATCGTATCAAAGTCTTGCATGACCCCAAGTTTGTCCAAAATAAACGGCGCATTTTTGGATGCCGAAGCGATCGCACAAGGAATGTTTTTTGCTTTGGCTTCATCAAGGAATGTCTTCACCCCTGGCAATAGATCATCAGGAGTCAAGCTTTGTAACAATTGTACATAGTGGGTATTTTTCTTCGTCGCTAACGCTTCTTTTTCGACTTCTGTGTAGGCATCATTTTTGTTGCCTAGGGTTAAGATTCGCTCTAAAGAGTCCATGCGGCTGATGCCTTTTAACTGCTCGTTGAACTTCAAATCGATCTCGATCCCGATCTCCGCAGCTAATTCTTTCCATGCAATGTAGTGGTATTTGGCTGTATCCGTGATAACGCCGTCTAAATCAAAAATAAATCCTTTTTTCATGTGTAACACTCCTTTTAGTAAGTAATCGTTGCTTCTTTCTTTGCTTCTAGAGAAACTTGTTGCCCATTCACTAAGATCATGACTGGCTGATCAGCGGTAATCGTCAATGTTTCATGTGTAACATTCATCGCAAAGCGGGTGCCGCGAACTTCTAGCTGAAAGGCTAAGCTGTCCCAAGCTTTCGGCAAGTTTGGCGTGATCTGCAGCTGCTCCTCTCGAATATCGATCCCAGCAAAAGTGGTTAATGGAATAAACAACGTAGCAGCCATGACACCGGCGTGAATGCCTTCTGCTGTAGTCCCGCCTTGGATATCACGGTAATCAGAAGAGAGGGCTTCTTGGTATAATGACCAAGCCAACTCCTGATCATCTACCATTGCCGCCAACTGGGCATGAACGATGCGTGACAACGTCGAGCCGTGGGAGGTACGAGCCAAGTAATAATGGAGATTTTTTTCAATATAGTCTGTTGGCAGCTGGTAAGAAAGATCTGCCAAAATCTGATTGACTTGCTCTTTTGAGAAATTGTAGAAAATCATCAAACTATCCGCTTGTTTCGCGACTTTGTAGCTGTCAGCACTCTTGCCTTCAGCGTTCAAGATGCGGTCCATCCGATAGATGTTGCCATATTTCTCTTTGTAGTGAGCCCAATCCAGATCTTCCAGCTGGAAGTACCCTTCAAATTGTGCAATGATGCCTTCTGGATCGATCTCTAAGCCCAGCTTGGTACGAATATCTGCCATAGCAGCAATATCTGCAGGGGTTAAAGCCGTTTTCTCTAATACCGCTTGGAAGCTCTCTGCTGAAAGTTGTTGTTGAAGGTTCTCGATCTCTTCAAACAACCATACTACCATCATATTGGTATAGGCGTTGTTTTTCAAGCCGCCTTGTTCACTATTTGGGTAGCTTTCATGAAATTCATCTGGTCCCATGACTTTATCGATAAAGTAACGTTGAGCAGCATCATCCCAGGTGGCAGCACTTTGCCAGAAATGAGCGACTTCTAACATCAATTCTAACCCATATTGTTCCATGAAGACTCGATCTTGCGTGTTGTGCCAGTATTGCCAAATGTTATAAGCGATCGCTAAGGAGACATGGCGTTGCAAGCGACTGTGATCTTCTTTCCATTCGCCGCTGATAGGGTTCAAATGCAGTTCTTGGGATTGCTCACTGCCATCCAATCCTGATTGCCATGGGAACATGGCGCCTTGGTAGCCAGCTTTTTGGGCATCTTTTTTGGCAGCAGCTAAGCGGCGGTAGCGATACAGCAGAATTTCTTTGGCGGTGTCAGGAAAATGTAGAATGTAAAACGGTAAGATAAACAGTTCATCCCAGAAAATATGACCGCGATAGGCTTCACCATGTAGGCCACGGGCAGTGATACTGGCATCTAAGGACTCCTGATAAGCATTCGGTGCTGCGGAGACCAGCAGATGATACGTATGCAGATTCAGCATTTTTTGCGACATCAAGTCACCAGTGACTTCGATGGCCGCTTTTGCCCATAATTCAGCCCAGGCTTGTTTTGAGGCGGTATACATCGTCGCAAAATCAGGTAATGCTAAGGAAGAAAACGTAAATGCCGGTTGCGGCTCTTCTTGGCGATAAGCGGCAACAGTGACTGATTTTTCGACCCGATAAGTTTGTCCTTCCGTCACCTCAAGGGTTACTTGCTGACGGATGAGCTGGTCATTTGTTTCAGCTTGCAGCTCAGCCAATGGCAGGTCCTGTGAAAACAGTTCAGAGGATTGGACAACGGTAATCTGTGATTGGTTAGTGGTGACCACTAAATGCGCTTTGTTTTGTTCAGCTGCTGCCTCTTTCACGGTCAAATGCTGGTTGGTTAAACTACGGTAACGAGCGACGTTATAGTTATAGACCGATCCGTCGGCTTCACTGACGAAGGTAACGGTGCCAGAAAAGTTCAGCGGGGTAAACTGATAGACCAAGCTGTATTGGTGAACGTCTTGCATATTGGCGATCTTCTTCGTTTCGATTCGCAGACGCTTTTGTTTTTTGGTTTCAATTTCTGCCACTGATTGGAACAAGCCGGTCTTCAGATCCAATGTCCGTTTAAAGGAAAGGAGCTGATTGTTGGCGATATCGATCACTTCATCATCGATCTTTACGTACATTTTTTGCAGATTCGGTGCATTGACGAAGTCTTCATTGCTGATGGTATGACCAGAAACATCCGATTCCACCGTATTGTAAAGACTTGCTAAATACAGTCCTGGATAGTTCGCTTCACAAATGGTCATCTCAGGCGTTGTGCCTCGCAGCCCTAAATAGCCGTTACCGACGGTTAAAAGTGACTCCACCGAGTATTCATCTTTACCAGGGGTGTAGCCATAGTATTCGAGGCGCCAAGGAATTTCAGCAGTTTTTTCTTCATACTGTTCTTTCGTAGTGCAAACAAAGGGACGATTCAATTTTTCTGTCAACCATTGGTCCAGTGAAAAAGTCCCTTCTTCATTTGTAAACACCAGCGATTCAGAGACGATCCCGCCACCTTCCATTTGCTGCAGCTGCGCGGTCAGTGCGGCAACGCGTTCACTGTCAGTCCCAGAAAACGGATAGGTCGTACCAGTTTGATCCGTTAACAGCCATTGTTCCTTAGATAATATAATCGTATTCACAGTAGTTGTCCTCCTTTAAACTTGTCTATACATGCAAAATGATTATAACGTAAATTGTAAGCTATTTCAATTTATCTAGCCTGTTTTTTTATTCTTTTTTGTCAAATAAACAGTAAATAAAGTTGTTGGCAATATTATTTTATATTAATGAAACATTTTAAAAAACGTTTATTTATCAAGGTTTTTATATGGTACCTTTGCTATTTGCTTGTATTGTTTATAGAAAAAGTAAAAAAAATTGGTTTGAAACGCTTGCAATATCAAAATTATCAAGTTATGATTAGTGCGTAATCAAAACATATATATACAAGTGGATATGAAAGGGGTTTATTAATTATGGGAAAGTATCGTGATGATGCTGAGAAGCTGCTGGAATATGTTGGCGGCAAAGAAAATATCGCCGCAGTAACACATTGCGCGACACGGATGCGTTTTGTTTTGAACGATCAGTCAAAAGCAAACGAAAAGGCAATTGAAGAAATTCCAAGTGTCAAAGGAATGTTTACCAATGCGGGACAATTCCAAGTCATTATCGGCAATGATGTCTCAACGTTTTACAATGATTTTACCGATGTATCAGGAATAGAAGGTGTTTCTAAAGAACAAAGTAAAGCGATTGCAAAAAACAATCAAAATATCGTGCAACGAGCGATCGCTACGTTAGCTGAGATCTTTACCCCGTTATTACCAGCGATTATTGTCGGTGGTTTGATGCTAGGGCTGAGAAATTTCTTAGAAGGTGTACCGCTAGAAGCTCTAGGTGGACAAACCATTACACAAGCTTCTACTTTTTGGAACGGTGTCAACGGCTTTTTATGGCTGCCCTGTGAAGCCATCTTTCACTTTCTACCAGTAGGGATTACTTGGAGTATTACACGTAAGATGGGAACCACGCAAATATTAGGGATTGTTTTAGGGATTACATTGGTTTCACCGCAATTATTAAATGCTTATTCAGTAAGTTCAACTTCTGCTGCAGAAATTGCTCAAAATTATACGTGGGACTTCGGGTTCTTCACTATTGATAAAATTGGGTATCAAGCACAAGTGATCCCAGCAATGCTGGCAGGTTTCTTATTGGTTTATCTTGAAAGATTCTTCCGGAAATGGATTCCAGAAGCGGTTTCAATGATCTTCGTTCCATTGTTCTCATTGCTGCCAACTATTTTAGCAGCCCACATGGTGTTAGGTCCAATCGGTTGGCAAATCGGATCAGGCATTTCTTGGGTCGTAAATGCTGGCTTGACCTCACCATTAAACTGGTTATTTGGTTTCATTTTCGGTGGCTTGTATGCGCCTTTGGTTATTACCGGATTGCATCATACAACGCTAGCGATCGACTCTCAATTAGTAGCGGATTTTGGGACAACCAACCTTTGGCCAATGATCATGCTGTCAAATATTGCGCAAGGTACGGCAGTATTGGCGATTTGGTTCCTTCACCGTGGCAATAAAAAAGAAGAACAAGTCTCTGTTCCAGCAACGATTTCTGCTTACATGGGGGTTACTGAACCAGCGATGTTCGGGATCAATTTGAAATATGTTTACCCATTTGTCGCAGCAATGGTAGGTTCTGCCTTTGGTGGAATGCTGATCACTGCAACGAATACCCGTGCATTAGGTATTGGTGTAGGGGGACTGCCTGGCTTCTTATCATTTAAAATTGAAAACTATCCAATGGTCTTCATCTCAATGGCGGTGACGATTGCCATCACGTTTGTTTGCACCATCATCTTTAGAAAAGTTACCTTCTTAAATAAATTAGAACCGCAATTGGCTGCTGATACAGCTGCAGCAGCGGTTGTTGCACCAACGACGGCTGCACCGACAACTGCAGCCCCAGAAGCAGCACAAGTTTCAGAAGAAACCCTTTATGCTCCAGCTGATGGGAAAGTAGTTGCCATCACTGAAGTTTCTGATCCTGTCTTTTCTCAAAAAATGATGGGTGACGGCTTTGCTGTTCAGCCAACGAATGGAACGATTTATGCTCCTGTTGCAGGTACGATCTCTAGCATTTTTGAAACAAAGCATGCAATTGGGATTTTAACGCCTGGTGGCGCGGAAGTTCTTGTTCATATGGGCTTAGATACTGTGGAATTAAAAGGTGCGCCATTTGAGGTCCTTGTTTCTGAAGGTGACACGGTCACACCAGAAACGAAGATTGCAGTGATGGATCTAGATGCAGTGACCGCAGCTGGCAAACAGACAGATGTTTTAACAGTCATCACGAATGCCGAAAAAGTGCGTCAGCTTTCATTGACGACCACAGGCACAGTGACAGCCAAAACAGCGGTTGGTTCCGCTGAATTAAACTAAAAAAATAATCCGTTTCCGAGAGCGCCCTTTGACTAAGAAGGGGGATCGGAAGCGGATTTTTTTATGGCCGCCCTCAAGGGAGAGCGGCTTTTTTCTTGGTTTTCAATGGGTAAAGCCGCAGTTAGCTGACGGCTTTTTTGTCGGTGCTTTTGCGGAAGTAGTTGATCGTTAATAGGAAAGTCAGTAAGACTAAGGCCCACAAAAAGAATAAGGCGATTTGAGAGCCGATGACCGTCCCTTGGGTGTAATCGGTCGCCGCATTTTGTGCCAAATTGATAATGGTCGCCACCACAGCCGTCGCCACTGCACCAGAAAATTGCTGCAGCGTATTAAAGATCGCATTACCGTCCGCGTACAACGCAGGAGTCAGCTTGTTTAAGCCGGTGGTCATCATATTGCTGTAGGCTAAGCCGATCCCGATCATGTAAAAGACATGTCCAGCAACTAGGCTCCAAATGAAAGGCGAACGCAAAACGAGGGCTAAGGCGAGCCAACCGATGGCAATCAACGTCAAACCAGACAGGATCGGTTTTTTCGGTCCAACTTTATCCAGCAACCGACCAGAGATCGGCGCAAGGATCGCCCCGATCGCCGCCCCAGGAAGCATAACTAATCCTGCAGTAAAGGCATCTTTTCCCAAGACGAGTTGGACAAAGTTCGGCAAGACAAAGGAAATGCCCAGTAAAAGGAACTGACAAACAAGAAAGCCAAACAGAAACAAACTGAAGCTACGGTTTTTCAAAACAGCCAAACGAATCAAAGGGTTCGGGCCTTTTGAGCGTTGATAAAACAAGCCAGCACCAATGAAACCGAAAAGCAGCGGCAGTAGACTCGCTAAGGTGCCTACTTGATTCAAGAACAATAAGAAGCCGCTGAACATCAAGACGATTCCTAATACACTCAGTAAATCCAGGGAAGTGTCTTTTGCCCCAGCCGTTTTAGGGATCGAGTAAAGGCCGAGTACTAGGGAGATCAGCAAGACTGGGATCAAGAAAAGAAAGATCACATTCCAAGACCAATGGGCGGTCAATAAGCCCCCATATGTCGGTCCGATCGCTGGAGCGATGGAAGTGGTCAAATTCCCTAAGCCGATTGCCGCTCCCCGTTTTTCAAAGGGGGAGTAAGTCAAAATGATGTGGAACATCAAAGGCAGTGCGATCCCTGTGCTGGCACCTTGGAAAAAGCGGCCAATCAGCAAAATGGCAAACGTCGGCGATAAAAAGTCGATCACCAAGCCAACAAGGAAAAAGGCGTTGGCAGCTAGAAACAAGGTTCTCAATGAGAAGCGTTTCAAAAGGTAGGTCGATATTGGGACAATGATGGAGATGACCAGTAAGTAGATGGTCGTCACCCATTGAACATCGGATGTTGAAAGCGTAAATTGATCGATCAATGTCGGAAACGTTACATTCATGGCTGTTTCAATCAGCACACCTGCAAATGACATCAATCCGGTTGCGAGGATCGCCCCCACGAGTTTTTTGTTGTTTTCCATATTCTCACCTCTAAAAATTCGCAAAAAAAGAGACCGTTTCTATTCTCATAGAAACCGCCTCTCTCTCGACAAGCGAACCCGCTTGTTATCTGTACGATTTAATCTATCGCTATTCTACTGACTTCATAAGAAAGTGTCAAGAGAAGTGGATAAAAAAATAGCAAAAAACTTTTTTGAAAGTTTTCAAACTTTTACTTACACGAAAAATTTTCTTCTGCTAGAATAGTCGAGTACGAAAAAGAGAAAGGAAGTTGTTACATGCCCATCAATAAAAAAGAAAGTTTGATCTATACGACACTTATGTGTATTTTCATGGTGTATTTTATGAGTGTTTATAACCTCATGTTTCAAGTCGGTGTTTCGGCATTGGCATTCCAATTGGCGTGGAATGAATTGCCATTAGCCCTTTGTGTCGCCTTTATTTTGGATTGGTTCATTGTTTCTGGTCCGGCAAAAGGTTTGGCGTTTCGATTTTTGGACCATCAATCAGCTACTTGGAAAAAAATCGGTTTGATTTCTTCATTGATGATCGCCGGCATGGTGATCTGTATGTCACTCTTTGGTGCGTTGATGCACCCAAACCCTGATCACTCGGTGTTCGTCAATTGGCTAAGCAACATTGGGAAAAATGTGATCGTCGCATTGCCGTTGCAATTGTTCATTGCAGGTCCAATCGTTCGCCGGGTGTTTCGCGCCTTGTTTCCTATTGGCACTGTGCAAGAACAGCCAGTACTAGGGGAATAATCGATCATTAGAAAAAACGTACTGCAGACAGGTTCTGCCAAGGTTAGCTAAAACAGCTGGCTTGGCGATACCTGGACTTGCGGCACGTTTTTTTGCTTTTATAGACAGCAAAAAAACCCATAGGATGGTATGGGTTTTTCTGGTTACCCTATGAAATAGGATACAGGATGTACCTATATAGTAATATGGTTCCGTCAAAAAGAGAAGTTCAATTTTTTCACCGATACATGAAATTAATGCAAATTGCTAGTTTTTCTGATGAAAAAATCAACTTATAATTATTTTCCGTCTGTTATTCCGTATAGAAACCAACGAGTTGATACCAGCGACGATGCTCAATATGGTAGGCATCAGGTGAGTAGCCTGACATTGAAAAACCGATGACCAGTCCGAGAATAATAAACAACAGACTGAGAAAAACGAAAAAGCGCTTATTGATTTTGATCATAGGACTGCCTTCTTTCGATAGTTTTGAACAAATGATTTCGGCCAAACGACAAGGGAGTGGGTAAGACGGGAAAAAGGTCGGCTCATACTATAAGTGGCGATCAGGCAAAGCAGCCCTAAACCAAATAAGAAAATCCCCATGCCTAATTGACTTAAAAAGAGATAGAAACCATCCGCCATCAGCATGGGACTTAAGACAACGCTGGCGATCCCACCGATAAACGTAGTGACACCAATCATGCCAGTGGTGAAAGGCACACACCAGATGATTATTAAAAAGCTTAGGATCAGCAAAGCGGCACTTAACAAGAGGCTGCCCCACAATGGGAAGCCCAGTACTAAAATCAAGAGCAAAAAGGGATGAAAGCGGCGGGGAATCTCTACTACGACCTCTTCCGTTTCGGTAACTGCTTGGATCAGTTCTTTTGGGGAGCCAAGGCGTGCCACGGCTTCTTCTTCGGTGTATCCTTCTTCCATCAAATCTTCGATCATCTCGTCATAATAGTTGATCAGCTGATGAATCTCGCTAGGTCTGACTTTTTCAGATAATTCCGCAGCCAATGCCTTGATAAAATCAACTCTGTTCATCTAATGTTCCTCCTTTAATAAATCGCTGGATCAATGTCAATTGGGGCCAGTCGTTGGTTAAAAAATCGTCGATCCGCTGTTTTCCGATTTTGGTCAAGCGGTAATATTTTCGGGTCCGTCCTTGATGGCTTTTATTATAAGTCTCAACCGCTCGGCTGGCTTCTAAGCGCTTCAAGATAGGATAGAGCGTTGATTCTGAGATTGGCAGTAAAGGAGATATGTTTTTGACTAATTCATAGCCATAAGAGTCACCATGCTGCAAATAAGCCAAAACACAAATTTCCAATAATCCTTTTTTTAATTGGGCATCCAAAGGCTCTCCTCCTGTTCATACTCATACTATACATTACATAGTATCATTCCACAAGCAGCACCAGTCAAAATCAGCCTTAAGTCTGAGCACCATAAGACAACAAGAGTTTCTTTAATAAAATGGTCAAAAATAAAAAATAAAATTAAGAAAATCGGCGGAAAGTATAGGTTAACGTGCTCTTTTTTGTTAAAGTAGAAGTATAAAGATTACTTTCAGTAAGAAAATGGGCGTTGGTTGTGCTTCTAAAAGCTGCAAGTAGTCAAAGTGAATGAGACGAACATCAGCAAGAATTGGTGACGTCCAGAAAGGAAGGGGTATTATGAGAAAAGCAACGATTACGAAAAAATATTTGATCAATTGCTTAAAAAAATATCTGGTGGAATATCTTTATCGACCAATCACTGTCCGCGACATTGCTAAATATGCACGAACATCGACCCAACCGATCTATTTAAATTTTTCAAACATGCAAAATTATAAACAGGCGATGGTTGATGATGTATTTCGCGACATTCACGAAACAAAAAAAGAGTCAGAAGAGACACTCGATTCCTTATACAGCTTTTGGCAGGACTATTACGTATTTGCCAGCCGCAATCGTAACCTCTTTTTCGCACTTTTTTTAAATGATATTGGCTGTGGTCCTTACATAAAAGAGCGTTCTTTTGCTTATTTTCAAGAAGCAATTGCTGAATCAGCTGTTTTTCAATGTGCGCATAAAAGCGATCTGAGAAAATATCATGAAGAAGCCTTGATCTTTTTTAGTGGGTTGGTATTGCTGTTTATTCGTGAAGGAAATACGCAAGATAATGCTAATTTTTTGAAAGAGACACAAAATTATTGGCAGCGAGTCCTTCATGAACCAGTCGATTTTTATCAAGGTGATTTACCTAAAACCTTACTCGAATCAGGTCTAGCTG
>OJKA01000668.1_pt1 | contig 11308 bp, 7 predicted proteins | sample 1596451 | NCBI WGS metagenome assembly OJKA01 (sample SAMEA4350155, study PRJEB24818) | metagenome | biome: human; feature: gut; material: faeces | place: Denmark | collected 2013-09 | reverse complement strand
GGAGTATCCTTTCCAATTCTAGTCTTTATTGAAATTTTCATATCTTCAATCTTGTATATTTCTTCTAAAAATTTGTCTAGTTCCTCTCTTAATGCAAGAAAACCTGAGCCTCTATTTTTTGAAACAACTGTCCCTGCTGGACATCCTAAATTTAAATTCACCTCATTATATCCTAATTGCTGTAACTTTCTAGCAGTAACAATGAATCCCTCAAAATCATTTGTAAGTATTTGAGGAACTATGTTCATTCCTTCATTATTTTCAGGTAAAATATCTCTTAACTCTTTTGTTTTAAGACTTCTGCTTTTATTGGGTACAATAAATGGCGTAAAGTATTTATCAATATTGTGAAAGAACTTCTCATAAGCATTTCTATATATATATCCAGTAATCCCCTCCATTGGGGCTAAATAAAATCTCATATAATAACTCCTTCTTAAACATTCTAAAAGTTATTATATCAGCCTTCTATCCTCTTATCTACTTAAATAACAAAGTGAATAATATATTTACTTTGAATGGAGCATCTCCAAAACAATGGATTGCTGGTTCCGATGGTAGTGCAGTATATGGTTCTGTACAACCTGAGATGAAAGAAGGTTTAGAAGTACTTGCTAACTGGTATAAAGAAGGTTTGATCGATCAACAAATGGCAGTTCGTACAGAAGATGATTTGAAGGCCTTAGTCGGCAACGGACAATGTGGTGCATTCTTTGCTGGCTGGTGGGCACCTTATCACACGGTATCTTCTTATACATTGAATCCAGATGCAGAGTGGAGAGCTTATGCAGTGCCAACTGGAAGTGATGGAAAAGTAACGGGATATACAAACAATCCAAATCAAAACTACTTTGTAGTTCGTAAAGGTTTCGAGCATCCAGAATTATTAATCAAAGGTAAGAATATATCATTAGCATATAATCAAAGTTCAGAAGCATTTACCGATACAAGTGAAACAGTTAAGTACTATTGTGATACAGTTACAGGACAATATGGTCTTGATCCTTTAGGTGGTTTTGATTTCTACAATGCAGCACAACTTTCATATCAACATATCTCAGAAGCTCTTGATGGTACACGTGATGAGCATGATATGACTATGTATGAGAATTCATTATATGAATCATGTAAAAGATACAAAGATGCTATTGATAGTAATCAAACTCCAGCTACAGATGACTGGTTAAATTACCAATGCCGTATTGTTGGTGGAAAGGTTCTGAATGATACACAGATGAATCTGGTGGATCCGGTTTTCTATGATCAGACAGAGTCTATGAAATTAAAATGGGCAACGCTTATTAAGATGGAAGAGGAAGCAATTATGCAAATTGTTACGAATCAAAAAGATGTCGCTTATTTTGATAAATTTGTAGAAGAATGGAAGGCAGCTGGTGGAGATCAGATAACAAAAGAAGTTAATGAAGCAATTGGAAAGTAATTAATTATCTTGGGGCTGTTAAGAGACAAGGAGTCGTTAACAGCCCTTTCCTATATAACATATAACTTGAGAAGTACAGCGATTATATAAGAGTTTGAGATGAAATGGAGGAGTATACGTGAAACATATAAAACGAGAAATGAGTTATCATCTTATGCTGTTACCAGGAATGATTATTCTTGCTATCTTTACCTTTATTCCTATGTCTGGGTTAGTGATGGCATTTCAAAATTTCATTCCAGCAAAGGGAATCAGTGGATCAAAGTGGATAGGACTTGATAATTTTAAGTTCTTGTTTGTATTACCAGATAGTAAACAGATTTTAATTAATACATTAATTATAGCATTAGGAAAGATGATTCTTGGTATTGTTATACCAGTATGCTTTGCTCTTCTTTTGAATGAGATTCGTATTAAATGGTTTAAGAAGGTTGTACAGACCGTGGTATATCTACCACACTTTTTGTCATGGGTTATTCTAGCGTCTGTTTTACAGTATATATTTGGATATGATGGACCGATTAATGCAATATTGTTTGGATTTGGTATCGATCCCATTATGTTTATGGCAAGTAATAAGTGGTTTAGACCTTTAATGATTATTTCAGAATCATGGAAAGAGTTTGGTTATGGATCAATTATTTATCTAGCAGCGCTTACTTCAGTTGACCCTGGCCTATATGAGGCAGCTGCAATTGATGGGGCGGGTAGATGGAAGCGATTAGTGCATGTAACACTTCCAAGTATTCTACCAATGGTTATTCTGATGACAACAATGAGTCTACCCAATATATTAAATGCTGGTTTTGACCAAATCTATAACTTGTATAATCCATTGGTTTATGAAACCGGAGATATAATTGATACCTTCGTATACCGAGTGGGTATTGTGGAGCGGCAATATAGTTTGGCAACAGCTGTTGGTTTAATTAAGTCAGTGGTTGGTATGATACTGATCCTATCTGCCAATAAACTAGCTGGTAAATTGACTGATCGTAAGATGTTCTAAGGAGGAAAAAGAAATGAACAAAAAAGTGAAAAAATCCGATATTGTAATATTCTTGGTGGTGCTTGTGTTAGGATTATCTTGTTTATTACCTCTTTTGAATGTTGTTGCTATCTCTTTTAGCGATAGTGCTTCTGCTACTGCCAATCGAGTGCGCTTTTTACCAGTTAATTTTAATCTGAATGCATATAAGAAGATATTAGAGGATGCACAGTTTTGGAGATCCTTTATGATTTCAGTAGTAAGGGTTATCCTTGGTACAGGAATCAATATGATTCTTACCATACTTATGGCATACCCATTGTCAAAAAGTAAAAGGGAATTCCGTGCACAAGGAATTTATATGAAGTTGGTAATATTTGCAATGTTGTTTCCGGCAGGGATGATTCCTTTATTCATGGTAGTTAAGGAAGCTGGATTAATGGATACCATATGGTCGTTAATCATACCAGCGTCTGTGCCTATTGGTAATGTAATACTTTTGATGAATTTTTTCCGTGCAGTACCAAAATCTTTAGAGGAAGCAGCGGAAATTGATGGAGCTACACCATTTAAGATTTTATGGAAAGTTATGCTACCTATGTCACTTCCATGTCTAGCTACACTGTCCCTGTTTTGTATTGTAGGCCACTGGAATGATTATTTTACTGCAATATTATATATTAACAGAACTGTCAATTATCCTCTACAAACCTATATTAGACAGGTTACTGCATCCTTTGATATGTCAAAGATAAATAATATTGAGTTATTACGTCAGTATCTTCAAGTATCGTCGAGAAATCTAAACAGTGCCAAGATTGTAGTATCTGTAGTACCTTTAATGGTTATATACCCATTCCTTCAGAAGTATTTTGTATCTGGTATTGTAATGGGTGCTGTCAAAGAGTAATAGAAGAGAGAGCATTATTAAAAGAAGAGAGTGTGAGAGATGACAAAACAAGTAGAAGTAAGAAAAAACCAAATTATTGGTTCTTCGTATCGAATCACTATGATAACGCCAAGAATGATACGTCTGGAGTATCAAAAGGAGGGGATTTTTCAAGATGAATTAACACAAGTAGTAAGAAATCGAACATTTTCTAACTGTGAATTTCGTCATATAAATAAGGAAGATCAACTAGAAATTATTACAGACTATATTAATGTTACGTACAATAAGAAGAAATTCTCAAATCAAGGGTTATCTATTAAAGTAAGAGGTAATTTAACAGTTTATCACAGCAACTGGAATTATGGAGATCCTATCCATGATTTAAAAGGAACAGCACGAACATTAGATATGGCTAACGGAGAAGTAGAACTTGATCAAGGAATTCTGTCGTGGAATGGTTTTTCCGTACTAGATGATAGTCGTTCCTTTGGTATTGACGAAGAAGGAAGGCTCACTCCCCCAACAAAAGACTATATAGATTTTTACTTCTTTGGCTATGGAAGAGCATATTTAGATGCCTTGAAAGATTACTATCAATTAACGGGGAGTACGCCATTGTTACCTCGTTATGCATTAGGTAACTGGTGGAGCCGTTTTTACCGATACACACAGGAGTCTTATATGGAACTAATGGACACGTTTGAAGCAAAGAAGATTCCGTTAACAGTGGCTGTTATAGATATGGATTGGCATCTAGTTGATATTGATCCTCGTTATGGCAGTGGTTGGACTGGATATACCTGGAATGAGGAATTATTTCCTGATTACAAAGAATTCCTAAGATGGCTTCACAGTAAGAATCTACATGTTACGTTAAATGTCCATCCTGCTGAAGGAGTAAGGGGACATGAGAGTATGTATCAGGATATGGCAAAAGCGCTAGGTATAGATACAACTCACGAGGATCCAATTGCCTTCGATATTACGGATTCTAAGTTTGTGGAGGCATATTTCACCTATATTCACCACGCTTATGAGCAAGATGGAGTTGATTTTTGGTGGCTAGATTGGCAGCAAGGAAGTACATCTAAGATTGAAGGTTTAGATCCATTGTGGTTATTGAATTATTATCACTACAAGGATAATTGTAGTGACGGGAAGAGAGGATTAATACTATCTCGTTATGCAGGGCCAGGTAGTCACAGATATCCCATTGGATTTTCCGGGGATACGGTTATGTCATGGGAATCCCTAGATTTTCAACCATTCTTTACTTCGAATGCTTCAAATATCGGATACACTTGGTGGAGTCATGATATCGGTGGTCATATGTTAGGAGTAAGAAGCGAAGAATTAGCAGTTCGTTGGCTACAGTTTGGTGTGTTTTCACCTATTATGAGGTTGCATAGTTCATCGAGTCCATTTAATAGGAAGGAACCTTGGTCCTATAGTTCTATGACTGAACAAATTATGATTTACTATCTTCAGTTACGCCATCGTTTAGTGCCATATATATATACTATGAATTATCGATGTCATACAGAGGGAGAGCCGTTGATACAGCCAATGTATTATCACAATTCAGAATGTGAACAAGCGTATTATGTAAAGAATGAATACTACTTTGGTTCACAACTTATTGTTTCACCAATTACTAAAAAGGGAAATGAAACAATTCTTCTTGGCTGTTCCCAGGTTTGGATTCCTGAAGGAACTTATATTGATTGTATGACGGGTATTGTTTACAAAGGCGGAAGGAATCTTAGGATGTATCGTCCAATTGAGCAAATCCCTGTATTGGCAAAAGCTGGTGCAATTGTACCAATGGCTGTCTTAGATGGAGCAGAGGATAGTATTAGTAATCCAGAAAAGATGGATATCTATATCTATGCAGGTGCAGATGGAAGTTTTTCATTATACGAGGATGATGGTACCACATTTGAATATCAAGAAGGAAAGTATTCCATAACGAATATGATATTTAACTATGAAGAAGGAATCTTTTCTATAGGTTCGGTAGAAGGAGATACAAGTTGTATACCGTTAGAAAGAGAATATAGATTACATCTAATAGGATTTCAAAGATGTGAAGGAATTTCTGTTGGTAGGAAAGATAAATCTTGTATGGATATGGTCACTTATGATGAGGATAAGGGTGAATATGTAACATCATTCTATTCGGTATCATCTAAGGAAGGACAGGAGTTTTATATATTTGGAGAGATGCAATTAGCAAAAAAACCAGTGTTAAGGAAGGTTTTTGAATTATTAGACCGAGCAGAAATTGAAACATTAACAAAAGAAAGAATCAATGATGTGTTGAAAAAGGACGAATCACCATATGCCCTAAGCAATCTTATGCAACTTAATTTAGAAGAAGACTTATTACGTGCAATTAGTGAAATCATATTGGCATATTAGAGAATAGGTAGAGCTCAAAAGAGAGGAGTGAAGACATGAAAGAGTGGCTAAAGAGTGTATACTCTGACGGAAGCAGATATTATGTAAGTAATCCGCTTCCGAATAAAGGAGAAACTATTCGAATTTCTTTGCGATGTATTGACAATAAAGAAGTAAAGAATGTAATTCTGCGTGGAAAAATGAACGGAGCAGAACAATTATTTACTATGGAAAAAGATGAGGTTATTAATGGATTAGCGTACTATTCCTGTGAAGTTACGATATGGGAGGATATGTTTCGATACCAGTTCTACATTGTAACCGATTCAAAAATCTTCTATTATACACAATATCGAATAACGGACTATGTTCCAGATGAAATCTATGACTTTTGTATTTTGACAAATTACCAACAACCAGAGTGGGTAAAGAATGCTGTTTTCTATCAAATATTTCCTGATCGGTTTTGCAATGGGGATAAGAGTAACGATGTTAAGAATGGAGAATATCGTTTTGAAAATCATGATACCATTCATGTTGAAAAATGGGATGAAGAACCCAAAGAATATTCTAAAGTGTATGGACTTGATTTCTATGGTGGTGATCTAAAGGGAATCCAGAATAAAATACCGTATCTGAAAGAATTAGGTGTTACAGCAGTATATATCAATCCAATATTCAAAGCGGCTACGGTTCATAGATATGACTGTATTGATTATTTTGAAATAGATGAGCACCTTGGAGGAAATCAGGCATTAGCTGAATTATCCCAAGCATTACATGAGAATGGAATGAAAATTATACTTGATATCTCAATTAATCATACAGGAACTGCACATAAATGGTTTAACAAGAGTAGAACGTTTTATCCAGAATCAGTAGGAGCATATTACAACAAGGATGCAAAAGAGAGAGCATATTATTTCTTATATGACGACAATAGTTATGATTCATGGTGTAATGTGGATACACTTCCTACTCTTAATTATAGAAATGACGAATTAAGAGATATTGTGTACCGGGCAAAAGACTCTGTAATTAAGAAGTGGCTGAAAGAACCATATAATATTGATGGTTGGAGATTCGATGTTGCTGATGTTATGGGGAGGAATAATCTAACTCAGTTGCATAAAGAGATTTGGCCAGAGATTAGAAAAAGCATTAAGGAAGAGAAGGAAGATGCATATATCCTCGGAGAGGATTGGTCTGACTGTGAAGAACATCTTAAGGGAAATGAATGGGATGCTACGATGAATTATTTCGCTTGCGCGAGGCCAATTCGAGAATTTGTAGGAGAAATCGATTTATTTCAACAAAGAAAGGAAGAATTACGCTTTCATCTAAAAAAGATGACAGCCAATAATTTGAAAAATAGAATTACGCAGTATCTAGGAAAACTTCCTTTTGTTATGCAAGAGGTACAATTTAACTTGTTAGATAGTCATGATGTGAACCGATTACACAATAATAGTATTGTTTCCTATGATGATTATAAAACTTCAGTAGTGATATATTTTACATTGCCAGGAACACCAAGTATTTATTATGGTGACGAGGTAGGAAGTGCAGGACGAATCCAAGATGTGGAGGGTTGCAGATACCCAATGCCTTGGGAAAAGAATATGCAAAAATCTATATATTATCAACTGTATCAAACAGTAGCGAGGTTAAAGACAAGTAGGGAGTCGCTCTCTTATGGAGGACTTCAGTTTATATCCAGTGATGATTATGTACTGGTATATGCTAGATGTACAGATACAGAGGTAATGTTCGTTGTGGCTTCTGTTGATGATGAGGACAGGGTGATTGAAATACCATATACTTATTATGGATACACTTGCTTTGAACAGGTAGTAGATCTGCTAGGTTCACAGGTTAATTGGAGTACAAGTAAGGATAAGTTCTTAGTTAACGTTCCGCCACATACTAGTTATCTATTAGAGTTAAGATAGCTGTAGGAAATGGTGCTGTAGATTTATGGAATATTAATACAGGGAGGTAGGGAGTTTCGATGAGAAAAATTAGCCGTAAACTAATTCTAGCTTTTTTTGTTCCCGTGTGTATGATTATCTGTTTAGGGGTTATCTCATATGAGAAGGCTTCTAAAGCTATTATTTCCAACTATGAAAAGACTTCAATTCAGGCTGTGGAGATGACAGCAGAGTATATGAATGTAGGACTAAATACAGTTAAAGCTACGGCTTTACAGTATGCAATGGATGATAAAATCGAAGAGTATCTAAGTGGTTTTTATCAATATGATATGACAAAATATATGCAAGTATATAAAGAATTAAAGCAAATGATTCGAACAAAAGCGCAGACAGACGAATTCATATCAAATATCAGTATAATAAGCGATGATGTGTATAGTGTATTACAAGTAGACAAGAAAGAAGAGGGGCTATATAGTAAGTTCGTTGATTTCATGGCCCCTCAAGATATAGAGACCAATCTAAAAGTAGGATGCTGGATTGCACAACATTCGGACTTAGATGATAGCCTAGGGACAAAGAGGACAGGCTATGCAGCTTCCTATGTCATGGGTGTAGGAAATAAAAAAGCCTGTATTCTAGCAGACATAAAGAGAGAAAAAATCCAAGAAATTTTGTTGAAATTACAATTACCAGGAAATGATTATGTATCGTATGTAGTAGAAGATAGTCAGATGTATTGTCTAGAAAATAAAACTAATCAGTCGGAGCGTATTCTGACAGAAACAGAAAACTATGATTATGTAGTCAAAGCTAGAGCAAGTGAGAATTCTAGTGGGATGGAGTATATTAACCATAATCAAAAAAAAGCATTGTTTCTATATAGTGAGGTTGGAGATAGTGGTAGTATGGTATGTGCTGTTATACCAGAAACGGCAATATTGCAAGGTGCTAAAGATATAGAAAAAACAACACTAATTATGGTTTTGTTTGCAAGTATACTTTCAATCGTTATAGGAACATTCATATCGAGAGGAATAGCAAAGACCATTCGTAGTTTCAATCTGGTGCTTGATAGGGTTTCTTCGGGAGATTTGAATGTAGAAGCAAAGGTTAGAAGAAAAGATGAATTCCGCATATTGGCAAAGAATATGAATCATATGATTCATAATACCAAGAAATTAATTGAGCAAGTATCACAAGTTGGAACCTCAGTAGGTACATCGAGTAATCAAGTTGCAACGGCTACGGAGAATATTGTAGAGGGAGCACAGAATATCTATAGTACGATGGCAACGGTAGAGCAAGGAATACATACACAAGCTATGGATGCTCAAAATTGCTTGCTTAGTATGGAGAATCTTTCGCAACATATTGGTGAAGTAGAAGCTGCCACGAAATCAAGCATAACAATGATGAATAATGCGAAAAAGGTTATGGGATCTGGGATTCATACGGTAGCAGCATTGACAGAAAGTATGGAACAGACAAGAACAAATACAAATCAAATTCGTATGAATGTAATGAATCTTGTACAGGAGACAAAAGTAGTATCGAAAGCGGTAGCAATAATTGAAGAAATTGCAGAACAGACAAATCTACTGTCTCTAAACGCGGCAATTGAGGCAGCACATGTTGGTGAAAAAGGAAAAGGATTTGCTGTTGTAGCCAATGAAATTGGTAAATTAGCAAATGATTCAAAGAATGCTGCACTACAGATTACTAATGCAATCCAGACAATGTCAGATAAAGGTGAAACAACAACGCTTAGTGTAGAAGAAACTAATCATATTGTAGACAATCAAGTAGAGGTGGTGCAAGAGACTAAGAATGTGTTTGATGATATGGTACATATATATAAAATCTATGAGGAGAACCTGAAACAAACCAGCGAGAATATTATCCAAATGGAGGATAAACGATCAGAAACGCTTGGCGCGGTAGAAAGCATATCAGCACTTTTGGAGGAGACAGCAGCCTCTGCAACCTATGTCTGCGAAATTGTCGATAAACAAAAAGAAGTGACCGAAAGTATGTCTGAGGATTGCGTTACCCTAAATGAACATACCGAATCATTAAAAGAGGCAATTAATCAGTTTAAATATTAATAACTCAAACTTCGCACATAAAAAACTTCAAATATTCCATATTGACAATGCTAATGCACATGTTATAATGAAAGACAGCAAAAGTTCTATTATATAGAACGAAATAAAATAAATATCATTAACACGATGACGAGACGAGTACGGTATGGAATAATGCAGAGAGAGATATGTATGCTGTGAGTATCTTGTTATGAAATATCTGAAAACTACCTCTGAGTGACCCCAATTCGGTCCGGTGATTCCGTTATAATCGATGCCTATAAGAGGGTCAAGGCTAACGTTGACATAGTAGTAGGTAGAATGAAGCGGGTACAGATTACTACTTGTACCAATTAGGGTGGAACCGCGAGAATGACTCGTCCCTTTCGATTTACATTGTGAATCGGAAGGGACTTTTTTTGTTCAGATGAAGGCTTTGTAGTGGGATATATTGGGCTAATGATGGAAAAAGATAGAGTTTTTCTTAGCAAGTTATACATAGCTAAGGAAGCAAGAGGAAAAGGTCTTGCATCAAAGGCCTTTGCATTCTTAACAGAACTTGCGTCATCAAACAAAAAGCAAGCAATTTGGCTAACAGTTAACCGATATAACAGTGGTTCTATAGCTGTTTATGAGAAAAAAGGATTTGTTAAAGTTAGAGAACAAGTTTTGGATATTGGTAACGGATATGTGATGGACGATTATGTTATGGAGTTAGTTGTATAAGATAGTACACCTAAAACGTAATTGGATGCTTGCAAAACTTTGGGGTTATGTAAAATGGCTAATGTATGAGAACTTAGATGTCTTGCAAAGCTCCTATTTTGTTTCTTAATTAATACTTTCCTTCATGTAGCGGATCCTATGATGTGAATTATATAGATAACAGATGTAATATTATAATAAACAAAGATAAATCCCGAAAGTATCTCATAATTCATGAGAAAACTTTCGGGATTTATCTTTGTTTATTTTAAATACTTAGCTGGTAGTTCTATGATTCAGCCGATGGTGCTAATTAAAAAATGTTGAAATTATTAAATATAGTTCGCAGTATACTTAGTACTGCGACACTATTTATATATATATTTTGACATATTTCATTATATAATAACAACTTTTGGTTGTCAATTCCTACGATGTTTTAATAGTTATTTAGTGAAAGTACTTATTAAAAATATATTTACCTTATTATAAGATAGTATTTTGGTGATATATCTGATTTTAAGCCGTCAAAAATAGCGTCATGTAAATGATAATTTTAAGAAAAGGAGAATTTCAATGGCACGAAGAGGAGAAAACATCTATAAGCGAAAAGATGGAAGGTGGGAGGCTAGATTACTTGTTCAAAAAGGCAAATATCAGTATTTTTATGGTAAGTCATACAAAGAAGCCAAGGGAAAGATGCTTCTATTACAAAAAAATCAAATAAATTATAAGGAAAAACAGACAGTAAGCACAGTTGAGCGACTTGAGTCGTGGTTAGAAAAAGAGGTTTATTTCAGAGTTAGACTTTCAACTTATGAAAACTATTATCACTGTATGAAAAAATATATTATACCTTTC
>OJKA01000667.1_pt1 | contig 11320 bp, 13 predicted proteins | sample 1596451 | NCBI WGS metagenome assembly OJKA01 (sample SAMEA4350155, study PRJEB24818) | metagenome | biome: human; feature: gut; material: faeces | place: Denmark | collected 2013-09 | reverse complement strand
ATCTTCTTCTACTTTTCTATGATTAGGACGAAAGTAATTTACCATATCCTCTTGATAACTACCCCTTGACAAGGTAATTCCGATTGGCATTCGATAAGGATCATAACCTCCATTCCTGTATTCATTAATTAGTTCTTCAAAATCTATATCATCATTTGACATTCCTTCACCATAAAAATATTCTGTGAACTCTTCATCCATGTCTTCTGATGCTTCTTGCGTATCTTCTTCGGCAAATTCATCTACATTGTCTTCAATCATATTCTCAAAATCTTGATTCTCATCTGTGTTTTGAAATCTGCTGGCAGTATTTGCATTTACCATATGACGGTACATATCATCATAACTTAAGTAATTATTTGTTAAGAAATCAATGTACTCATTGTTAGTTTCACTGCTTTTACATTTATCATTACTCATGATTTATCTCCTCATTACTATATCACTATCTAATATATGAGGCAAAAAATGATATGTGCTATCTTATATATCACTGTTGTTTCTCTTATTTATACCCATTAGTTAACGGGGCACAATAATCTTTTTCTAATAATCTTGATTTAATATTGGAGTTGCTACATACAGATTTGTTTTATTTTTCTTTTCATTATAGTTGAATGCAATATTAACATTAATCTTATTTCCTTCAGACTTAACATAATCATTAATAAGTCCCGTATATGCATAGACTGTATACAACTCATCCCCTCGCTGCTCTACTACCACATTTGCCTGCAGATCTTTGACAAATCGATCGGTGATTTTATTACGCTCTTCTATACTTAATTTACCGTCATACGTTCCTGTAAAAGTCACTTGGCTTTCATAAGTCGCTGCTTCTAATTTGGATACAATCTTCTCTGTTTTTTTCTTATAGGAAAGTATGCTATTAACATCTTCATTAATAGTAATGTCTATTATTAGATATCTCCTAACCAGATACGTATCTTTTTTCGTCTTCTCACGATCTCTTACTAACTTAATAATAGTGGTAGATTGATCGGATTCTCTCTTAGTCAAGATAGTATCTGTATCATCTTCACGAGTAATTTTGCATTCATCTGTTAAACCTATCTCTGAAAACACATACTGTAATAGATTCTTTTCATCTTCTTCGCTCATATAATCCGTTCCCATATCAGCTACTAGATATAAATTACTATCCATAATTACTGAATTAGCTTTCGTAAATGCATCAACTAATTTGCTATCATCTGTAAAAAAACGATTAACAAATAGCTGGGATAAAACCGCAATCCAAAGAATAGCTACTACATAAGCAATACTCTTTACTTTTTTGTTTTGTCCTTTAAGTAACTGTGGTACCTTCTTGATGGTTCTAAAGATTACCCCAATCCAGTTTTGTGAATTCTCTATATCATGACTCATAAAATTGCCCCCATATCTTTAAGATAATTTAACATAATTTGTAATGTCTTAATTATTTCCATAATTTATCTTTTTAAACATTGGAGGTGGAATAAAGCAAAAACAGCCACACAACCATAAACGGCTGTGTAGCTGTTTTCAACTATCTTAGTGACCTGACTTTTCGGCTAATTCAATACGAATCAAGGAACGGCGTAACGCCATCTCTGCACGAGTCGTATTGATTTGTCCTGCATCTGTTCCCTTAAGACGACGCTCTGCACGAATCTTTGCTTCATTGGCCCGATTAATATCAATCTCATCTGGCCATTCACATGATTCTGCTAATATGATTACTTTATCTTGAAGAATCTCAAGGAATCCACTTAATAAAGCAGCTTCCTTTACCTCTCCATTGTTTGTAATCTTAAGTATACCAGGTGCAATGATTGCAGTTAAAGGAATATGATCTTTAAATACACCAATGTCGCCTTCTGTTGTCTTAAGTTCAATCATCTCAGCATCGCCTTGAAAGAAGATTCGGTCAGGTGTAACGATTTGTAGATTAAATGTTTTTGTATCTGCCATTCAAGCACCTCAACTTTCCAGTAACAATGCGTATTTTCATTCACACTGAACTAACTTACTTAACACGGGCAAGAACGTCATCTATATTACCTGCATTAAGGAAATAACTCTCCGGTATCTCATCATGTTTACCTTCAATAATTTCTTTAAAGCCTTGAATTGTTTCAGCAATTGGTACATATTTACCTTTTAGGCCTGTAAACTGTTCTGCAACGTTGAAAGGCTGCGAAAGGAATCTTTGTACTTTTCTTGCTCTTGATACAATAAGTTTTTCTTCTTCTGATAATTCATCCATACCAAGGATTGCGATAATATCTTGTAATTCTTTGTATTTCTGAAGAATCTCTTGCACTCCACGAGCTACTTTGTAGTGGTCTTCACCAACAATATGTGGATCAAGAATTCTTGAAGTGGATTCAAGCGGATCTACCGCTGGGTAGATACCAAGTTCTACAATCGAACGTGAAAGTACTGTCTTCGCATCAAGATGGGCGAATGTAGTCGCTGGAGCTGGGTCAGTTAAGTCATCGGCTGGTACATATACAGCTTGAACTGATGTAATAGAACCACTCTTAGTCGATGTGATACGTTCTTGTAAAGCACCCATCTCTGTTTGAAGAGTTGGTTGGTAACCAACAGCACTTGGCATACGTCCAAGTAATGCGGATACCTCAGAACCAGCTTGTGTGAAACGGAATATGTTATCAATGAATAATAACACGTCTTTTCCTTCTTTATCACGGAAGTTCTCAGCAATGGTTAGTCCAGTAAGACCAACACGCATTCTCGCTCCAGGTGGTTCATTCATCTGACCAAATACCATGGCTGTCTTATTAAGAACTCCTGATTCCATCATTTCATAATAAAGGTCATTACCTTCTCTTGTTCTTTCACCAACACCTGTGAATACAGAGTATCCACCGTGCTCTGTTGCGATGTTTGTAATAAGCTCTTGGATAAGAACTGTTTTACCTACACCAGCACCGCCAAATAAACCAGTCTTACCACCTTTAAGGTATGGACAAAGTAAATCTACTACCTTAATTCCTGTTTCTAACATCTCAGTAGATGTAGATTGATCTTCGTATGCAGGTGCTTTTCTATGAATAGGATTAAACCGGGCGCCTTCTGGCACTGGTTTATCATCAATTGGTTGACCAAGTACATTGAACATACGTCCAAGTGTTGCCTCACCAACTGGTACAGATATTGGTGCACCTGTAGCAATGGCTTCCATACCACGAACCAAACCGTCTGTAGGACCCATGGCAATACACCTAACTGTATCATCACCAAGATGTTGTGCTACTTCTACAACTAATTTACCGCCATCTGCTGTAGGAATCTCAATTGCATCATATATTTCAGGAAGTTTACCTTCACTATACTTTATATCAAGTACCGCACCGATAATCTGAGTGATTTTACCAACGTTTTTATCTGCCATTCTTCTGTTTCACTCCTTTTCTAGTTAATTGCAGAAGCTCCTGCAACAATTTCTGTTAATTCTTGCGTAATTGAGCTCTGTCTTGCGCGGTTATAACTTAACGAAAGGTCGCTAATCATTTCTTCCGCATTATTTGTAGCTGAATCCATGGCTTGCATTCTTGCACCGTTTTCACTAGCAAGAGCTTCTACTAAAGCACCATAGATCAAGCTGTTCATATACTTAGGGATAATCATATCCAATGCTTCTTCTGCACTAGGTTCATAGTTCATCAACGTAAGAGCCTCTACAGAGTTTGCTTCTGATTCTTCTTTCGAACTCTTTTCCATATTAGGGTCAATAGGAAGTAATTTAATCAGACTAGGGATATGAGTAACTGTATTCTTAAATCTAGTATAAGCAAGATAAATCTCGCCTACTTCATTGTTTGAGAACGCTTCTAATACCGCAGCACCTATTTCAGCTGCATCCTTGTACATAGGTTCATTTATTACTTCAGAATAATCCGCTTTTACTTCATAACCGTAGCGTGCTAAGGTTTCTTTACCTTTTCTTCCTACTGCATAGATTATAGCGTCTTCCTTCTTAATATCAGAATTCCTGATTAACTTAGTAATATTTGAATTGTATCCACCAGCAAGTCCACGATTAGAGGTAATTACGATAATTGCCTTCTTTGGTGAATCTCCTGCTTGTAGATATGGATGCGAGATATTACCAGATTTAGCGAGCATTGAGCTAACTGTGTCATACATGTAATCAAAATATGGCTTAGAACTCTCTGCTCTACCTTTTGCTCTTTGAAGTTTTACAGTAGAAACTAACTTCATGGCTTTGGTAATCTGTTGGGTGCTTTGTATACTGCCTTTACGTCTCTTGATCTCTCTCATTGAGGCCATAACGTCACACCTCTCTATCCACGATTAAATTCTTTTTTGAATTCCTCAATAGCTTTAACAAGTGCACTTTCTGTCTCATCGCTGATTACTTTTTCATTCTTAATTGATGAAGGTATCTCTGGATATTTCGTATCAAGGAAATCAAAGAATTCTTTTTCAAATTCTAAGACTCTACTTACTTCGATATCAAGAAGATATTTCTTAGTAGCAGCATAGATGATAATAACTTGATATTCTACTGGCATTGGTTTATATTGTGGCTGTTTAAGCATCTCTCTGATTCTTTCACCTTGTGCAAGCTTTTCTTTCGTATCCGCATCTAGGTCAGAACCAAACTGTGCAAAGGATGCTAACTCACGATATTGCGCTAAGTCAATACGAATAGGACCAGCAATTTTCTTCATCGCTTTAATTTGTGCAGAACCACCAACACGAGATACTGATAAACCTGGGTTAACGGCTGGTCTAAAACCGGCATTGAACATTTCTGTTTCAAGGTAAATCTGTCCATCTGTAATAGAGATTACGTTTGTTGGAATATACGCAGAAACGTCGCCAGCTTGTGTCTCAATGATTGGTAATGCTGTTAAAGAACCACCGCCAAGTTCATCTGAAAGACGTGCAGCTCTTTCAAGTAGTCTTGAATGAAGGTAAAATACATCACCTGGATAAGCTTCACGACCTGGTGGTCTACGAAGTAGTAAGGAAAGTGTACGGTAAGCAGTTGCGTGCTTACTTAAATCGTCATATACGATCAATACATCTTGTCCTGCTTCCATCCATTCTTCACCCATAGCACAACCTGAATATGGAGCGATATATTGTAATGGTGCAAGTTCACTTGCTGTAGATGCAACTATAGTTGTATAATCCATTGCACCGTGCTCTTCTAATGTTTTAACAATTGTTGCAACAGTAGAGGCTTTTTGTCCGATTGCAACATAGATACATTTAACCCCTTGTCCCTTTTGGTTAATGATCGTATCTAGGGCAATGGCAGTTTTACCTGTCTGTCTGTCACCGATAATAAGCTCACGTTGTCCACGTCCGATTGGAACCATGGCATCAATCGCTTTAATACCTGTTTGTAATGGCGTATCTACGGATTTTCTTGAGATAACACCAGATGCAACTCTTTCAATTTGACGATATTTATCTGTATCAATTGGTCCTTTACCATCAATAGGTTGACCAAGAGAATTAACAACACGACCTAGTAATGCATCCCCAACAGGAACTTCTACTACTCTACCTGTTGTCTTAACTGTATCACCTTCGTTGATATTCTTTGTATCACCCAGTAATACGGCACCTACATTATCTTCTTCTAGGTTCAATACCATACCATAAACGTCGCCAGGAAATTCAAGTAGTTCACCTTGCATTGCTTTTTCAAGACCGTGAATACGTGCAATACCATCACCAACTGTGATTACAGTACCTACGTCAGATACTTCTAACTTTGTACTATAATTTTTAATCTGTTCTTTGATTACAGAACTAATCTCTTCTGGTCTCAAATTCATGATACATAAGCACCTTCTTTCCTGTTCTTATCGTTTATAACTACCCACTTCCATCAACGCAATCCTACGCTCTGGCTCTTGACTAGTTACAATTTTCGTCCTTCGTTCGTTTACACAGTTGCATTTCTTAAGTCTTTTGCAAGCATTTGTAGTTTCGTTTTAATACTACTATCCACAACTCTGTCTCCAATACGAATAACTAATCCACCAATTAAGCTCTTATCCACATGGAAAGTCAACTCAAACTGGCTATACTTTGTAGTCTGAAGCAACCTTTGTTCTATTTGCTTCTTTTGTTCCTCTGCTAATTCAACAGCGGATGTAATGGACGCTACTCCAATATTCTTGTATTCTCTAACTTTAGCCACAAAATACTCGAATATACCATCAAGGTCATCGTATCTGTCCTTCTGAACAACAATAACCAAGAATCCTACCAAAGAATCCGATACTCTTCCTTTGAATATGTTCTCAATTACAGATATTTTTTCCTCTTTCTTAATCTTAGGATGACTAAGAAGCTTAAGTAAATCAGGATTCTTTTTCATTGCTTCCTTTACTACATTCACTTCTTCGATAATGGTAGTTAGTGTTCCATCTTCTAAAGCAAGATCAAATAATGCTTCACCATAGGTTTTTGAAACTAACTTTGCCATGTATCATCACCCATTTCTGTTAATGTATCTTCAATTAATTTAGCTTGTTCATCTTCATCAATTGAAGTTGATATAATTTTACCAGCCATGATAGCAGCAACGGATATCATTTCTTGTTTCACTTCATCCTTCATCTTGCTCTTCTCAAGCTCAGCTTCTTTATTCGCTCTGTCAATGATACGAGTAGCTTCTGCTTTCGCTTCATCAACGATTTCTGTTTCTTTTTTTAGTGCTTTTTTTCTAGTTTGACTAAGAATTACTTCTGCTTCTTTATTTACAGACTTTAACTTATTGTCGTATTCTGCTTTGTAAGAGACAGCATCTGCTTTTTCAGTTGCTGCAAAATCCATCTCAGATTTAATCTTTTCTTGGCGTTTTCTTAGCAGTTCCCTTGCAGGGTTAAATAGAAGATAAGACAACAAGGTAAATAATGCAAAAACTGCTAATGCAAGAATTGCTGCATCAACAAATAACTGCATATCAAGACCAAAGATTCTTCCTGCCATACCTTCACTAGCTTCAAGTACACCTGTACTTGCAAGTATTATACTACTCACTTTTTGACCTCCCTTCGGTTTAGTCTAGGCTTTTATCTTAAAGTTTACCTAAAAGTGGGTTAGCATATAATAAGATAATAGCTACAGCGAAACCGTAAAGACCTGTAGTTTCGGCTACGGCTTGTCCAAGTAACATTGTTGACATGATATTTCCTCTTGCTCCTGGGTTACGTCCAACTGCTGCTGCACCTTGTCCTGCAGCATAACCTTGCCCTATACCAGGACCAACACCTGCGATCATTGCGATTCCTGCTCCAATAGCTGAAGCTGCTAATACGATAGCTCTTTCCATAATTAATTTCCTCCTTTGATTCTACTCTTCTTCAAATGTGTTTGAGACAAAGACCATAGTTAACATGCAAAATACATATGCTTGGATAGTTCCAGAGAATACGTCAAGATATGCATGTAAAGCACCTGGCCACACTAATGTTAATAATTTTGGTAACAGTCCATAGATAAGTCCCGTCAAAACTGTACCAGATAAAATATTACCAAATAAACGTAAGGACAGTGATAATGGTGTTGCAATTTCACCGATGATATTAATTGGCGATAACAACAACGGCTTAAACAAATTTGTTACATGACTTGCTTTTTGGTACTTAAATCCATTGTAATGGATCATACCAAACGTAATTAACGCTAGTGCAAGCGTAGTACCATAATCGGCAGTTGGTGGTCTAAGGCCAAACAAGCCGGATAGGTTGGATAACAATATAAACATAAATAATGTTCCGATATAATTGGAGAACTTATGCCCATGCTTAGAACCCATATTGGCCACTGTCAAGTTATCAATTGCTTCTACAATATACTCAATAATATTTAAGAAAGTACCTGGTACTTTGTTGGGATCAGCTTTCTTAATTACTCGATTGGCAACTAAGGCGAATATAATTAATGCTAGCATAACAACAATTATTGAAATATGCGTTGTGGTCAGATATAATTCATGTCCAAACAACGTATATTCCTGGTACCCAGTAATTCCAAAGTCGACCTCCTGAGATGCACGAAGCAATCCCATTTTGGTAAAACTACCGGACACGGTAGCTATCCCTTGATACACGTTCTCATCCTCCTTCGTTAAAATATTTTTTTAGTAATATATCTATTAGTTAACGGTTGTAAATAAGCACTGATTTTAAGACCTAATATACCTAATAATGTACCTATCAGATTGAACACTTCTGGAAGTGTTAATGCCACTACAACTGCGCAACCCATAATAATAAGACGAAGAATAGACATCTTCTTCGTATACTTTGCGGCACCTTCCTCATTCATATGAAGGGCTCTTGATATTGTTGCATTCATATGAATTGCAATCAAAACCGCAATAAGAGAACCAAGGATATCGCCTAATATAAACGATAGTTTATTATTTGAAACCAATGCACCAATTATGCAAACAATCAACATAAACAAAACGATACCGATGATTAAATCTTTTAATGTTTCATTCATATTTTTCATACATTTAATCTCCTAACTTCGTGAATTATTTAATGGGAGTTTCCCTATACCATTTAGCTATGCAAAATTACTATTATTTATACAGTTTATCTCATTTCTTAGCAGAACTCTTACTCTTTAAACTTTCAAAATATTCTAACTCCTTGTCTTCTTTTACTTTATCCTTAAAATAGAATCTCTTAACAAGGCGATAAATATTCTGAAACCCTGCTAATAGTCCAATTATTAACCAAATAGGGAACCAAAAACTTGTTCCAAACTTTTCATCCATCTTGTAACCGATAAATATGCTTATAAATACAGTCGTTAATAAGGTGACTCCTATCTGAGTAATTAAGCTCAAAGCTCGAAAAATTTCTCTATTATCTTTATTCATAGTAACTCCCTTACCCTATTGCTAAACACTAAAATAAATCCAATAATACTTCTCATTTATATCATTATAAAAATCGACAACGTATGCGAATATTATGGGAATTTCTACCTATTGTATGAAAATATAAATTTATTATACCATTGTTTTTTTAAAAGGTCCATAAAATAAGGCTTAAAATACCATCTAATCTTTTCCAATCGCTTGATTTCTGTAGATCTTCTACCTTTTCTTGACCTTTATTGCGACTTATTTCCTATTATATCAACTCTTGGCATATGTTGTTATTAAGCATTTTCCTTATCTTTTACAGTCTGTCTTTATTTGTAAACATTATGTATCCTTTACAAAACAAATATAAGTACGCTTTACGTACTTTTATATCCATACGTGAATAAATGACGTTAATTTGAATGGATTTCAAATCAACGTCATTTATTCACTTGTATTATTGAGTAACGATTGAATTACTCTTCGATTTGGCTAATTCTACAAATATGTCTTTCATCACCAGAAAACTCTGTATTAAGGAAGGTATCAACAATCTTAATTGCTAATCCAGGTCCAACAACTCTTCCACCCATAGCTAGAATGTTAGCATTGTTATGGAGTCTTGTTGCTTCTGCACTGAACACATCATGGCATAATGCTGCACGTATGCCTTTTACTTTATTAGCGGCAATGGAGATTCCAATACCAGTTCCACATATAAGAATCCCTTTATCGCATTCACCTTCTACTATAGCTTTCGCAACTTTTTTAGCAAACACAGGGTAATCAACTGCTTCTGTACTATCACAGCCAAAATCTTTGTAAGGAATCTGATTCGCATCTAGATACCCCACAATCTCCTTCTTTAACTCATATCCACCATGATCACAACCTAATGCTATCATTTGTTAGTCCTCCTCGTTTAGTTTATAAACTGTTTTCTTAATTAGTCTAGCTAGTTCAACATAACATTCTTCGTAGTCTGTAAGACTTTTTCCATATGGATCACTTACATCCCCTTCTTCTCCAATAAACTCTTTTAAGGTATATACATTCACACAATTCTCATAGTCACGCTGTACTTTTTCCTTTTGCTCTAGTGTCATTGTTAGAATTAGGGTATCCTCATCAATATCCTCGGGTACTAGAGGTTTAGAAATATGATCTCCAATTGATAGATTATGATTTCGTAATACCGTATCCGCTTTCGGATTCGATGGTTCTGGGAATAAAACCACCAATCCTCGTGACATTACTTCCATATCGCTTTCTGTATCTAAGCTTCTAAAAATCATTTCAGCCATAGGTCCTCTACAAGTATTCCCCGTACATACAAAAATCAATCTTTCATACTTAATCAATAATATCCACCCCCGTTGTTACACTTCCACTACATGGTAACCCGCTGCTTTTAGCAATCTATTCATAATAGCTTGACCTAGCTTACTATCTGCGAATCCCTCTGAGTAAATGACATCTACCTCTTGCTCATCAAAATCCCGAAGAATTGCATATAATCCTCTAGCAATCTGTTCTTCATCATGTCTCGAACCAATCGTCTTTACGCAGCTCGCCATATACCTCGCAAATGTTTCGTCCGTTGCAATAACTCCTACCCGAAATCCTTCTTCCATCTTCTGCGCTGCATATTCATTGATCGTATCTACTACTGCTTGTTCTGTACCTTCTACAATAGTGAGCTCTGCCTTTGGCGCATAATGTTTGTACTTCATTCCAGGTGCTTTGGGTCTGAGATTTGGGTCCGTTTTCTTTGCTATAATTGTCTCATCAATCTCAACGTTTCCTATAACTTCCTCAAGCATCTCTTTCGTGATAAATCCTGGTCTAAGAATTGTTGGTATCTCAGAGGTCAAATCTACAATAGTTGATTCTAATCCAATCCCTACAGCTCCACCGTCAATAATCATATCTATCTTACCATTAAGGTCCTCTATTACATGTTCCGCTTTCGTTGGACTTGGCCGACCAGATGTATTAGCGCTAGGTGCAGCAATGCAGACACCTGATTCACGAATCAATTGAAGTGCAATTTTATTGCTAGGCATACGAATAGCCACGGTATCTAATCCACCGGTCGTACCATATGGTACTTTATTACTCTTACGCATAATCATAGTCAACGGACCCGGCCAAAACTTATCCGATAGCTGATATGCTTTTTCTGGTATTTCTTCTACTAGATCCACAAGTTTATCCATATCCGCAATATGAACAATTAATGGATTATCCGATGGTCTTCCCTTTGCCTCATAAATCTTCTTAGCCGCTTCCGTATCTAGCGCATCCCCACCAAGTCCATACACCGTTTCAGTTGGAAACGCAACTAATCCTTCTTTTTGTAATATGGAAGCCGCATCTTCCAAGCAACCAGGCTCCATGTTTTCTTCATTTATCTTCTTAACTATAGTTTTCATA
>OJKA01000663.1_pt1 | contig 11335 bp, 10 predicted proteins | sample 1596451 | NCBI WGS metagenome assembly OJKA01 (sample SAMEA4350155, study PRJEB24818) | metagenome | biome: human; feature: gut; material: faeces | place: Denmark | collected 2013-09 | reverse complement strand
GCGGTGAATCTGGCAATGACAAAAGAAAGACTGATAAGTAGCGGCTTTTATGATTTAGCCGCCGCCTATCAGTCGGTGCACGTCAACTGTTGAAACCGCCGTGTACCGAACGGTACGCACGGTGGTGGTGTGCCATGCAAGGCACACGGAAGATGAAGGTAGGCCCTTCGGCAGGAATTGAACAGGCAAGCCTGTCAAATCACTCTAATGCTGCTATGATTCAGGTCATGGTAGTGAGCGATTAGAGAAAAGGTTGTACAAACAATCAGATATGATACATGAAGATGAATGAAAATGAACCATTGAAGAAGTGTCGAAAGCGTAAGATTTCTGCAAAACTTACTTTTCACCACTGAGTAAGGATGAGGATGGAGGAAACCTGTAAAGCCGACTATCTGTGGAACGGCATTAAGATGGCATGAGCATGTATCAGGCTTCTGTGTGAAACATGGGAACCTGTAGAATAATGAAAATCGAAAAGATTCAAATCACAGAAAGATGAGGTCGAAAGTAGAAATGTATTCTACAGGGGCGGAGTTACTCGTAGTAGTGTTGAAGTTGTTGTAATGACGATGGAGCAAAGGGGTAACATCATTCTGCTTGATACTGATAACAACTAGGAAACTAGGAGGATTTGATGAGCGAGAGCAAACAATACGAAATACCGAAGAAAGTGGTTATTGAGGCCTATAAAAGAGTAAAAGCAAACAAAGGCAGTGCAGGAATTGACGGTATAGATTTTGAACGGTTTGAAAAGAAACTAAACAATAACCTATATAAGATATGGAATCGAATGAGTTCAGGAAGTTACTTTCCATCACCAGTATTATCGGTAGAGATATCAAAGAAAGCTGGTGGAACAAGAAGGTTAGGTATACCAACCATTACGGACAGAATTGCACAAATGGTTGCAAGAATGTATGTAGAACCTGTGGTAGAGCCGATGTTCTGTAATGACTCGTACGGCTATAGACCAAACAAGTCGGCAATTGATGCAATAGCAACAGCAAGGAAACGGTGTTGGAGATATGATTATGTCATTGAATTAGATGTTAAAGGATTGTTTGACAACATCAACCATGAACTTCTAATGAGGGTTGTGTTAAAGCATGTAAAAGAAGAATGGATTTGTCTGTATATAAAAAGATGGTTAGAAACTCCATTTATAACTAGAGAGGGACAAGTAATTGAAAGACTGTCTGGAACACCACAAGGTGGAGTGATAAGTCCAGTCTTAGCAAACATGTATTTACACTATGTTTTCGATATGTGGATGAAAAGAAATTTTCCACAAGCACCGTTTGAAAGATATGCGGATGATGGTGTAATACATTGTCGTACAAAAGAAGAAGCCTTTGTTATCAAAAAGAAGTTGGCAGCCAGATTTGCGGAATGCAAGCTCGAACTACATCCTGTTAAAACAAGAATAGTGTATTGCAAGGATAAGGACAGGACAAGGAATGAAGAACTTACAGAGTTTGATTTTCTTGGTTACACATTCAAAGCAGTATACATTATGCAAAGATGGGAAAGTTAGATACAACTTCATTGCATCGGTGAGCAAGACTTCGTCTAAAAGCTTCCGGGATAAAATTAAAGCTATGGAAGTTCATAAGAGGACAGGGTGTAAAATAGACATCATAGCGGAGATTCTTAATCCCTTAATTCGCGGATGGATGAACTATTTTGGTAAGTTCAATCCATCCGCAATGAAAGGAACGCTACAATGTATTGATAGAAGACTGGTGAAATGGGCTATGTGTAAGTATAAGAACTTTCGAGGTAAACGGGGTAGAGCAGAGAAATGGCTCTGCACTGTAAGACAGCGAGAGCCAAAACTGTTTGCCCATTGGAGTAACTTGTATTCGTATTGTTGAATGATAAGAGCCGTATGAAAGGAGACTTTCACGTACGGTTCCGTGAGAAGTTTGAGGTGAAAGTCCTCTTACTTACTCGACTGAGAGGACGGGAGCTAATCACTCCCTCCTACTCGATTCCTATATGGGATTGGGAGGATTGAACGGACTCTGCTATTCAATATCTGAATCAAGGATATACTATTTAAATCAACATTTCTGCTGTGCCTTATATTCCTCTCCCCAATTTCGTATAGCGTCCAGAAGCGGTTTTAGGCTATATCCCAAATCGGTCAATTATATTCTACCCGTGACGAACCTCCACATAAACAGTACGAATGACAAGAAGGGTAGTTTCCAGCAGGAAACTATGACACAGTATTGTGCGAACTTCACAGGAATTGTGAAGTACGATACAATAAAACAACAAAGGAGGAACCGAATATGGAACTTCTAAATAATCTGTTTGGCAAGAGACAGACGCAATCTAAAAATAAAGGTGGAGGAAAACATCATGAATGAAGTTATAACATTTTTGCAGGAAAATCCCGTGCAGTATCTGGCAACTATTGGTAGGGATCAAAAGGCTAAATGCCGCCCGGTTATGTTTGCCGGTGAGATAGAGGGCAAGCTGTGGTTCTGCACTAACAACCAAAAGGATGTCTACAAGGATATGCAACAGAACCCTTATATTGAGCTTTCTGTTTCCAGCCCGGCTTATGCATGGATCAGGCTGAACAGCAAAGCTGTTTTTGAAGACAACATGGCTGTCAAGGAAATGTGCATCCAGAATCCTATTGAATTCAAGGGAAGGGGGAGGGCTGAAGCTTCCATCGTCACTGGCCGAGGAAGGGGAGGCATTGGCCATTTTAGATGCAATAGAGTCTGAGAATCTAGAAACACGGATTAGTGATGCGGCATCGCCTGTTGGTAATTTACCTGTTTACGTCTAAGGAATGGTTTTAACCAGTAAAACATTAGCAGAACTGTCGTTTCTCTCAAGCCGAATAGATTGGTTGAGTGAAAGCGAACTATTTTAATTTAATAGGGCACTTGCTATAGAAAAGCCCCATTAAATTAATGGATATTATAAACGTTTCCTGTAACTTGGACAAATTTTCATTCTATGAAGGAATTAATACAAAGGAAAAACTGGGAAAATACCTGCTTGATCGGGTGGGATACCGGAATACCTATTTCTGTAAGGAGGGATATGTCGTAAAACTGGAGGAGGTATTAATTGCGCGATATGATGTGGACAGAACCTGCCTTATTCCTACTTTGAAAAAACAGTCCTATCATTTTTGACATCCGCCTGAACGGAAGTTATCTGCCCCTGTATTTGCCGGAACCGGAATACAGGTTAGAAATGATAGAAAAAACTTGAATCTTTCCATGTAGATGAAAGAGCATCGCTTTCATCTAAGGAAAATATGAAAGGACTTTATTCCAGATTGCCCTGTGGTGCTTCCGGGCGGGAACTCAATTATTTAGCCGGTACGCTGCTTCAGGTGTTGAATGGAACAGAGGAGAACCGTGATAAAGTCCTGGCTGTACTGGCGGCGGAGGCCCCGTCTATCGTTGAGGAGACAGTACAGGTCCTAAAGCAGTCATACCATCAATCGGTAAAAAATAGGAATATAGGTAGATTATAAAATTTCACCTTTTTTGGTTTTACGATATTCTGTTGGAGAATATCCCTTTAGGTTATGAAATAGGCGGCTGAAATACAGCTGGTTCTCATACCCTACAACGCGCGATATTTCATTGACCGCATAATTTGTGGTTTCCAATAAAGTTTGTGCGTTATTGACGCGGATAGAAACGATATATTGTAAAGGTGTGGAGCCTGTATATTTTTTAAAGTTGCGAATAAACCAACTGACACTCATTCCTCTGGATGAGGCATATTCCTCTATATTAATCTCCCGATTATAATTTTCCATAAAGTAAGTTATAGCGTTATCTATTTCGTGAATCATATAGTCATTTTTTAAGGTGTGTTCTTTGGTTAATTCCCGCTGGAAAATGATCAATAAATGGCGCAATAAGAGCGTCATCATTTCTTCATAATTACTTTGGCATTTTTGTAATTCTAATATGATACGTTTGAAAATTTGTTCATACTCCAAAGAAGTACCTACCGGAAAGATTCTGCGGTTGTCTGCGAACCCATATTTTCGCAAGATATTTTTTATATTATTTCCTGTAAAGTGAATCCAGTACACCTCGGTTTTATCTTCACCGTAGTATTCATATTTTTGAAATTCCTTTGGACGGTATAAAACAATATTGCCGGCATGAACGATGGTTTCATTTTCTGGTTTGTCGAAATGAAAATGACCGCATCCGGAAGCAACGTAGATGATTTGAAAATCCAAGCGCCCCCGCGGACGATAGGTTGGTAATTTAGGAAGTGTAGATAATCTGTATGTGCCGCAGCTTCCAACAATCAGTGGCTGGCTTTTGTCTTTGAAGTCGAGATGAGATTGATTTAAGTAACCGTTGTTCATATACATGGCGGAGCCCCCCCTTTTTACATAAGTAATGACGCTGCTTTTTTATATTGTATCATTTTGTGCATAATATGTCTATTCCAGTTTATAGACATATTTTGAATATTGACATATGATTATAGTAATAAATAAAGCGTATCCGATGAAATAAAAACATATTAAGTGCATATTTGAGGGAGGGAATATATGATTGTACCACGCTATTATGAAAATTTAAGGGTGCTGCATGAAAACACAATGCCGCCAAGAGCCTACTACATGCCGGCATCAAAACGGATAGATGATCTGACAGAGCACAGGGAAAAGTCAGACCGTCTGCAGCTTTTAAATGGAGACTGGAAATTCCATTATTTTGAAAGCATTTACGATGTGAAGGAATCGTTCTACGAAACGGATTATGACGTATCAGATTTTGATGAAATGAGAGTCCCAGGCATATGGCAAATGGAAGGATACGATATGCATCAGTACACGAATATCCGTTATCCATTTCCCTTTGATCCGCCTTATGTTCCGCAGGATATTCCGTGCGGAGCTTATGTCCATACATTTTTTTACCAGAGTGAAAAAACAGCGCCAAAAGCATATCTGAATTTTGAGGGAGTAGATAGCTGCTTTTATGTCTGGTTGAATGGAAAATATGTAGGATACAGCCAGATATCTCATGCAGTGAGTGAATTTGATGTTACTTCCTTTTTGAAGGATGGGGAGAATAGTATTGCAGTGTTGGTCCTGAAGTGGTGTGACGGTTCTTATCTGGAAGATCAGGATAAATTCCGGATGAGCGGGATTTTCAGAGATGTGTACATTTTAAAACGTCCGGAACAGGCTGTGCGGGATTATCGCATAACGACAGAGGTTTCCAAAGAATCCGCCAGGATAAAGTTAGATATACAGTTTTATCAGCCGATTCATCTGAACATAAGAGTGGAAGATAAAAACGGAGCTGTTGTTTCTCAAGGGACGATAGAGAAAGATGGAATCATAGAATTTGAAATTGTTTGTCCGGTGCTTTGGAATACAGAACATCCCTATCTTTATACGGTAATCATGGAATCGAAATATGAAGTAATTGCGGATTCGGTAGCTTTACGCACGATTGAAATTCACGATAAAGTGATTTATTTCAACGGTGAGAAAATCAAATTCCGTGGTGTGAACCGTCACGATTTTGAGCCGGAAACAGGAGTTGTGGGTGCGGAACAGATAAAGACGGATATGATATTGATGAAACAGCATAATTTTAATGCGATTCGTTCCAGCCATTACCCGAATGCACCGTATTTTTATCAGATGTGTGATCAATATGGATTTATGGTGATTGATGAGGCTGATATCGAGGCACATGGGCAGTTCATGCTGTACCGGAAAGAGGATACCGATTATAACCGCTTTAGTCGCTGGAATGAGAAGATAGCGGATGATCCGGCCTGGGAGCAGTCGATTCTTGACCGTGTACAGCGTATGATTCAGCGAGATAAGAACCGTTTTTGCATTGTTATGTGGTCTATGGGAAATGAAAGTGCTTATGGCTGCAATTTTGAAAAGGCACTGGAGTGGACAAAAACATTCGATCCCGCAAGACTGACTCAATACGAAAGCGCCAGGTATCGGAATTATAACGTGACCTATCAGTACCATAATTTGGATCTGTATAGCCGTATGTATCCGTCACTGGAAGAAATAGAGGAATATTTGGAGAAAGATGGAAGTAAGCCATTTCTGCTGGTTGAATATTGCCATAGCATGGGAAATGGCCCTGGTGATTTTGAAGATTACTTTCAAATGATTCAGAGCGATGACCGGATAAGCGGAGGTTTTGTCTGGGAATGGTGCGATCATGCGATAGCACATGGAAAAACGGAAAAAGGAACGCCTATGTATTATTATGGCGGCGATCATGGAGAGAGCATCCATGATGGGAATTTCTGTGTGGATGGACTGGTTTATCCGGACCGTACTCCCCATACCGGACTTCTGGAATATAAAAATGTGTATCGTCCGGCAAGAGTTGTTTCCTATGATTTGGACAGCGGAGAGTTGATTTTACACAATTATATGGATTTTGATGATCTGAAGGACTATGTGGAAATTTCTTATGAAGTAACGCAGGATGGCTTGATTATTAGTAAAGGGAAATTGCCCGCTTTTTCAGTAGTGCCCCACCAAGAGGGAAGAACAAAGCTGGAGCTTTCTAAACCGGGGAATGGGAAGGTTTATTTAAAATTAATTTACCGGTTGAAAAAAGCGGCTGCACTTTTGGAGGAAAATTATGTGCTGGGCTTTGATGAGATACAGCTATCTGACAGCCACTTAAAAACCCGTCAGGCAGAACAGTGGTTAAACAGAATTGCAGAGGGTACAGAAATCCAGGTAAAGGAAAAGGACGCTCAAATCGAAATAAAGGCAGCCGACTTTGTTTACATCATAGATAAACGAACAGCCCTTTTTGAGCAAATTCAGTTTGCCGGAAGAAATTATCTGAAGCGTCCTATGGAACTGAATATTTGGAGAGCACCAACGGATAACGACATGTATATGAAAGAAGTCTGGAAAAAGGCCCATTACCATGAAGCGTATACGAGAGCTTATGATATTGAGGTTTGCCAGAACAGAAATGGTGTCGAAATTTTAGCTTATACAGCGGTAGTCGCTGCGACAGTGCAAAAAATCATGGACGTAAAAATCAAGTGGATAATAGACGCCAGCGGAAAAGTATCTTCTGAATTTACAGTGTTGAAAGATGGGGAATTTCCAGAACTTCCGAGATTTGGTTTAAGGTTTTTCCTTGATAAAGGCATGGAAAATGCCTGTTATTATGGAATGGGCCCACAGGAAAGCTACAGAGATAAGCATAGGGCAACGAGCCATGGGCTTTACCGGTCGAAGGTATGTGACCTGCATGAGGATTACATCCGCCCGCAGGAAAATGGAAGCCACTATGACTGTGATTTTCTGGAGCTTTCTGGTTCACAATATGGAATTGCGGCTGTTGCAAAGAAGTCCTTTTCATTCAATGCCTCGCATTACACGCAGGAGGAATTGGAAAGAGCTGCGCATAACTATGAATTATGCGCGTCTGACAGTACAATACTCTGTTTGGATTACGCATTAAATGGAATCGGATCGAATAGTTGTGGCCCTGCTGTCCTGGAGAAGTACAGGTTTGATGAAACCGAATTTCAGTTTGGATTTACTCTGGTTCCATTTGTGAAAGGCACAAAGTAACAACGGTGAGCAGTCATAAGACAATGAAAATATCGAAAGCCGCTGCCTGGCATGGAAGGGTCCAGGCAGCTTCGGGAAGGAGCGTATTATGGGAGAAAAAACGTACTTGAAATGGTATAACAAAGTGGGATACGGTTCGGGCGACATTGCCGGAAATGTGGTATACGCATTTTTAACATCGTTCGTTATGATCTATTTAACGGATACGATTGGTCTGGCATCGGGGATAATCGGAACCCTGATTGCGGTATCTAAGATTTTTGATGGGTTTACAGATATTATTTTCGGCTCCTTGATTGATAAAACCCATACGAAGCTGGGAAAAGCGAGACCCTGGATGATTTATGGATATATCGGGTGTGCGGTCACACTGATTGCCGTGTTTGCAGTTCCGGTCAGCTGGGGCAAAACAGCACAGTACGCATGGTTTTTTATTGCGTATACACTGCTGAATGGAGTGTTCTATACGGCAAACAATATTGCGTATTCAGCCCTCACTTCTCTGGTGACAAAAAACAGCAAGGAACGTGTACAGATGGGATCTTATCGTTTCATCTTTGCATTTTCAACGAGCCTGCTTATTCAGTCTGTCACAGTGCTCTTCGTGGATTTCTGCGGCGGAGGCGCCGGGGCATGGAGAACGGTTGCAATTATTTATGCGGTGATTGGCCTTATTGTGAACACGATTTCAGGACTGTCTGTAAAGGAGCTTCCAGAGGAGGAATTAATTCCAGCGGACCAATCCAGGGAAGAAAAATACAGTGCGGTTGATGCGTTCAGACTGATGATTGCAAATAAATATTACCTCATGATCTGTGGAATCTATATCTTACAGCAGTTGTATACGGCCATGATCGGAGCGGGTATCTTCTATGCAACATGGGTTCTGAAAAATAAAAATTTATTCGGAGTATTTTCATGGGCAGTAAACATTCCTTTGATTATCGCCTTGATATTCACACCCACATTGGTAGGGAAATGGAATGGAATGTATAAGCTGAACTTAAGGGGGTATATGCTGGCGGTGGTTGGAAGAGCCCTGGTAGTTGCTGCAGGGTATATGGGAAGCATTCCATTGATGCTGCTGTTTACAGCGGCAGCAGCATTGGGCCAGGGGCCCTGGCAGGGGGATATGAATGCGGTGATTGCATCCTGTTCAGAATATACATATCTGACGAAGGGGAAAAAGGTAGAGGGCACCATGTATTCCTGTACCTCATTAGGGGTTAAGATTGGCGGAGGCATTGGAACTGCTGTTGTAGGATGGCTGCTTGAATTAAGCGGCTATGTAGGAACAGCAGCAACGCAGCCGGAATCTTGTATCAGTATGCTTAAGTTTATGTATCTGTGGCTGCCGCTTGTTTTTGATGTGCTCATCATGCTTGTTCTCTCCAGAATCAATGTTGAGGAAGTGAATGATAAAATCCGGGCGAAGAAAGGAATGGTATCAGGAGATACCCAGCTTCTTTGATAACTATGCACGATATATATGGTTGAAATAGTCGGCATAAAAAGTCAAAAGGATATTGAAATACTGTTTCAGCTTACTCATTTTACCGTCCTCCTTGTTCTTGATTATGCGTTTATTATATGACAGGAGAAATAATATTGCTTGCCAAAAGAAAAGAAATAATAGCCATATTTTGCGACAGATATAAGGCGACAATGCAGGATCAGGAACAAAGGAGAGGAGGGATTTATCCGTGCATTTATCATTTGTAGATACGAAGGAAGAAATTCTGGCAGTAAAAAGAGTGGCAGAACATGTATCTCCACATTTGCACAATGCTTTGGAAATTGTGTGGGTGACAGAGGGTACTTTGGAATTGGGAGTTGGGCAGGAACTGTATCATATGGAGGAGGGGGATATAGGTTTTGTATTTCCAAATATCATCCATCATTATCAGGTTTTTACGGATAGGGAGAATGTGGCTGTTTTTATAAAATCCCCGCCGTTTGTTTTGAGTACTTTTGATGAGGTATTGTTAAACTATGCGCCGGAATATCCGATAATAAAAGCTGCGGACGTGGACAGGGAAACGTATCGTGCGCTTGGGGCGGTTTTGAAAACAAAACAGACAGAATTTGCGATTGTACAGGCATATTTACAGATTGTCCTGGCAAGATGCATCAGAAACTTTGAATTAGTAGAAAAAAGAAGTATTGGAAGCAATGATCTTATTTATCAGACTGTTGCTTACGTGTCAGGCAATTTCAAGAATCCGTTTTCTTTAGAAGATATGGCAAAAGACTTAGGGGTTAGTAAGTATGTTTTATCCCGCATTTTTTCAAAGACGTTTCATAGTAATTTTAAGCGGTACCTGAACGATACGAGGTTAGATTATGCCCGTCACCGACTGGAGGACACAGAGGATTCCATTACGAAAATCTGCCTGGATAGTGGATTTGACAGTCAGAGGACATTTAACCGGGTGTTCAAAGAAAGATTCCGGGTTTCGCCCACTGAATATCGGAAAAGTCAGAAAGAGAAAGTGAAGCTGCTTTGATGAGTTGTTTTTGCAGAAAAGAGATATTGTTCCGGACTGATGTGGCGGAAAATCAAAACCAGCATATGCGATTAGAGTGCTGGCACTGTGAAATCGTAGCGCATCTCCAACCTCAGCGACAAACCGCAGGTCCAATCCCTGGAATAGTCAATGTAATCGGATATTCTGGCAATTCTTCAACAATGGCATGCGTGCCGAAGAGAATGGTAGTTAGTGTAGATTCAATTTCGGATAAAACTCTAACTGCTTCCTGTACCAAGGTTTTTGTTGAGTGCAAATGGGAAGGAAAGGTGGTAATTTCCTGTCTGGCAAGAGATTAAATGGCATGTGTTTTCTGTTCGTTTCTGTAAAAGCCTTTCTTTTTAGCATAGTTGGTGTAATCCTTGACAAAACGTTTCTCACTGTAATAAATAATGTCGAGGTAGTGATAATGAAGCGGAATTGTGGTTCGGAAGGAGAACGTGAAGAATGAACCACAAGATATAGTGGTTTTTGGCGAAAAATCGGGCAAAAATGGCCGTTTTTGACCCCGGTTTTTTGGCCTTTTTATAGATGTGAGATGGGGAAAAGAGAATATAGAGCAAATTTTCAGGCCAGCCAGATCAAAAAATGGCTGGCCCCTTTTAATAGAGTATCAAAAAATAGAAGAGGCTTTATGTGAAGGGACAGAGGGGGGAATTAAATGTTTAAGATTTATTTGAGCCGGGCGGTAAGCCCTGGTGTAGGTATCAGTCTGCCGGCTACAATCGAAGAAATGAGAGAAGCCTATTCTCTTCTGAATGGAACGGATACAGTTCCGTTGGAAACAGCTACCGCCTATGTGGAATCGTCCATTCCAAATCTGCGCCAGTACCTGTATGAGGTCCCGGTGTCAGAAAAGAGATTGGAGGAACTGAACTATCTGGCCTATCGTGTGAAATGGATGGACAGCCAGGATGAGGCGGTATTCGGAACCGTGATTGAGATGATGAAACCGGAGACACTCCAAGATATCATCAATCTTTCCTGCAACATGGATAAATTCAGATATCTGCCGAGCGCAACTACAGAAGTAAAATTAGGAGAATATCTGCTGAAGGGAAACGCTGATATGGCTATGGAGGAGCAGGCAGCCAGATCTAATTATGAAGGGATTGGAAAAGATTATATAAAAAACACGGTGGTATGTTTCATGCATTTGGTTATACCAGCGGGATTCAAGAAGAACTGGAGCCCATCTATAGAGGGG
>OJKA01000662.1_pt1 | contig 11343 bp, 8 predicted proteins | sample 1596451 | NCBI WGS metagenome assembly OJKA01 (sample SAMEA4350155, study PRJEB24818) | metagenome | biome: human; feature: gut; material: faeces | place: Denmark | collected 2013-09 | reverse complement strand
ATTTATCGTCTTGCGACGTTAAGAATCCATGTCACTTTGAGTGCCCACACAGATTGTCTGATAAATTGTTAAAGAGCAGTGCAACACGGCTTTCGCTCACTGTTGCGAGGTGGCGTATATTACGCTTCCCTCTTTCAGAGTCAAGCGTTTAATTTCGCTTTTCTCTGCCGAAGTTCTCAGGAGAACCTCGCTGACCCGGCGGCTTGTTTGCCGTTGTTCCGTCTCAGTGGGGCCGCATTATAGGGAGTTTCTCGCAGCCCGCAATAGTTAAATTGCAGAAAAATGACTGACTGCTGCAATCCCCAGCAGAACCCCGCCTTATACCCACTTACTAACAAAGTTATCCACAAGCGTGGAGAAATACTGTGATTGGCTGCGTATTACGTCCTTCTATATAGAGGGAAAAAGAACGAGATCTACGGCCTCGTTAGTAGCGGGCACTGATTCTGACACGGCGGTGCGGCCATTGAAGTTTCTGCACTACTCACTGCATCATCACGGGCACACTGAAAATGGCCGACCACGACGAGCCCCCTCCACTGGCACGATCATATAAAGGAAGACCATCACGTAATCGGTAATTGCCGCCGTTTAGTTTATAGTGTGAGGCCCCATGCAAACCGGAAAGCACCAGGCTGCTAAACACAAAAAGGAGAATGCTGCCCCAGCCCGTCGTCAGCCATACATTATAGAGTTCCGCATCCACTCCCGACGATCGGACTCAATATTCTCTGCCAGTTCACCATCCACAAAGCGTGAGTCGATATTTACGTCTACCCTCGAACAGCATTTCCTGATATCACCGAGATTGTCGCAACAACCCTTGCGCAAGCTGATGACTATAAAGTTGCTGCGCTATAACATCGGAACGCTACATCGACTTGTCGGGCAATCGCGTCTGCTACAGATTTGAAGGTGAACTGTTAAACCGTGAGGATGAGGTGTGGCCGGAAGCAGAGATCACCTTGGTGCGGATCTAGTGATGCGTATGTCAGCCCCGTGACGATCCAGACATTATCGAACCGCGATATACCCGCAGTTATGTTCACATTAGCAATTTGATCTAGATTTCATCAGGTTGACTTATGTCGGCTGAAAAAACGAGGAAAGCCTTGCGGATACTCGATTTCAGGCACAAAAAAGCCGCCTTTAAGCGACTTGATTGCATTTCTTATGGTGCGAAGGCCGGACTCGAATTTCAACACTAATCAACTGAATTTTCAGAAATTAATCATCAATGTATTGATAATATATACTCAGTTGTATACTCAACTACTTTCTTTTGAAGATCAGCGAATAAAAAAATATCTGAACCAACTCAATGATGATGCGTCGATTATACTCGATAGCATCATTTCAGCGAGGATGTTTTAACTATCGGGATGATGCCCGCAGGTATGGAGATGGCCCCTGCCAGCCAAACCCCCTACGGTCGATACGAACCAGCTCGTACTTTTCCACCAGAAGTTAACGACATCAACGAGTGAAATACCGGCCTCAATATGTTCCTGAATGACAGCCTCATCGCTGAACGGTGTGTCGTTCAGTGCCAGCCCGTAGTGTTGTTCCAGCAAACAAGTAAGCAGCTTTTGCCAAATAACCACGGGTGACGGGCATGGCTTCGCCGCCCGCTGATGTATAGCAGGTAAAAATTTCATGGGATTGTTCTCCTGGAAATAAAAGCTAAAACCAGTCAGCCCTGGGTGGGATAAATAGCAATATAGACGTAACCGCAGGAGCCGAGCGTATCGGCTTCGCAGGTAAATTCATTCTGATACAGGGTGACGCAGTGCATATGACGGGGATTCAGTTCCCCGGAAAGTAGCATCAGTTCCATCCGCTCAACGAAGTGCGGAAATGCCTCGTTTAGCTTGTGGCATTCATATTCACTGAAAGAACCGATGATACCCGCCCTGTCAGCCAGATAGTGCAGCCGATTTTCGTCCTGTACTAGTCGGGCCCCGAAGCGCGGCGCGATGTCCCGCCTGAGCCCCCATTCATATCCATCATGTTTATCCATCATTAAATGCCTTTATTATCAAATGAGTGTACAAGCCACATTACAACCAGCCTCGTTCAGCGAACGACAACGTATCGCCGTCCCCGATGATGAAATGATCCAGAACCCGTACTTCGACCAGCTCCAGTGCAGCCACGATGCGTGATGTAATCGTTCTGTCTGATTTACTTGCTTCGGTAACACCTGACGGATGGTTATGAGCGATGATCACCGCAGCGGCATTGTGCCGCAGTGCGGATTTCATAATTTCACGGGGATGAATTTCGGTATGACTAATCGTGCCGAGGAAAAGCGTTTCATGTTCCAGCAGTCGATGCTGGTTATCCAGGTAGAGAACGACAAATGTTTCCCGCTCCTGATTTGCCAGATGCAACTGAAGCCAGATTTTCGCACTGCTCGCGGCAAGAAATTGCTCGCATGGCTGGCGCTGGTATTTCTCCAGCAGACGCATCGCGCGGCGGATGATGCGTTGTTCATTAACGGGGAAAGCTGAAGGTAAAATCAGTTCCGACATAGACGACTCCTTAAACGTGACAGAGAGTTAACGGGCTACTAAGCACTTCATGAAGCAAGCTCGAGCATATTTTCAGCCATCACCCACAGGGCTCTATTGAGCTTCACATCGCCATCAATCCCCTTAATGGCGCGGGTATGCGTGCGTCCTCCTTTGGCATTGCGCCCGCACAGGCCACCTTTAATCAGGTTCTCCTGAATACGCTGATAAGTTGTCCAGAGATCTCCGGACTCATCCTGCCAGCGGCGGGGAGCCAATAGCTGAGCCTCCGTGACAGGCTGATGATCTTCACCAAAGCGATACGTCAGTGCCGCTTTTGCCAGCGCCTGCTGAGCGCGTGGCGGTAGCATGAGTGATTGCATGGCATCACGCTTCTCCTCTATCTGGACAAAATGAGCTCAGTCATCAGACATGCATTAAAAGCTCATTCACGGTTGCTGGTGGTCAGAATGGAGTTGTGGTCTGACATTGATACGCTGGTTTTCAGTACAGGAGAGGCATCTGCGTCATACATTTCTTTGAAGGCTACGGCGATCTCCCGGGTAGTCATCCACTTTGCATACAACACGAGGAGCTGGTTATCTTCGATAACATTGAAGTGTTCTATAACTGGTCTCGGGGAGACACTCCAGAGGCCTTTGAACAGGCCTAGGGGTGAGGACAGGATATTGTCTACGATTGTGATGTCTGCCCACATTTATTTAAGGAAGGATTGTCTTTGTTTTCAGTCATTTCCTATGTTTTTCTTCACAATCAGTACATTTATCCATATAGATGTTATCTTCATGATTTTATAAACTATCTAATTAAGAATACCCCTTTCAGGAAATTGAATGATGCCCCGTTTCAGTAATGCTATTTTATGGTCAGGTCATGAGCACTAAAACTACTACGAGTGACAATCATTTAACGGAACCTCACGAGGCGGGATTTTGTTTCTATGAGTTTTTCGCGGGTGGCGGTATGGCCAGGGTCGGGCTGGGAAAACAGTGGCAATGTCTGTTTGCCAACGACATGGACCCGATAAAAGTATCGACCTATATCGACAACTGGGGAGATGAACATTTCGACACACGCGATGTACGCGAAATTGCCCCCAATGATCTACCGCACCATGCTGATTTAAGCTGGGCATCGTTCCCCTGTCAGGATTTATCGCTGGCCGGTAATGGCCTAGGGATCGGCGAAAAAGATTCCAGTGCAGATAAAACCACGCGTTCCGGCGCAGTATGGCCGTTCCTCGATTTAATAAGCAGGCTCGGCGAGGAAAACCGTAAGCCGCCGATCCTTGTTCTTGAAAATGTTCTTGGGTTGCTGACGCTGGATCAAGGGAGCCATTTCGCCGCGATATGCCATCAGTTAAGTAAAACAGGCTACCGCTATGGCGCAATAATCATTGATGCAAAGCACTTTCTTCCACAATCCAGGCCTCGAGTATTTCTTGTGGCGATTAGTCGCCATGTTTCCATTCCCGCATGTTTAGTTTCAGAAGAACCTTTGTCGCAATGGCATTCACAGTCGCTTCTTCGCGCCTGCGATGCGCTGGCGGAAGATGCCCGCAACGACTGGATCTGGTGGTCGCCAGGCAATACGCCTGACGCCAGAATGAAGGAACTGGACGACCTAATTGATTTTGAAGACAAAAACATGCTATGGCACTCTGCCGATGAAACTCGACGGCTTATCAGTATGATGGCACCGGCGAACCTGGCGCGTCTTGCAAATGCGCAGGCATCCGGCGAGACAATAACAGGCAGCCTTTATTTACGTATGCGTAAGGAAAAAGGCATCAACAGGCAACGGACCGAAATTACGTTCTCCGCAGTTCTTGGTTGCCTGAGAACACCGAAAGGCGGCGCTTCTCGTCCTCGCATTATCGTCGTCAAGGGCAACCAGGTGAAAACACGGTTGTTGTCGGCCAAAGAAGCAGCGGCGTTAATGGGGTTGCCGGATGATTTTATCCTCCCGACAGCGTATCAGTCGGCATTTAAAGTGATTGGCGATGGACTTGCCGTTCCTTGCGTTCGTTTTCTGGCCGAACGTATTCTGGAGCCGCTTGCGATGATCGTCCAAAACAATACCCACAGGACGGAGGATATACGCGAATGAACTGGACGTCGCCTGTTACGCCCGACGGCTGGGAAAGTAAACTGATTGATTATTTTCTCCGGTTCGGTGCCGACGGCGACGCGCAGGATATTCGCTGGTTTGAAGTTACACCGGAGACACTCGCTGAGGCATTCGCCGACAGCGGCGTTAGCGCGGATGAAGTTGAAGACGCATTTCGAGCCTGCATGTCGAAAATACAGGATCTGCCGCAGCGCCTTGAAGGCGGAATGATGGAAAAGTCGACTCGTCGATCGCCCGGCTATTTTACTTATCTGGTCATGACATTGCTTATTAGCAGTCAATTCGACGCGCAGGAAGAACGCAATGATTTTCGCCTGAAGCTACAGAACTGGTTGCAGACCACGCATAGTTTTCAGAATTTATCCGGCGTCAATAAGATGTGGGAGGCATTAGCCGAATGGCTTAAACAACGCATCCAGGAAGGCGAACCCTACAGGCATCTTATCTTGCCGCCGCGGGATGGCTGGGTCCAGATCGGTCACACACTGCGGTTGGCATTCCCGAATAAAGCCGATCTACGCCTGATGAGCGAGTGTCTTGAAAGCTATCCACAAGCCGCCGCGAACCCACGCCAGTTAATTGAATACTTTCAAATCATTATTCAGAGACAAGGCGTTTCTCATGCGCTGAAGGAGGCTTTTGCCGAATTCAGAGACGCGTGGTTATTGGGACGTCGCGCGCTGTTCGATATGCCTTTCTGGCGCCTGCGCCAACGAGCAATCCAGATATCGGCCTGTGTAACACCGCATCAGGCCATCATTGATATGTACGTCGACTTCGACGGCTCGCGGTGCTATTTCAGCGTCGCAGGCAAGAGCGACGAAAGTGTTTTTCATCCTACATTATCCGAAGCCCTTGTCGTCCGCGACGCCGGGAACAGCGAAAATCTGGGGAAGGCGACGCAGGTTGGCTTACTCTTTTTTTACGAGATCGGACACGGACGCTGGAGAGCTAAATCGTCACCCGACGTAGACTCACAGCGGTTTCATATCGCTTTATCCAGTAAACACTCTGTACAGATGAGCAAGCGCCTCAACGAATATATCGCAGAAAGCGAGTGGATTTTAACATCGCAGCCGTTGAGCAGGGTTTCAGCGGCGGATTTATTCCGCTTAGTACGATCCTCTTCGGCTATTCAGGATGATGACGTGACACGCCCTCAGCTATATGGAGGCATACGCGTCCCTGGCGGATGGCTGGGATTACCGGCATTTTTGCCTTTTGTTGAGTCAGATACGCGACGCTACAAAATATATTCATCCGGGAATGATGAAGCTGGAACCAATGTTTCCGTAATAGATGGTCGTCTGACTTCTTCTGTGCCGCTTAATGGTGAATTTTTCATCGAACCAGTCCTTAAGGCGGGTGAAAAAACGCCGCCGTGGCGGCGTCGCGCGCGTTTTTTCACCCGCGCCATACCGCACCCAACTTTAGGCGAAAGCGCAAGATACCGATTTGAGCCGCTTTGTGATTGGTTGACGTCTTCCCTAAAGGTGCCGACGTTTAATTTCGAAGGGCCGTTTGAGTGGGAAGATAGCGAAGCATGTTGCGATCATCTTCTCGAAGCGATTTACGCGAGCGGAGCCAGCGGCTGGGAAGAAGCCGAGTTAATCGAGCTTCTCAGGCATGTGGTCGGCGATATCAACGTATGGCATTTGATTCGTTGTTTACATCATGCGGGTCTGATCGAGCCACGCCTGCGTCCTGGGTGGAAAGGTCGGGCATGGACACTGGTTAAACCTTCGTTGCTTCATGTTCGCAACGGAGGAAAATATCTGGTTGTTGTGGAAGGCGCGGTCTGTGCCAGTCTGATGGATGATTTTCAAAAAGCGGTCGCCGGGCTGGGTGGAGCAAGTTTCCGCCGTCGCGGTGTAAGCCTCTGGTCGCCCCCTGTATTTGGGGCCGTACTCTCTAACTCTGTTGCGTTATCCCAGCGTCTGGGATGGCCGCTTATCGAAGCCCCTTCGTCATCCGATACAACACCGCTTGCACTAGCCACGACGGAGCGTGCCGCTGAACTACACGAGCCAGCGGCAGTCTGGAACTGGCATTCAGGAAGATTTCAGCAGCATGGTCCCCTAGATAAAGAGTCTGCGTCGCTGTCACTTCATATTCATCCTGGCGGTCGAGATCATGATATCTATCGGGTCGTTTCCGGACGAAAAGCGACGCATTATCTTTCCCGAACTGCCGCTATCATTGCTGCGGGCGCGAAAAAACGGGCCCCCATATTTGAACTCGTCGCCAAAAATCATCTTCTATGTCTTATCACTGATTGCGGCCTGCCCGACGCGCTGGCCGCGGGAATACGGCGTCATACACTCAGAAACGGAGGCCCAACAGATTCTGGCTATGTTTATCCTGTCGATGACGCCGCTTTCCTCTGGCTGAGAACGATGCTTCCGGGATGTTTTTCTTCCCAGGTGCCGGACGGCGAGAGGGATGCAAGCAATCTGGTTTCCTCCGCTCGCCATTCCGGTGGGAAAATACGTCTGACATGGCGAGACGGGCGACTCACTCTGGATCCGAGATAATAAGGAAAATAACAATGAGCGAAATTCCCTGGTATCTTGGTCAATATGACCGCAGAAATTATCAGTCCTACCTCAACGCCGTCGCGCAGGAAACCCCGAATGGCTGGCGTACGATCGACTCTAAGAAGTTATTCCCCCGTACGGGAGAAGTCGAATTTAACGATGCTGACGAATTGCGGCTTCGTAAAGGCGAATGGGCCGCTTTTCAGGTGGGTCCCGGCACCCGCAGCAAGGCGCAGGCGAAACGCTCCCGTCGTATTTATCCCTATTACGATTTATCTTTCGGGCAGTCGCTATTGGAAGCACGTCGTCGATTGAGTTTCGAGGGCATAACGGTAGGCGGCGAACCAGGGTTATGGGCTATCCGCTTCGGGTCTGATGCGCTTATTCTGGCTAATCTGGCGGAATCGAAATCAGGCAGCCTTATTCTGTCCAGGAATCAGAACGTTTACGAATATGATTTCAACGAAAACGGCGTAATTATCGTATCCGGTATGTCTGAGAGTGGAAAAGCGTTTTATATGCCCGATGTCGATGCTTCACCTGCTCAGATCCATGACTGGACGCCGGATAAGCAGTACATTGAAAACGTCATTCAGCGTCTTTCCTGCGCTGACTCAACAGCAATGGTCGCTGAATGGCTTCGGAAACATGCCGACGAACAAACCGGAAAATTAACCTCCGGCATCAACGACATGCTGACTGCCGCTCAAACACTCCGGGCAGGAGAGTTGGCGAAGAAGCTGGAGGAGGAGGATTCACTGGCCCGTCAGTTCGCTGAAGCGGCATTGAAGGACCATAATATTGCCGACCTGCTCGAACGTCAGATACAAAACATCGCGGAAGAGGAGCGAGCCTCGTTACGAGCCGAACTCCATAAGGCGATCGATAACGAGTTTTCTGCTGAACGTCAGCGACGTCGTGAAGCCATTGAAACGGAAATGGCCGTTTTTGAGAAGACAAAGAAAAGCGAGATCGAAGAGAGGATCGCACAATTAAGTCTGCTCGAAGAAGAAAAATTGCACACTGATTTTGCAGACAAGCAAGCGGATATAGAACGAACGCTCAAACAGGAAAAAGCGTATCTTGAAAGCGAAATTAGCCGTCTTAAAGACGCCAACGCTGATTTATGCGCTCAGAACGAAAACCAGCGTCAGATACTGGCTTCCCTGACCTGCGAACGTGAAGTGTGTTTGGCATCTTTAACAGATGTCGAAGAGCGTACCGCTCAGGCGCAAATTGAACTCGAAAAAATAGATATCGCCATTGCTGAGAAGGCTCGTCGTATGGCTTACTCAGCGATCCCCGAAGTACGCCTCCCGGCTCAAGCGAGAGTTGTATCCTGCGAAGAATTCGGTCATACCGTCAGAGAGAACAAGTTGTTGACGCCTGACGGAAAGATACTCATGACGCAATTTCTGGCGTTGATGTTGGCAGGAGAATGTCCATTGTTATCTGGTCCTGAAACGTCGGACTTCCTTGCTGTTGCCGAATCGCTGATTTCCTCGGGCCGCTCCATCCGACAGATCGCCGATCCAACGATAATTTCCTGCGAAGACCTTTGGGTTCGTGCAGGAAATAATATGGCAACGCCGCTTTATCAGGGATTATTGTTGAGCGAGGCCTCTTGTCCCCGAACGATTCTCGCCGTCATTGAACGTGTCGAATGTTCCGCTGCGCGTTTCTGGCTGCCAGCGTTGAAAGACCGATTACACGGCGGCGATTTGCCCAGACGCTTTCTGATTTGCGGCACCATTGAAAACGAAGATTGTGAAGAAGCAGAGAAACTAAAAGGACAGCATCTTCATCTACGGATGGAAAACGTCATCATTCAAAATGCCATTGCGCTATCCCCTTTACATCTTTCTTTAGAAAGTTATACCGATCTGGATCCCGGTCAGGCATCGCAAGGTTTCCTCCCGGATAAACTTACTATCTCGGATAAAATGTCAGCCGGACGTCTGGATCTGGCAAATACCCTACAGGCGATGCGAACGGCGCATGAAGTCGCGCCGTTCGACGATGAAAACAAAGCAACACATCAGAAGCGGTTAGTCGACTTATACGCCGATTTACAGAATAACGAGCTATGCGGCCAATAGATTACAGGAGAGGGAAATCATGTTAGATCCCATTGGCGGTTTTCGCCGCATTCAGGACTTCTTCGTTTCATACATAGAAACCAACTTCCGCATCGCCGATCCTTCTGTCGCGACCGCGAGACGCGAGTTGCTTAACCGCAGCGGGGAGTTTGCCGCAGAGCCCTACATTGAACCCGTTTTACGTTATGAGTCTTCGGATAAAACGCTTGAAGCTTTGGCCGAGATGGACGGCGGGCCGCTGAATAGCTTGTCTCCTGAAGGTCGGAAGGCGTTCGTCGAACTGGCGTTGTCCGGCCTGTTCGATTCCAAGCCCGGCGATGCGGCCTGGCCGCGTCGGTCAGTTCATGCGCCGTATAGCCACCAGACTCAAATGCTGGAGCGCGGCATTCGTCCCGGTTGCCCAGGCATTGTGACATCGGGTACAGGTTCGGGAAAAACGGAAAGCTTTATGTTGCCTATCCTGGCCGCATTATCGAATGAGGCCGTCCGTTGGACCCGACCTGGCGACGGCTATCTGCAAAACAGGTGGTGGAATGGCGCAGAAACGAACTGGGTTTCTCGTCGCGAAGGCGAAAAACGCCCAGCTGCGGTCAGGGCGCTGGTGCTTTATCCGATGAACGCTCTGGTTGAAGATCAAATGGCGCGTTTGCGTAAAACGCTGGATTCCAATCACGCGCGACAGGTTATGGTGGATCGTTTCGACGGAAACCGGATCTTTTTCGGGCAATATACCAGCGCAACGCCAGTTACCGGCTACGCCAGCCATCCCCGTCTTTCCAATACCAGTTCAGAAAAAAGCCGTCGCGTTCGTAATCTTGAAAAATTACGTAAAGCGTTGAACAGAATTGATAGCGATCAGCAAGCAGCACGCGCATTCGACGAAAAAGAAAATCCTTCGGATAAGACCCGATATATATTCCCTTCCACGGACGGCGGAGAGATGGTTTCTCGCTGGGATATGCAGTCTGCTCCGCCTGATGTCCTCGTCACTAACGCCTCAATGCTGGGAGCAATGCTTTCACGCGAAGTCGAAGACAAGATTTTTGGCGCTACGCATGACTGGCTGATGAACAATGATGACGCATACTTCTATCTGGTATTCGACGAATTGCATTTAATGCGAGGTTCCGCCGGCACAGAAACCGCTATGTTGATTAAGTCGTTGATTATCAGGCTCGGGCTGGATAATCCGAAACACCGCTACAAATTGCGTTTACTGGCATCTTCAGCATCGCTGCCGATGGATGGCGCGGATGGGGAGCAATCCCGAAAATACCTGCGCGATCTCTTTGCGCCCTTCGGTACTTGCTTCGATGCTCTGGATCCCGGCAGCGATAAGCCGGATTTCTGGCATAACTGCGTCATTCAGGGAAAACCCTTCATACCTTTGAAGCCGTCAGGGAAAATCCCCGTGCGGCCTTTTGCCGCATTAATGCGCGCCGCCCTTGCAGACCAAGGCAATGTTGTCCGCAATCTGGATATGACGGACGCTCTGAGTCAGGCGTTACTTGATGTCTTCCAGGCTCTTGGCGTAAAAGAGCAAAATATCACGCACGGTATAAAACAGGCGGCGGAAACCGCTGCTGCGTTACTGACGAATGCCTGTATTGAAAAAGAAGGCGAAATGCCGCGGGCGATGTCGCCTGGACTTATCATCGATAAAGTCTTTTTGAAGGAAGAGCCGGGAAAAACGAGTGAGTCGGAACTGGCGTTACGCGGATTAATGCTGACGCGCGCGTTGCCTGAATCCGGGATTGATTGCGATAAGCCAGACAATGTTACGCCAGCTTTCCGTGTGCATACTTTCGTCAGAAATATTGAAGGTTTCTTCGCCTCCGTATCACCAGGAGAGAAAAAGGCGAAATTCGCCGATTTTTGCCTGGAGCGAGGCTTGTCGCACGCGGCATCAACTCCAGACGGAAAACGCGGTCGCCGTCTGTTCGAAATGTTGTACTGCGAAGCGTGCGGCGAATTACTGCTCGGTGGTCAGAAGGGACAAAATGAAGGCTCGACGGTAGAGCTATTGCCTTCAGCGACCAATCT
>OJKA01000656.1_pt1 | contig 11449 bp, 9 predicted proteins | sample 1596451 | NCBI WGS metagenome assembly OJKA01 (sample SAMEA4350155, study PRJEB24818) | metagenome | biome: human; feature: gut; material: faeces | place: Denmark | collected 2013-09 | reverse complement strand
CCCCAGATACACTGCCCAGCATCCAGTAATCCAATCTTAGGGGATAGACATGCGGACAAAATTACTTGGGGCGCTGATGGTGTTCGGGATTATTACCGGCACGGCTCATGCGTCATCGAAATTGGAAATCACCGATCCCAGAGCGGCGAAGATAGAGGACATCGTAGAGCTACCCATCAAAGGGGTTCGAGCCGTCCAAAGTGATGGGCAGATCATGTTCCTCTCTGAAAACGGGCGATTTGTTATTTCAGGACAAATCTACGACCTGTGGAGCAAGAAGCCCCTCAACACGATGTCCCAAATGAGGGATGTAGCGGAGCGTATCCACTTCAAGAGCATGGGCATGGATGTGGACACGCTGAACACCGTGTCGATGGGGCGTGGTGACAAAGAGGTGGTGGTCTTTGTCGATCCTAGATGCGCGGTTTGCCATCAGCTCATGGGTGATGCCAAATCGCTGGTGGATGATTACACCTTTAAATTTAGGGTATCCGGATTTAATGGTTGATGGGGCTCCTTCACCCCACCAACCTTATACCACCCTCAGATGGTTGATAGATCGACCCCGTAATTGAGTTCCTCTGCGAAATCCGACAGTCCGTAACCGATGGTTTTCTTGTAGAACGGAGAGATCTTCGCAGTCGGGGCCTTCTTCTTGTGCTTCGTGGTGTAGAGCATTCGTGCCCGCATCACCTCGAACGAGTAACCGCGCCCTTCTCGGTTCTTGTCCTTGGCCAGTCGGTTGATGGATTCCGTGTAAGCATTGGTGACGGGCATATCCGTCTCGAAGTAGGTCATGATCTCTTCGCGCCAGTTGCCCACCGCTCTGACCAGATCGCTCCAGATTTCCTTCTGGCCTTTCGGGACGGTGGCTATCCACTCGTCCAGGGCGGCTTCTGCCTGGGAGCGCGTGATGGCATCCCAGATGCCGTAGAAGTGCTCCTTGTGCTCGTAGGCGGCCAGCAGTTGCGGGAATGCGCCTGTCCAGGTCTCCATGATCAGCCGCTCTCGGTCTGAGACTTCGTGAGCGCGTTTCAGCAGGATTTTCCGGTCTCCCTTGAGGGTTCGGCTCTGGGAGGGTTTCAGCTCCTTTCTTAGGCCCTTGCGCACCTTCTCCAAGGCATCATTGGCCATGCGCACCACATGGAATTTATCGACCACGATACGGGCCTGTGGTAGCACCGTCTTGACCGCCGTACGGTAGGGGTTCCACATGTCCATGCTGACGATCTCGACCTTCTGCCGGTCTTTCAGCTTCATCAGGTAGTTGGTCACCAAGTCCTGCCGGCGGGTGGTCAGCAGGTCGAGCAGGGTTCTCTCCTCGATGTTGGTCAGAATGCAGCGGTAGCGCTTGTTCAGGTACAGCTCGTCTATACCCAGAATGCGAGGCGTCTCGAATCGGTGCCAGCGCCCCAGGAACTCGGCGCGAGCGCTGAAGATGTCGCGTACCGTCTTCTCGTCCAGGCCAGTCTGCGCCGCCACGAAGGTGTAGGGGTGGTTGAAGGATTCTTTCTCCACGTACTCATGCAGCCGCCGCGTCATGCGGAAGCCGTCCACCATCTCCGGTAGCTGGGGCCTGAAGGAGGTCTTGCAGGCCCGGCAGGTGTACCGGCGACGAACCACCCAGAGGGTGACCCGCTTGCCGTGGATGGGCAAATCACGATAAGGAACATCACGCTTGCCGAACCGCACGATTTCACCCTGCACGCCACATTTCTCGCACGCGATGGGATCGGGTGCGTCCACCTGGAAGTGCATTTCGTCGTCTGTCGACTTGGAGTCCCTGACCTCATAATTTGAGAGGTTAATAAGGCCAGTAACGAGACCCATCATTAATAACCTCGATGTCAGGCGCTGGATAGTTTCATTAACACCAACCCTGAAACAATGAGGATCGCAGCAATGATTCTCGCTGCATTAACCGGTTCAGCCAAAAATGCGATTCCGACAAGAAAAGCGCCTACAGCTCCTATTCCCGTCCAGATTGTGTAGGCAGTTCCGAGTGGAATAGTTCGCATGGCGACTGCTAACAGCCAGAAGCTGGCCACCATTGTAGAAATCGTGATGATCGATGGTAAGAGCCGACTGAAGCCATGAGATTGCTTCATTGTGTAAGCCCACACAATCTCAAGGACACCGGCAACGAGAAGATATACCCAAGGCATTGACCCCTCCGAAATATAACGGGGCCAGGTCGTCCTGGTCATTACTTCCCAAGGTGGGGGAGGTCGTCCTCCTATAGATGGACTGATACTAACCCGCGAAGGGAGGCTGATCAACCATATTCTCCGGTGAGAAAGTGGGAATTACAGGCTGCCAGCAAAGGAGATATCAACCAGATATTCCGGTTACCCGGAAAAACCCATTAAGGGTCGCCGTGAGGTGCTGGGCTCACTGGCGCTGAGTAAAACGGCGATGGCGACATCGGGCGACTATCGCCATTGGCGCGAGCGTGATGGCAGCGTGTTCTCCCACACGATGGACCCCTATCTGGGGGCACCTCTTGCCTCTGATCTGGCTTCGGTATCGGTACTTTGCGCCAGTTGCATGTACGCCGATGCGTGGGCGACCGCACTGATGGTGTTGGGCGTGGAGCGCGGTACGCAGGTGGCCACAGCGAGAGGCCTCAGTGCGATTTTTGTTGTCCGCGAAGGCGAGGAGTTGCGTGAGGTGATGGTCGGGTTCTAAGGCACCAGACGGGTTGGAACTGCGTGGGTTTTGCCTGTTGCGCAGAAGTCGGTATGGTTAAGCCCTTTCATCCCTCGCGCAACGGAGAACCCCGATGAGCCTGCACGGCGACTACGACAACCAAAACATCTTTGCCAAGATCATCCGCGGTGAAGCACCTTGCTACAAGGTCTATGAAGATGACGATGTGCTGGCCTTTCTCGATGTATTTCCACAGTCGTTCGGGCATACGCTGGTCATCCCCAAGCGCGCGGCGGCCCGTAACCTGCTGGAAGTGGATGCCGACAGCCTGACCAAGGTCATCACCGTTGTGCAGATGCTGACCAAAGCGCTGGTGGCTGAGCTGCAGCCTGCTGGCGTACAAGTGGCGCAGTTCAATGGCGCGCCGGCCGGGCAAACGGTGTTTCATCTGCACATGCACATCGTCCCGCGTTTTGAAGGCGAGGCGCTGGCCGTGCATGCCGGTGGCAAGGCAGAGCCCGAAGCGCTGGCCGCACTGCAGGCCCGTATCGTTGCACGTCTGGCCGCGTGACCCCGGACGGACCAAAACGGCTCTGTACCCCCTTGTTCGGTGCCCATGGAGGGCGATTATGCGATTGATTGCGGCGGTTTTACCGGTGGTGCTGTTGGCGGGCTGTTCTTCGTGGCAGCCCGAGGCTGAGTACATCAAACCTGTACCGGCTGAACGTTTGCTGGGCTATCAGGCACCGCTGACGCAAGGCGGCCAGTTGACCGTCAACCGTGATTTCGGCGGCATGGGCGGCGGGTGTTACGTGGCCATTCTGGTCGATCGACAAGTGGCCGCGCGGATTGGCGTCGGCGAGCAGGCGCAGTTTCAAGTACCGGCCGGCACGCGGGTGCTCGGCATCGGCATCGATGAAATGGATGACACCTTGTGCGGCAAAGGCCGCCTGCGCCGCGAACTGGCTGTGAAGGTTACGCCGGGCACGCAGCAGCAGTTCCGCATCCTCAGCGACAACCGCAAGGGCTTTGATATTGTGCCGTTGACGCCGTGAGGCAGTGCCCGCGCCTGGCGTGCCTCAGTGCGCCAGGCGTTTCAATTGCTGCAACTGACGCCAGAGCATCCAGATCACCACCACACTTAGGCAGACGTTGGACAGTGGTAGCGCCAGCCAGACGCCGTTGAGGCCCCATATCAGCGGCAGGATGGCCAGGAAGGGCAGTTGGATCAGCATGTTGCCCGCCGTCACCAGCGTGGCGTAACGGGCCTGGCCCATGGCTTGGAAGAAGCTGGCGGCCAGGACGATAAAACCATCCAGAAACATGGCGAACAGGTGCAGGCGAATACCCGTGGCGCTGGCGTCGAGCAGGGCCTCATCGCTGCCGTTGAATATGCTGGCAAAGGCTTTGGGCAACAGCAGCAGGGCCGCCGTCATCAGCAGGCCACTGCCGACTGCCGTGAGCAGGCCCAGGCGCAGCACGCGGCGCACTTTGTCCGGCTCGCGGGCTCCGTAGAAGTAGCTGACCAAGGGCTGCATGCCGCCGCAGACGCCTTCGGCAAACATGTAATAAAACGCCATCAGGTAGCCGGCGATGGCATAGGCGGCCACCTGCAGCGGGCTGCCGTAGTGCATAAACAGCAGGTTGTGCAACACCATCACCAGGCTCATGTAGAGGTACATCAACATGCTGGAAAAACCGGTGGTCAGTGACTCAAGGCTGTGGCGCAGGTTGAAGCGGCAGGCCGCTGGTTGCAGGCTTAGCGGGTTGTGCCGGCTGAAGATGTAGCCTAGGCAGATCAGCACCGACAGGCTTTCGCCCATCACCGTGGCCAGCGCCGCGCCATGCAGGCCCCATTGCCAGACCATGATGAACAGGTAATCCAGTGCGACGTTGGTCAGTGCACCCACCAGCATGGCTAGGGTGGCCAGTCGCGGTGCGCCGAGGTTGCGCACCAACAGGGGCAGGGCGATAGAGCAAAATACCAGTGGCGCGGCCCAGCCGATTACCTGCAGGTAGTCATTGCCCAGCGTTGCCAGTTCGCCTTGTGCGCCTTGCATGGCCATAAACGCTGGGCCTATCAGAACAATCATCGCGCCAGGGGGGCTGCCCAGTATCACCAGCAGCCAGAGTGCCTGTGCCAGGTAGCTGCGCGCTTGTGGCCACTGGGCTGCGCCCTGCGCCAGTGAGCACTGCGCACCACTGCCCATGCCGACCATCATGCCGATGGCGAGCATGACGCCGGACAGCGGCCAGGCCATGTTGATGGCGGACAGGCCGGTTGCGCCCATGGCGTGACCAATAAAAATGAGATCTACGACCATGTACAGGCCGCTGATCATCAGGGCGGCGACGGCCGGAATGGTGTAGTGCCAGAAGGTACGGGTGAGGCTGTGGCTGTTCATAAGAGGGTCTCGGGTAAGCGGTGTGCAGTGGTATCAATCGGTTTCGAGGCTTTGGCAGGCTTTTGCCAGCAGGTGGCTGAGTTGCTGCATTTCTTCCGGGCTGAGGTGTTCGGCCAGGCTGGCGGCGGTGTGCACGTAGACATCACGTTCTTCTTGTTCCAGTGCGTTGGATTTGGCCGTGGCCAGCAAACGCATGGCGCGGCCGTCTTCCGTGCAGGGCAGGCGCTGCAAATAGCCGCGTGCTTCCAGCTTGCTGGCCATGGCACTGGCGCTGGCTTTGCTGACATTCATGCGCTCAGCCAGTTCGGTCAGGCGCAGGCCGTGTTCGGCGGAGATCAGGGCGTAGAGGTAATCCAGTTCACTGTTGCTCAACTCCATGCTGCCGCTGTGCTGGGCGTACTGCCGCCAGTGGTGCCACATGTGCCATTGCAGGCGTTTCAGGCTGTCGGTGAGGGTCATGCTGTGCTCCTTTGTATTTTGTTAGGCTAACTATTTTTTGGCAAAAAGTCCAGTCATAACAAATTCCAACTATTTCCTTATTTGCTCAAAAAGGGCACTTCCACAGCCCATGTTTATGCACTCCCTCCCGTAACCTCCAGCATTGGGTTCTTGTAACTCAAAACGAATGGAGAATGCGATGATCAATTTCAAGCCTAAAATTCCGGCGATGCTTGGGGCTCTGGCGGTTCTTACCGCTGGTGCTGCTCATGCAGAGCTGCTGGAATACACCTTTAAGGCTCCAGATGGTACGCAACGGTCTCTGACTCCGAATGCCAACTATGCCAACCCAACGGGCAATATCTCGTTTGCCTTGAGTGCCGGTATCGACCGAAAGGTAAAGATTTCGGTGATTCGGTCGGATGGAACAGTGGTTTCGACAGCGACCAGCCACCTTCTTGGGGCTACTGATCGCATCACAGTGGGTGGAAAATCCTACTATGGTGCGGAACTTCAACTACCGGCTCCTTCCGAGGGAGTCTACAAACTAAGGGCCGAAATACTGGCGTCAGACGGAAGTTCCGTTCAGACTGATGAATACCCGCTTCAAGTCGATACGACAGCGCCAAGTTTGGCAAACGTGACAGTAAAAGGGGAATGGAACCGGGCGCTTTCTGATGGAACGCTACTGCGAGGTCCTAACCGATTTTCAGGTATAGATGTGTCTGCATCTGATGCCGGTTCTTCGGTTTCCTCTATACAGGCGTATGCTGTAGATAGCAAAGGCAAGAGGAGTCCTGTTGTCTCGGTTAATTACGCCAACGGCCAAGGCCAGTTGTTGAACTGGAGCACTGTGTTCCCTAATGGGGAGGATCTATATACGCTTCATTTCGAGGCCCTGGATAAAGCAGGGAACAAAGGGTCAATAGCCTATCCTATTGCTTGGGATTCAGTAGGTGCAAAGTCTGGAGAGAATCCTGAGCCAGTAGCAGTGTATGACCCTAAGAACCCGCAGGCCTCAACTTTTAAGGTTAATGGTCAGGCCCTATCAGGTTTTGCGCCTTATCAGAACGGAATGACCATTTATTCCGATACCTACAGGGTGCTCTACCGGATACCCAAAACAAACTCCTATCCTTCTTCACCTTACGGTGCTCAAAGCGGTAACTGGTGTGATTATAAAAACTGTATTGAAGGCAATATCATTGCCGAAGACGGTACATATGATTATCGGCAGACGCAAGCTGATGTATTCCAGCAACATGGGACAAAAACTAAGTCGTTTATTATTTACGACTGGGTTATGAACTCTCTTGGTAATACATCCGTCAGTGTGAAAGCTGATCCATCGGTTAGCTTGGCTCCCATCGGTAAGTATGTTGAATATCTTAGGGATGATGGTCAGTGGGTCCGCGGTGAAACCATTAATATGAGCTCAGTTAACCATTATAAAAAACTGAGATTTCATGTTGAGCCGAGACCTTACGCTCAGGAGTTATGGGGATCTTGGTTGCCTACTACTAAAATTCCGGCAAATGCTTCTTATGCAGAAGTGGATACGGATATATCGTTCAGTGGGCGCTCATGTTCATGGCCTGGATATTGGTCTCGACCGGAAGGGAAGCCTGAACTTCCGTCTGATCGGATTGGGGCAACGTTCTGCTATGACCTTAACCCTCCTGAAATTGCTGGGTTAGAACGAAATGGGCGGATTTTTAAAGCTCATTTCCGTGAGCCTGATTCATTTGACGGTTGGGGTGTTAACCAGTGGGTTATTTCTAACAACTCAAGTGCGTCTGCGATAACCTCGACTGGCGAAGAACGTCCGTTGTCTCGTACTGAAGTTCTTCGTAGTAGCACAAATGATTGGTTTTTCACATTTTCTGCTGAGAATCTGTCAGAGGGCACATATACCGGCATATCTCTCGTAGCTAAAGATGCTTTCGGTAATGAGGTTAAGCAGGTATTCACTGGCTCCCAATATGCTATGAGCATAGATAATTCAGCGCCGACACTAACCGTATCGATCAGTGATGGAGCACCAATCCAGTCTTTGGATGATGTTGTAATCACCTTGACTGATACTGCCGACCCGAGTCCTAAGCTGACCTCTATTGCCCTCGTCGGAGGCCCAGCCGATGACAAGGTGCAGTTGTCTTGGCGTGAGGAGTCGAAAGGTCGATTCCGCCTTGAGTACCCGGTAATGTTCCCGTCTTTGAAGGAAGGGGAATCTTACACGCTGACTGTTTCCGGTGAGGACGCACAAGGCAACGCGGTTCAAAAGGCGGTTGGCTTCGAGTACAAACCGCGTCAGGTGATGCTGGCGGATGGGATGGATGGCAAGGTTATGGTCCCCGCTGTCACTCATGAATTTGTTCATGCAGATGGCAAGCGGATCATCGAGACCAAGCCGCTGACGCTCAGTGATGGTGCTGTCGTGACAGGTTCATACGACGTGTTTGCGACCCTCCGTTCTGATGCGAAAGTGCCGCTGGTGGTGAATGGGGTGCGTATCGAGCCGGGCCAGACAATGGGGATCATGAGCCAACATGATTTCGGTGCGTCAGGTGGTCGTTTGAGCATTCCGGTTAAACCGGCTGTTCCTGATGTGGTCGGCTCTTCCAGTCTTCTTGTCATGACCTCCGCGCCGAACTCACCCATCTTGGTTGTGGACATCAATACCTGGAAAGGGACGGCCAAGCTCTCGGCTGAATCATGGACAATTCGCCAGGTTATTGACCCGGTGAAAATCTATGCCCTGCCAGAGTCGGGTGTGCCTTGCCGGTTCACCACGAAAGAGGATGTGGCTATGGCCGCAGACCCAATTCGTGACCCGGTGTGTTTGCTCCAATGGGACAGAACTCCGGATGAGGCTGAACAAACTACGCAGGACAACAACGGGATGAAAGTTGCCGGGCTGGTGGGGCAGGCTGTGAGCATTGGTGAACAACCTGTCGAATACAGCCTGTACCTGTTCAGTGGTGACGGTTCCAAGGTAAAAGTTGGGTCTGGCTCTCAGAACCTGACGGTAACTACTGCCTATGGCTCTGTTGGTTACACCCCGATTGATGACATTGCTCAGGTGAATCGCGTCATTGAAGACTTTGATGTGAACTTCAAGCAGAGCAAAGGTCCTGACTGTTCAATCACTCTCAGTGCTGACCGTGCGAAAAACGAGGCCGCGAACAAAGCTGTTGGCAGTGCAAGCCGCACCTGTCTGTTCGAGTGGCAGCAGATCCCCGATGGACTGGTCCAAGACCCGTTATCGGAATCTCCTTCGTTGTCAGGTTCCCTGGCCGAGAACGGTGATCACCCTCTGGGGTGGCGGGTAAGTATTTTCACCCGTAACGGCACTAGAGTGACGTTGAACGACGAGACTTTCAATGTCGAAGCGGTTGACCCACCAGCTCCGACCGTTGAACTAGCCTCCGACTACAACTTCAAAGACAACATCTACTTGGTGCCGATGACAGGTAACTACCTGGGTGATGCCATTATCAACTCTGAACGAGCTGATCTGGATATTGCCATATCGCGCAACTCTGATGTTCTTGAGTCTGAGACCTTCACTCCGGGATGGGGTGCCACCAATAAGGTGTATCGCCGCATCAATACCGATGAGCGAGCGTTGTGGGAGGAGACCACCTACAAGGTGAACGCGGCCTACAACAAGGTGCCTGATGTGAAGACTGAGGTTGTCTACCGGGCTATCTCTGCACCTTCTGACAGTATCCGTCCTATCGTTGAAGTTAAAGGTGATACCGCGATTGACACCCAGGCATTGCCGGTTAGGGTTCTCATCCGTGATCAGTACAAACCTGATGGTGACTATGACGCTAACACGATGGGGGTGTGGAAAGTACGCCTGATCCAGCAAAAGGCCTACAACGAGACGGTTGCGCTCACTGATTATGCGGAAGCATCGAACGGTGAAGCTCAGTTCTCAGTAGACCTGTCTGGTGTGGATACTTCCTCCGTCCGTATCGCTGCTGAGGCTGTTCTGGAAAGCCCTGTTGAGGGTTACAACCGCACAGAGTTGTCTATCAGACCTGCCTTCTTGACAGTGCTTCGTGGTGGTGCCATCGGTGCTGGCGTGGAGGCTCGCAAGTTGTCTGGTGAAGCTCCGTTCACTGCTGTGTTCAAGCTATCTTTGGACGACCGTCAGGATCTCCGGGCTACCGGCCAGGTTGTGTGGGAAACCAGTAAGGACGACGGTAAAACCTGGGAGCAGTTCATCCCAGAAGATCGATACAAGTATCAGCTTGTGAAGACCTTCGACAAGGGGGAGTACCAGGTTCGGGCCAAGGTGGTGAACGTCAACTCAGGTGCGGAAAAGTACACCGAAGCGGTCAGTGTTGTCGCTTACGACAAACCTGATATTGCTGTTGTCGGCCCGACCACGTTGTTTGTGGGAAGTGAAGGCCAGTACACCGCGAACCTGACGTTGAACGATGAGCCAATCTCCGGTGGCAATGCCGTTGTTGAGTGGTCCACTGACGGTGGCAAAACCTACGCGCAGACAGGGGATAGCATCACGCTTTCGAGCGATGAAGAAACCCGATACCGCCTGTGGGCTCGTGTGCGCTCTGCCACGGCACCGGCTGATGACGGCTATGCCTATGAAGTTGCGAAAACGGCGGTTGACTTCCGAGCAGTGAAGGCACCTCGTCCTTACGTGACAGGGCCGCGAGTTATTGAGACCGGCAAGAAGTATGTGTTCAAAGCCGAAACCAGCCTGCCTTACCGTGGGATGGACGTGAAGCTGAACGGTTTCTTCACGCTGCCTGATGGCTCGATTGTGCAGGGTGATACTGCTGAGTACGTACCATCTGACACTGACCTCAATCAGGCTACTGTAGAAACGAAGTACACCACCTGGATCGAAGGATACCGAGATCAGGGTGCAGAGGCTTCGCATAGCCTACGCTCCCGCGTTTGGCAGTATGTATGGCCGAGCTTCGGAATGCAGGTTCGGAAGAACGCGGACGTGGCTCCTGCGACGATCACCGCGTCAGTGCGGCCAATTGCCTTCAACGGCAAGCTGGAAGAGCCGACCTACGAGTGGGAGTTGCCGGAAGGCGCTGTGATTCAGGATCAGCGGCAGGATATTGTCCGGTCCTTTGTGATCAATGAGCCGGGTGATTACAACATCAAGGTCACTGTCCGTGATGCTCGCGGCCATGAGACCGTGATCGAGCAACCGCTCAAGATCGGCCAGGCAGCGCCCTATGCCATTGACCTGCAATACTCTGGCTCGAACAAATACGAGCGTGAGCCTCTGGATGTGCTGTTGCGACCGTACATTTCTGGCGGCCACCCACGCGACCGTATTTCGACTCGCGTCTACTCGGTAGATGGTACGCCGTTGGAAAGCAGTGGTTACTACGGCAGAGCAACTCTGGGCGCTGGTGAGCACAGCATCAAGCTGAAAATAACCTCAGAAATGGGGCATGAAGCTGAGGGCGAGGTGAACATCAATGTGGCAGAGAACAAGTTGCCTGCATGTAGCCTGAGCTCACGAGAGACCGTTGGGTCGTGGATCGTTTATGCGAACTGCGAAGATACCGATGGCCGCATGAAGTCCTACGAATGGACCATTGCCGGTGAGTTGCAGAGCATCAGCTCTGATCGAGTGACTATCAGCAAGGGCACCTATGAAACGATGCCGACCATCTCTCTGGTTGGGGTCGATGACTCTGGTGGCAAATCCGAAGCTGTTACCATGAACTAAGGTTCATTCCTCTCAAAGCCCGGTTCAGACCGGGCTTTTTTTTGTATCGCGCTGGAATTGTCCAAATTGGGCTATTACAGAGGCGAGTCTATTTCCCTCCCCCAGATACACTGCCCAGCATCCAGTAATCCAATCTTAGGGGATAGACATGCGGACAAAATTACTTGGGGCGCTGATGGTGTTCGGGATTATTACCGGCACGGCTCATGCGTCATCGAAATTGGAA
>OJKA01000651.1_pt1 | contig 11505 bp, 8 predicted proteins | sample 1596451 | NCBI WGS metagenome assembly OJKA01 (sample SAMEA4350155, study PRJEB24818) | metagenome | biome: human; feature: gut; material: faeces | place: Denmark | collected 2013-09 | reverse complement strand
ATAGGAGAATTACAGGAATAATTAACCTAATACTTAGATTTATATGTTTAATCATACTGTACCGCCCGATATCTAGACCTCTCTATTCGTCGGCAGCTTCAGATGTGTATAAGAGACCAGGACAGTTCATCCAAAAGGAATCAGCTGTCCGCTATTTTTATGTTTATATGGCATCTAGAGGCCTTAGACAACAGAAGTCCACCTGCCGAAAAAGGACTTCTGTTGGGACTCGTGCTGAACAAAAAAAGTAAGCCTCGTGCTGAAAAGCAGGAAAATGGCCTGTTTTCAGGGAAAATTCCTTATGAAGACAGCAGAAATGCCTAAGAGACTCGTTAACCTGCAGAGATTGGTGAGATCGTTTGACCGGTGTGATATAATCTCCCTGAAGAAGGCTAAAAAAGACTTCTACTCGACAGTCGCATGTATCCCATTCTTAGAAAAAAGCCGATTTCGCTAAGATTTGGCTAAAAGACAGATACCGACAGGAACCGACTCGGAGCGACTCAGACCGACACAAATCGACTCGGACCTTTAAAAAATCCTGCAGATATCGACTCAAATTGACTTGGAGCGACAGATATCGACAGTAAACATTTTCCCTCCTAAGCGGAAGGCCAGCGGTTCGAATCCGCTCAGGAACATTAGGATAGGAAAGCCGGGATTCCATCAGGAATTCTGGCTTTCTTAGTGTGATTTTACTGTTTAATGCATAAAAAGCCGAAACCTTTGATTATACAGGGGGGTCGGCTTTTTTATCCTCAGGAACGTTCCTTCTCATGCCACCACCCATCAACAGCGCTGTAAAATCACCGCACTTCCGGCAAGTGTCATAATGTCACATCCGAGTAAATCCATGCAACAGAAACCGAAGTTCTGGCTCCGCGGGCAGAAGCAAATATGATAATCTAACACATGGACCAGGCACCACTGTCCGGGTCCTTCTGCCGGATCCTTATCCAGTGTGTTTCCTTGGACAGACTGTAAACAATACTGCCCAGGGACAATAAAACGGATATTGTTGTACTGTTGTTGGTCTGAGCCACTGTTGTATCCATAACTGTTCATGTGAGTTTCTCCGGTACTTAGGGACGCGCTTTTAAATTCATTCCCACTGGCCATACCTCCCGGCTGGTAATGCGTATTGGAAACATCACGGTCAATCCGGCATAACATAGCAGTATATTCTGTATGGAGTGAACAGCTGGCCACCAGTATTCTGCTGATGCCTGCCATTGGTATTTCCATGGCAATACCTGCAGTGGTAACAACCATTGTTTCGCTGATATTGAGTTATCTTGGGCTGATGAATGAGGAATTCTGCAAGCTTGTTTTAGTATCCATGATTATTGGTTTGTATGTCCGGAGAATCGTAAAATACTTTAAAGAAGCGCTGGATACAGTAGACAATATACTGGCAAACCGTGACGTGGTTGCAGAACTGCAAAACATACCTGACAGCGGCACGGACAAGGAAACTAATAAGGAAAAACCAAATATGTAAGGAGGTCAGACACTTTGAAACTGCTATTTCAATCCATCCGCAGGGTATTTTCCAAAATACCGCTTGTGGACAAATGCCTTCTGATAATTTTTCTTGTGTTAATGCTGCAGTCCGCATACAGCCTGTTTGCCCATAACTCCTCCAATTCGGAGATTGAACACGTGGATGTGATTGTACGTACCTCTGCCGCATCTATCTTTGGATACTTGCTCAGCGCTAATTTTATTCTCCAATCCAGAAGGAAGTGGACAAAAGAGGACGGCAGTAACAGCACTATCTCATCACAAAGCATTGAAACCGATACCGATGATAATACACCCAATACCGGATCCGATGAACCAGATCCGGTTAGTACTGAACGGATTCAAATCATAGTGGCTGCCACCATTGGTCTGTTTTGCCTGATTACCCTGATTGTCCTGCGCAACACCTGGGGTACAGCCATGGCAGAGTCATCCGGTGCTACGGCTACAATCGCACAGCTTCGGGATTTTGTCTCGGGGTGCGTAGGTTTTCTGATTGGATGTCCCTCGGGGAGAAGTTAGTGATAATCCTCAACCCTGCCCGACGGCAGCCTCAACACCCGGTTAATCCCAATCTGCTCAACAAACCGCCTATTGTGGCTGACAACCATGATGGTCCCTTCAAACCGCCTGAAATTCCTTCCGATAACCTCCTGGGTTTCAGGGTCAAGATGATTGGTGGGTTCATCGAGGATAAGGAAGTTGGCCTTTTGCAGCAAGATCCTGCACAGTGCAATACGGGCTTTCTCACCTGGTGACAGGACCTCAGCTTTTTTATTGATATCGTCTTCATAAAATAAAAAATTACTTAAAACAGAACGCAGCTGTTTCATCGTGCATCCCTGGGCACTGACATTTTCCAGAACTGTTTTTTGCAGATCAAGCTGTTCAAGTTCCTGGGCATAATAGGCCACATCTGTATTGGGATGGAACCGGATGTTTCCTCTGTCAGGCGTCTGGATACCCATCATCAGCTTTAACAATGTGGACTTTCCAACCCCGTTTTCGCCAACCACCAGAAAGCGTTCCTTTGCGTTAATATGAAAATTCAGGTCCCTGTACAGGTACGGCTGGTTTGGATAATGAAACCACAGTCCTTCTACTTCCAGTGGGATACCGGCACCCTCCCGCAGGGGGCGGATATCCATTTTAACGCGCCTGCAGACCCCTTCGCGCCTGTGCAGCGCATCCTGTTTCTTCTCCAGGCGCAGCGCCCGCTCCTGACCCATGCGCTTAATGGCATGATTGGTACGGCTTGCCTGTCTTGCCCTCTGTACAAACCCTTCCAGTTCTTTTATCTCCTTTTCTTCCCGGTCAATCACAAGTTCCTGCAGACGTTTTTCCTGTTCGTATTTCTTCTTGTAAATATCATAATTCCCATCATATACGGATATCTTGTGCGTGGACTTATTAATGAACAGGATTTTATTTATAACCTGGTTCAGAAAGTCTGTGTCATGGCTGATAATCAAAACCATGCCTTTGTAATTCCTTAAAAAATCAGTTACAAACCCTCTTGTTCCTTCGTCCAAATGATTGGTGGGTTCGTCCAAAAGCAGGATTTCAGGCTTTGAGTACAGGACGCGGGCAAAGGCAATCTTGGATTTCTGGCCCCCGGACAACCGGTTAATCGGCATATCCAGTAAATCAATATCAATCCCCATACGTTCAATGATGGTCAGCAAAATATGTCCCGCCTCATAACAATCATAATACTCCAGTTGTGACTGCAGCTGATCCATCCGTTTTAGCAGCCGGATCTGCTCCTGGTCCCCTGCTGATTCCAGTTTCTGGTAAACCAGGTTCAGCTCTTCCTGCAGCCTGCCTATCGGGCGCCCTTCCTGCAGATAATCCAGGACCGTTCCGGTTTCCTCCCCAATCACCACTTCCTGGGGCAGATGGCCAATCCGCAAATTTCCCGCCACGATACTGCCGCTGTCTAATTCCTGCTCACCCAGCAGGATACGGAACAGCGTTGTCTTTCCCGCCCCGTTGACTCCAACAACGCCTGCCTTATCATATCTGCTGATGTCAAAATCCGCATCCTCATATATTATTTTGTTCCCAAAAGCCAGGTTCATTTTAATGCCTTTCATAATTCTATCTTTCAACCTCCTCAGTCCATGGCTTACCTGTCTGTTCTCTCTACTGTTCTCTCTTCTAATCCATCCGCCTGCCTCTTATCCTGCTCCGTCTTTTTAAGGATCAGCCCTCTGTTTTCCCATCCCCTGCTTCTAAAGTAAAACCATCCGGCCACCGCAGGGATAAAAGGTGAAACCGCCTGCCCGATATACACGCCGGGAAATCCAATCCCTGCGGCAAATGCCAACAGCCAGCTTACGGGAAGCCTGACAATGACCGCGTCCAACAGGGCATTGACCATGGCAATGTTTGCAGAGCCGGTTCCGATGGCAAAGGAATCAAATGTATACATGACCGCGTATATCAGGCTGTTTGCCCCGCAGCATATCCTCAAATACAGGATTCCGTCTTCAATCACATCCGTGCTGACCGGGTCAAATAACATGATGACCGGCTTTGCAAAAATCTGTACCAGGATGACCACAATAAGCGTAATTGACAGATTCAGGCCCAGTCCTGCCCTGGTTATTTTCTTTACCCTTTCAATCTTTTGGGCGCCCATATTCTGTCCCACCATGGCTGTTACGGCCTGCCCGATTGCCCAGCAGGGCATGCCGGCAAGTGTATTGACCTTTAACCCAACGCCGGACGCCGCGGCCACCGGGACACCAAAGTTATTAAGCATGCCTGTAATCAATAGATAGGAAATATTGACAACAGCCATCTGGATGGCTGTGGGCAGCCCCACTTTTAAAATAGCGGCTGCCTTATCCCTTATCATGGTAAAATGGCTGGGCCTGAAATCAAAAATAAAGTTCTTTTTCTTTAAATGTACCACGGAAATCACAAGGGAAATGCCCTGTGAAAAAACAGTGGCATAAGCAGCTCCTTTTGTCCCTAATCCCAGCGGACCCACCAGGATGATGTCCAGTGCAACATTAACCGCGGCTGCGGCCGCAACAAAATAAAGCGGGCTTTTTGAATCACCTAACCCTTTCATAATGGAGCACACAGCATTATAGCCAAACACAAATACAGTGCCCCAGCAGATGATTTCCATATAACTGCAGGCGTCCGCCATTGCTTCCAAAGGAACATTCAGCACCCGGAAAAGCGGTTCATATACATGAAGCCCTGCCACAGTAACAATAATTGAGGCAATAAAAGCAATTGAGAACAAGGTCCCCACGGTCTCCCTCTGCCCCGTCTCATCACCCAATCCCTTATACTGGGCAGCCACCACCGTGCCTCCCATGGTAATACCGATGCACACCGAGTTGATAATGAATCCTATCATGGAAGCATTGCTTACAGCGGCAAGCCCGTTTTTTCCCACTGCCCTGCCCACCACCAGCATATCAACAATGCTGTAAAAGGATTGCAGCAGGTTGGCTAAGAGCAAGGGAAGCGCAAAGGCAGCCAGCTTTCCCGGTACGCTTCCTGTTGTCAGGTCCTGTTTATCTTTCATTGTTAACCCTACCTTTCATAATAAAAAAACAGAGGGACTGCGCCAATCCAGTGCGCCCTCTGCTTTCCGGCTAAGTAACCTTATCCATGACAAAAGGCGGCAGACCAAACATTGTCTGCCGCCCCAAAAATCAAATAGATACCTAAAATATCTAATAAATCCCTATTGGAAAACACGAAAATGAAATCCCAAAGCCATTGCTTTGGAACGTTGGGACAATATCCCTGCCAAACATCATTTCCGTATTCTCAGGCTCCGTACAATGTTTTATCATGTTAAATTGTGCGGAGCTATCATCAATGCAGAACTTACCAAATAACATTGCACCCACCCTTTCCTTGTGTATTTTCCTTATATGTCATATGATATTATAACCACTCTCCTAAACCCTGTCAAGCTTCCTCATCAGGAAATCCTTTTCAAACGCCTCTACCTCCATGGGCTTCCCATACAGGTATCCCTGTCCGATCATGCATCTGCATTTCTTCAGATACGCTTCCTGCAGTTCCTCCTCAATGCCTTCGGCAATGGTCTGTATCTTCATGTCATGGCACATGGAAATGATATGCTTGACAATCTGGCCGCTGACCTTGTCCCGGTCAATCTTATCCACCAGGCTCTTATCCAGCTTCAGCACGTCAAATTCCACATCGGAAAGGATATCCATGTTGCTGTATTTGGTGCCGAAATCATCCAGGGATATCCGGTAGCCAAGCTTCTTAAATTCCGCCAGGGCCTTGTAGACCATGTCCCGTCCCAGTTCCCCTATGCTCTCTGTCACCTCTATCTCCAGCTTATTGGGAGACACATCGTATTTTTTCGCAATGGATGCCACGCTGGATACAATATCCGCATTCAGCAGGGTCATCCTGGAAAAATTAAATGACAGGACCTCTTCCCTGCAGCCCATACGGCCCCAATGTTCCAGCAGGCGGCAGCATTCCTCAAACACAAACAGGTCCACATAACTTATCAGGTTCTCCCGTTCCAGTACGCCGATGAACCTGGAGGGCATGATGATTCCCTTCTCAGGATGATAATACCGTATCAATGCCTCTGCCCCGGCACACGTACCGGTCTTCAGATACAGCTTTGGCTGCAGTACCACCCTGAACTCCCCGCTTTCGATGCTGCGGAGCAGGCCTTTGATTAAATCCAGGCGGCCGGAACCGGTCATGCCGGGTTTTGTCTCATAATACCGCTGCTTGTCAATCCGCATCAGTTCCCCGGCCTGCTTCATGGCCCAGTCCAGGTTCTTCTGCCTGTCATCCCATACCCTGCCCGCGGAAACAGACATATCCTGCCTGCTGTTCAATTCCCGTACAAGGGAGCTGGACCTGTGCTCAAACTCAGAATAGGAAATATTTTCCATCACAATATCAAACTCATTGCTGTTTAGCCGGAATACCGCACAGCCGCCGAACTGCCGCCCTATGATTCCTGCTGCCTGGCGGATCAGCGCATCTCCTGCCTCGGTCCCCCTTATATCGTTAACCGACTTCAAATCATTGATGTCAATTATGATGACGCCAATGGAAACAACGTTGTCTGCTTTGAAGGACCTGCGGAACCGGTCATAGCTGCTCCTGTTGAGCAGCCCGGTCAGGGAATCTTTATAAATGCTGTACTCCAGCTTTATTGCATCCTGCCGTCTGCTGATTTCCTGTGCAATGAAAAACAGAAGCATATTCACCAGGTCCAGGGAGTCCTGACCCCTGCGTTCCAGCATCACAATATAACCCAGTTCCCCCTTTTTACAGACAATGGGGAATACGGCCATATTGGCAACCTGTTCCCGTTCCATATCCTGATATAGTTCAAAGGACTCAGGCAGTATATCCTGGGGTTCTTCTATGTCCCTGACCCCGCCCTGGTGGTTCTGGTCCAGCCATTCCTGGATATGGCCTTCCAGGCTGCCGCTGGCAGGGGGCCCGTCCCTTTCATCCCTGCGGCAGGCGCACTCATAGCCGAATCCATTTTCCTTCTGAAGGTATATCAGGACATGTCCGGCCTTATAATGGTCCGCCAGCACGTCCATCATGCGTCTCATGGACTCTTCCATGGTCCTGGCTTCTATCATGGCATAGATGCAGCTTATCACCTTATCGGCCACCTCTGCCCTGGTATCCGGTATGCCTGTTAAGGGTTCGGTCTTACTGCTTTCATAGGCCGCTTCAATGCCAATGGTCAGGACCGCGGGCATTCCCTTCCACTCCACCATGCGCGTCTTCATAAGGCGCTTTATGCCCTGCCTGGGGTCTGTGTTTTCCCAAAGGGAGAAACGGTCCCATTCCCAGTTAAAGCCATTGCAGAACATACATGGTTTGCTGCTTCCATAAAACAGTTCATGGCATTTACGGCCCCGGCAGTCTTCCTCTGCCATACCGATCATCCTGTAATAAGCCTGGTTGGCTTCAATCAGTTCATATGTATCAGGGTCGATGAGACAGGCTGCATCGCCTACGGATGATAAAAGCTGGGCAAACTCATTCCCCTGCGCTTCCTGTCCTGCCCTTTCCTGTTCCTTATCTGGGTCCTTCCTCCCCTCCCTGTCCAGCAGGCAGAATACGCCGAATATGTGATTGCCGGCAGGTTCCTGATACATATATACAGCCAGCTGGACATGGCGCAGCCTGTCCCCATCAAACAGCCGCCTGTAATTCATGGACACCCTATGTCTGCCTGCCTCAAACCTTGCCAGAAGGCTTTCCCTGTCAAAGTAAAGCCTGAAGTCCTTCCTGTCTTCCGGTTTGACGCCCTTGTACTCAAGCATGTTCAGAAGCCTGCTGTAACTGTGCTCCTCCATATGCCCCAGGCAGCGCTTCCAGTTCCCGTAAAGCCGCATCACCCGGTCCCCTGTCAGGTCCACCTCAGCGTGAGCCAGGGAATCTTCCAAAAGCAGCTGATTGACCCTGGCCTGCCTGATATAGGCGTTCTCCAGCTCCTTGAGCCTGGTGATGTCCTCAAACCGGCCCAGTACAATCTCCGGGCAGCCCTCCTCATAGGACAGGACCTCCAGTTCCATGGCAAACCAGCTGTATTCCCCATCCCGGTTCTTAAGCCTGATCTCACACCGCGCATGGTCCCCTCCTGTCCGCAGGACACGGAATGCCTGCAGGAAGGTCTCCTTAAATCCAGGATGCACCATATCAGAGTCCGCCCACACCTCAGGAAATCCCTGTATCTGCTTCTCCGTACCGTATGTGACCTTGCGGTCCGTATAGATGAGGGCCGTCCCGCTGGTCATATTGTACTCAAAGACCTCTTCCCAGCTCACATTCATGGACCACCGCTTCATCTGTTCCAGGTCCGCCATATTCTGGTGATACCCGGTTATCAGGACCCTCCCGTCCGGAAGCTAGCGGGACCTGCCCGCACACCGCACCGGAATATCCCCCCACTCCGGGTGGTTCCATGTATACTGGACCTCACACAGCTTACCCGTATGGACAATCCGGTTCATGACATCATTAACATATGCATGGTTTCCCCTGTTGATACGCTTGTACCAAAACTCAAAACACGCCTCCGGGGACATATTCTCCTTTGCCCCCAGCAGCCTGGCCATGGTCCCGTCAATATAAAATTTCACATTCTGCATATCCTTGTCTGTCACCATGTTCCACAGCCCCAGCTCCGACATATGCAGGATATCCTGTACCCAGTCCATATCATGAAATACAAAGCATTTGGTGAAATCCTTATCTTCCATTCTTTTTCCTCATCTGTCTGTAATATTCCGACAGCCAAATATTATTTTTAATCATACCATTGCATGAAAGGCGCACTATCCGTTTTTTATGAATTTTTCCGACTGCTGTCAGAAATCCCTGCTTTTATCCATCGCAGGCAGTCCAGCTCCCCCTTTGTCCGTGGGCGCGCATCCGAACATTTTCTTATACGCCCTGAAAAAGCTGGAATAATCCCCAAACCCTGCATTGGAAGCTGCCTCCGCTGCCGGTATCCCTGCCGACAGCTCACCCCGCACCACTGCCATACGCTTGTATAGTATATAACGCGCCACCGTGGTACCGGTTGCCCTCTTAAATATGGAGGTCAGATGGTTCTTACTCATGTAAAATGTCCCGGCAAGCCCTTCCAGGGTCAGAGGCTCTTTCAGATGCTCATTGATATAGCGGATGATATCCCTGGCCTGGCCGTCCTTTCCCCCGGATGCCCCTGCCCCATCCTGACAGATTGCAAAAATCTTAGTCAAAATAGACAGCATCCGTGCGCTAATTGCAATATCCTGTAAATCCTTCCCATAGGAACCGCACTCTTCAAGGGCATGGAAATACCACTCCATCTGAAACTGCTCCTCGTAACAGCACCAGCCCCTGGCAAAGGGCCCCAGCAGCAGCTCCCGCTCCCGTTCCCCCAGCAGCTCCTTTACAAAATGCACACGTATGCGGTGGTACTCTTCCCCATCCAGCACCTTCAAACCGTGGAAACACCCGGGCGGGATGACGATAAGGCTTCCGGGCCTTGGGATATATGGCCTTCCTTCCAGAAGATATTCCACATTGCCTGTTATCATATAGTAAATCTCGTAACTGTCATGGCAGTGCATCTTATACTCCATATCAGCCTCATCGCTGCGTGTACGGGCATACATCACCCCGTTGGTCCTAAAGCTTTCCTCCTGGTACAATGTGTTTCCTTTCCGCCGTTTTCACACGGCTCCTTCACTGTTATGTCCATTGTACCAAATAATGTGCTGATTGCAATATTTTTTTGGCTTATGACAATGGTTCCTGCAATGCATTTATCATATAATATGTCCTGTAAGCAAGAACACATACAGCAAATGAATTGTTGCGAAAACCGAAAGGGCCCTCCCCCTTTCACACATTTTATCCCCCTTTATACACAATACAATACAATTACAAAAATGCCAGACATCCCCAGTGTCTGGCATTTTTGTGTTATAATTCCTTTGCACTGTCCTTCTCCCCGCCGGCACTCCCTCCCATCTTATGATACTCCACCAGATGTCCTGGCTGTGTCATATCCTTAAGGTTCAGGCACTGGTCCAGCTGTGCTTCTGTCATCAGCTTTTCTTCCAGCACGATCCTCCTTACAGGGATTCCCGTTTCCATGGAACGCTTGGCAATATCCGCTGACTTTTTATACCCCAGGGCAGGGCACAGGGCGGTTGCAAGGGCAGCGCTGGACTCCACCAGCCTGCGGCAGTGTTCCCGGTTGGCGGTAATCCCCAGGATGCAGTTGTCAATCAGGGTCTCCACCGCCCCCTTAAGGGTATCGATGGATTCAAATATCTTATAGAATATCACTGGCTCAAATGCATTTAACTCCATCTGTCCTGCTTCGGCCGCCATGGTCACGGTAACATCATTGCCAATGATGTTAAACGCAACCTGTGAAACAACTTCCGGAATCACAGGATTGATTTTTCCCGGCATGATGGAGGAACCATTCTGCCTGGGCGGCAGGTTAATCTCCCCCAGCCCGGCCTTTGGCCCGCTGGACAGAAGACGCAGGTCATTGCATATCTTGGAAAGATTCACGGCACAGATGCGCAGGGTGGATGAAGTATGTACAAAACAGTCCAGGTTCTGGGTGGCGTCAAACAGGTCGTCTGCCTGGACGCACTCTGTCTGGCACACAAGGTTGATATTGCGGATGATGTGGAACAGGTAAACCGGATTCACATTTATGGCCGTGCCCACAGCAGTGGCGCCGATATTCAGATACTTAAGTTCATCCATCTGTTCCCTAATCCTTCTGATGTCCCTTCCAATCACAGCAGCATACGCCTCAAAGGACTGCCCCAGCCTGATGGGGACCGCATCCTGAAGCTGGGTCCTTCCCATCTTAACCACATCGTCAAACTCAATGGACTTCTGGTGGAGGGATTTCTGCAGACGTTCCAGTTCATCCAGAAGGCCGGGCAGCAGGACCAGGATGGTCAGCTTGCCGGCGCAGGGTATCACGTCATTGGTGGACTGGGCCATGTTCACATGGTCATTGGGATGGACCAGGGAGTAGTCCCCTTTTGTGCCGCCCAGGATCTCGATTGCCCGGTTGGCAATCACCTCGTTGGCATTCATATTGGCGGAGGTCCCGGCCCCGCCCTGTATGGCGTCCACAATGAACTGCCCGTGAAGCTTCCCCCCTATGATTTCATCACATGCAGCCACAATGGCATTCCCCACGCGCTCATCCAGCACATGGGCCGTCATATTGGTAAACGCCGCCGCCTTCTTGATCCTGGCCAGGTTCCTGATAAACTCCCCGTGGAGCGGCCTTCCCGTAATATGGAAATTATTCTTTGCCCGCAGCGTCTGAACCCCGTAATACGCCTTCACCGGCACCTCCATTGTTCCGATGGAATCAGATTCCTTCCTGGTAACCATATGATACCTTCCTCCCGCAATCTTGTATTGACAGGCGTCCGGAACACCCATGCC
>OJKA01000649.1_pt1 | contig 11539 bp, 7 predicted proteins | sample 1596451 | NCBI WGS metagenome assembly OJKA01 (sample SAMEA4350155, study PRJEB24818) | metagenome | biome: human; feature: gut; material: faeces | place: Denmark | collected 2013-09 | reverse complement strand
CCATAGAGCAGTCTGCTCATCTATGGACATGTCCTTAAGATGCTTGCCTTCTCCTTCAGCGAGCCGTTCAACACCTATAAATCTATTTATAAACTTATCTGTAGCATTTGTCAAGGAATTTTCAGCATTTACTCCTAATTTTCTCGATAAATCCGTAATCAAAAAGAGCGTCTTCCCTATTTCCTCTTCAATATGAGAACTATTACCTATTGCGCTTTGCTTTTCTATCTCATTTATTGAAGTTTTTAGTAAATTAATAACGGTCCTTGTATCCTCTCCTTCGACTCCAACTTTAGCAGCTTTTTTCTGAATTTTGGTTGCTCTTATTAAGGCAGGTAATGCCTCTGCAACTTGTAACATACCGTCTGAAACTGTCTCTTCTTTCTTTTCTTTCTCTTTAATAGCTTCCCAATTTCTAAGAACTTCACTAGGACTTTTTGCATTAATATCTGAAAAGACATGAGGATGTCGATGAATCATCTTCTTACTTATATCCGTTGTCACTTGTTCCATGGTAAACTCATTCGTTTCCTCTGCTATGACAGTATGTAACGCTACTTGTAATAACACATCTCCCAGCTCTTCTTTTAAGTTTTCTAAATCATTCTTGTTAATTGCATCAATGGCTTCATAACATTCTTCTAACATACATTCTCTTAGACTTTCATGAGTCTGTTCTCTATCCCAAGGACACCCATGTTCGCTTCGTAATTCACGGATTATATCAACGAATTCTTCAAAGGTGTATATATCCTTATTACAGTCGACTTCAACCCTATTTGAAGGCTCTACATACACATCTTGCTCCAAACTCTTCATCTTGTATTCCTCCTCGTTTTATCAACCACATTTATTATGATTTACATTTCTGTAGAAACTCTTTATTTATTCTTCATTTATAGAAATTAATTGTCTGTTTGTCGCCAAAAAATACTCATTTTAAATGTTTTCGTAAAATAACAAACTATAATCTTGCTACATATTAAATTAACACTACGTTATTAAAATACAATATAAATTAATAAGTTTATCAGGATATGCAGCTGCACGCCATTGTAAATAAACCGCATTTTTGTTTGTTTGCAAAATACCTATTTGACGTCTAAAGTATGATATTGAAATCAAATGCAATGAAATGCAACATCAAAAAAACAAGTTTCTTGCGCTGTATGACATATGCGAACATTCCATGTTCGCTAAATGGCATACTGCGTAAGGAAGTTGTTCATTTTGCTGGTGTGTGAATGCATTTGGTTTCAATAACATACATAAACAACACAATTTTGCAAACGAACTAAAATGCAATCATAGTTTAATACGTGCAGCGTCCAATCCCATAAACTCTTACTGCTCCATCTGTCTTCCTAAGAAGTTAGACGCTGTAGCTGCAAGTTTAATCTCAACTTCACCTAATTTAGTCTTTGTATCTTTTGTAAGTATAATAACAGCTCCTATTGCGTCACCCTCACAGATGATAGGGCTAATAACTTCGGATGTATATTCACTATCTTCATCGCTTCCAATCTTAATGAAGGATTTATCAGTGGAAGCAGCTGATATACTCTCTCTCTCATTAACTGCATCTTCAAGTTCTTTACTAATTTGTTTTCCAACCAATTCTTTCTTGGTCGTTCCTGATACAGATACGAATTGATCGCGATCAGTTATAAATACAACATGGCCTGTTGTTTGTGATAATGCGTCGCCGTATTGTTTTGCGAATTGACTAAGTTCTCCAATTGGAGAATACTTTTTAAGTATAATCTCTCCTTCACGATCTGTAAATATCTCAAGTGGATCTCCTTCACGAATTCTAAGAGTACGTCTTATTTCTTTTGGGACTACAACTCTTCCTAAATCATCTATTCTTCTTACAATACCAGTTGCCTTCATAAAAATTTCCTCCATTTAACGTAATATCATTATCAATTAATCGAGTGATATTGATATTATTTGTTAAATGGAGGAAATTATACACTTTATTAAATATTTTCCTAAATTAATTATTATCTCCTCAACTATCCAGCTCTTTTTGAACCAGATACTTAACTTTGTGCATCGTGACCCAAGTTACCTTCACGGTAATGCTTACGACATAAAGCAATGTATTTGTCATTCCCACCAAGTACTACTTGATCTCCAGAACGTACAATCTTTCCATCTTCACCAATTCTCGCATTACAGGTTGCACCTTTTCCACACCAACAAACCGTCTTAATCTCTTCAATACGATCTGCCCAGGCCATTAACCAAAGACTCCCTTCGAAAGGTTCGTTACGAAAATCTGCACGCAATCCATAACAAATTACAGGAATTCCAAGATCATCTACAATATGAACAAGGAATTCCACCTGCTCTTTTGTTGCAAATTGCGCTTCATCTACGATGATACAATCATACTCCTTAATTTCTTCATCGGTCATCATTACTAGATGCTCTAAGAAGTCACAGCTTCTCTCCAATCCCATACGTGATTTTATTATTTTCTCACCATCACGATTATCAATTTTAGGTTTCACAAGATAGGCTTTTTTACCTCTCTCATAATAATTATAATCAACCATCAAGGCATTGGCAGTCTTTGAACTTCCCATTGCTCCATAACGATAGTATAACTTTGCCATTGTAACCTCCAATTTACGTCTTCTGTCGTAGGACTTTTTAATGTTATTTTATCGAATACTTACTCTGTATTCCTCAAGGCCCTGTTTGAATAACCTTCTGGATTATATCTGTACTAACATCTGTTAATCGGTGTGTTATAGTTTCTCCAGCTGATGTTACCAGTTGTCTCGTTACTATATACGATTCTTTGTCAACATCTGTTATCCATATATGAAGTTCAGCCCATTCAGAATCTTCCTGAGCTATTATAGCATATTGTCTCACATATTGTCCCTCTTGTTTTTCATTTTGCACTACTTCTACATGATCCTGGCTATCAATTTTTGCAAATGTATTATAGAGGCTCTCAATATCCGATGTATCCGTCACGTTATTAATAGCTTCCCCATTCTCATCATAAACAATGATTTTTTCAATTTCTTCCACTGCGACTGTGTATGGAGTTCCCTCTTCATCTGCTATATCAAAGAATATCGGTACTACTTTACCTTCCTCTGTACTCACTGTGGAATCAGTGCTATTGTTTTCTGTGTCACCTACAATACTATCTTCGTCAGACTTGACAGTACCATCATTACTAGCATCTGTAGTTTCAGCAGATTCCATATCCTCCATACCTGCCGAGGTATCTGCAGCGGATTCCTCCTGAGATGCCATATCGTTTTTGGAATTCTTCATATCTATAATTGGATTTGTTATTAAACGAATACCTGCCACAAGTAGAATGCAAGCACATGCAGCAATCATTCCATAACGGTAAGGAACTCCTCTCTTACTTCTTGTTGGTTGTTTACTTTGCATCGGTTCTTTACTTTGTACCGGATCATTATTTTGTATTGATTCTTTACTTGGTATTGGTTGTTTACTTTGTTCTTTCTCTGCTCTTTTTAAGGTTGCTTGAATTAATGACTCTGATACTGTGATATCTTCTATATTAAGTATTTCATCTAGATCCTTCTTTAGATTGTCGATGTCATATAATTTATTTAACACAACATTATTCTCTTCCTTATTCTCATCTTGTTTCTTCATATGACACCCTCCTCTCTAATGAACTCTTTAGCTTTTGTCTAGCCCGGTTCAGTCGACTCTTAACTGTACCCGTGGCAATCTGCAGTGTATCTGCAGCCTCTTCAATACTCAAATCCTGATAATACACGCATAGAACAACCTCTTTGTACTTGTCTGGTAGTCCCATTACTGCATTCTTTACCACTTGGTTATCTTCCTTTTTTTCGATTTTCTCATAGCCTTCTTCTACTACCTGCTGTGACTTAAATTCATCTGTAGTTTCTACCTTTTGATTCCAAGCACTTTTCAAATAATCTTTACAAGTATTAATTGTTATCTGTAAAAGCCATGTCTTAATCGAGCATTCCCCACGGAAACTATCGTATCGGTTGTTTACCTTGAGAAAAACCTCTTGAAAGATATCCTCTGCCAAGTGTATATCTTTCACATATAGATATGCGGTTCTCAGAACATCATTTCCGTATGTACGCATGAGACTCTCTAAATCAAGAGTCTCCATACTTCTTGCAACCATATCCTCTCCCCTTTCATTGACTTATCTCATTCTATCAACAGACTCGAGAAATCACTTCGTAATTTCCCTCGTTGACTAATAACTCCTTCGGAGTACGGTCTTACACTAACGTGTAATTCCTAGCTCTAGAACTCCGTTCTATTAATCTCATTCTATCGACAGACTCGAGAAATCACTTCGTAATTTCCCTCGTTGACTAATAACTCCTTCGGAGTACGGTCTTACACTAACGTGTAATTCCTAGCTCTAGAACTCCGTTCTATCGCTGACTAATCGGGTTAAATCAAATACTCACTTCGTTCGTGCTTGATTTACTTCCGATTAGTCATGTTATACAATTCAGCATAGATTCCATTTAGTTCAAGTAACTCTTGATGTGTGCCTTTTTCGCTAATTCCATCTTCTGTTAACACAATTATATTCTCTGCATTACGAATTGTCGATAGTCTATGAGCGATAACAAAGGTTGTTCTATTCTTAGCTAACTTTTCTAAGGATTCCTGTACTACCTTTTCTGACTCATTATCAAGGGCTGAAGTTGCTTCATCAAAAATTAGAATCGGTGGATTTTTTAGGAATACTCTAGCTATACTTAATCGCTGTTTCTGACCACCTGATAACTTAACTCCTCGTTGTCCAATATACGTATTGTACCCATCCGGAAGTTCCATTATGAATTCATGTGCATTGGCATTCTTAGCGGCCTCTATGATTTCTTCATCTGTAGCGTCCATTTTACCATACCTAATGTTATCCATAACAGTACCAGCGAATAAGTATACATCTTGCTGTACAATACCAATATTCTTGCGTAATGAATATAACGATAAATCTCTGATATCTGTTCCATCGATACAGATTCTTCCACTAGTTACCTCATAAAAACGTGGTATCAAACTACACATGGTGGTTTTTCCAACACCCGACGGACCAACCAATGCCACATATTCACCTGGCTTAACGCGAAGGTTAATGTCACGAAATACTTCTGCAACCGTATCGTTATATTGATAAGCAACATCTTGGAATTCAATCTCACCTTTTACATTAGTAAGAGTAATGGCATCTTTACTATCTACGATATCTGGCTCTACTGCTAAGATTTCTAAGTAGCGATCAAATCCAGTAATTCCATTTTGAAATTGTTCTGTAAAATTAATTAACTGTTTTACAGGATCTACCAAATTGTTTATATATAATAGATATGTCAGTAAATCGGATAATTGAATAATATCTTTTACGATAAATACTCCACCTCCAATTATAACAGCTACGTTAATAAGCGTTGTGAATGCACCTAACCCAGAGTGGAATACTGACATAATAAAATAACTGTTTCTCTTCGATTCAACAAAATACGAATTACTTTCATGGAATTTATCTAATTCTACATCTTCATTAGCAAAGGATTTCACAACTCGTATACCAGAAAGATTATCTTCGATTTGTGCATTAATATCCGCAACACGCTCTCTATTCCTTTTGAATGCAAGGTGCATCTTGGATTTAAGCTTATATGCAAAAATGAACATAATCGGGATTATAGAGAACACAATTAATGTTAGCGGTACGTTGATGAATAGAAGAATAACGAATGCTCCAATAAATTTGATTAATGAAATCACGATATCTTCTGGTCCATGGTGACAAAGTTCCGTTAGATCGAATAAATCATTCGTGACCCTAGACATTAATTGCCCTATCTTTTGATTATCATAAAAGTTAAAAGATAGTTTCTGATAATGTCCGAATATTTCGTTTCTCATATCATGTTCCATCTTGGCCCCCATCACATGACCTTGATAGTTGATAAAGAATTTGCATATAAATTCAACAATAATTAATCCAATCATAACTAATGTTAATTTGATAATAATTTGTAATGCTTCGTTCATCTCGTATTGAACCAACACTGTATTCGTTATATATCTTACGATCATAGGATACACTAGTGTGATTGCTGCTGCCATTATTGCAAAGAACATATCCGCAAAGAATAAGCCTTTATATGGTTTATAGTACGATATGAATTTTTTAGCCTTTGGACTCATATATTTCCTCCTACCATTGTGCTATAGACCTTTGGTCTATCCATTATTTACGATTCCTAAGAAGTAGTATTCCTACTTATCATAAGTTACTCAAACTTCGCACATAAAAAATTTCACTTAGAGTAGGTAATTGCTATATTCATAAGAAAAACTATCTGTACACGTCAGTACTAGATTGAAAAACGCGAAATCTTAGTACTGCTACGTGTGAAGCTAAGCGAGAGCGGGTTTTTCGCCTACTATAGCAATTCGCTACTCCAATGAATCTTCAAGTACGAAGTTTGAGTAAGTTATATAAAGAGCTGTCACACTGGGGATAACCCCTTTATATGACAGCTCTCATGTATTTGGTAATATAATTACATATAATTTATCTAGATAGTTTTTTAGAGATATCAAATAAATATTGATCGATATCCTTAGTCATGTTAAGTGCTTCATCGATATCATAATCTACGAACTCACCACTTCTGTAACCTACTACACGGTTTGTAGCTCCTGCACTTAATAAGTCAACAGCTTTTGCACCCATAGCAGATGCATAAACTCTATCTTTACATGTTGGGCTTCCACCTCTTTGGATATGACCAATAATTGTTGCTCTCGTTTCCATACCAGTAGCTGCTTCGATTCTCTTAGCCATTGCATAAGAGTCACCGATACCTTCAGCATTAATAATGATATGATGTTTTTTACCTACTTTTCTCTTTTCAATGATGTTGTTGATAATTCTATTCTCATTATGATCATATCTCTCAGTAATAAGAATATCTTCTGCACCATTAGCAATACCACACCATAAAGCAATATAACCAGCATTTCTTCCCATTACTTCAATGATGCTACATCTTTCATGTGAAGTTGACGTATCTCTTACTTTATCAATCGCTTCCATAGCAGTATTAACAGCAGTATCAAAACCGATTGTATAGTCTGTACAAGCGATATCTAAGTCGATTGTTCCTGGAAGAGCAATTGTGTTAATTCCTAGATTAGCAAGCTTTTTAGCACCTTGGAATGAACCGTCACCACCAATAACTACAACACCATCGATACCATGTTTCCTACAGATCTCAGCACCTTTTCTTTGTCCTTCTTCTGTTCTGAATTCAGCACAACGAGCTGTGTAAAGAACTGTTCCACCTCTTGATATGATATCTGCAACGCTTTTCGCGTCCATGTCAATGATATCTTCTTCTAACAGACCACTGTAACCTCTTCTGATACCTTTAACTTTTTTACCTGCGGCAAGTGCTGTTCTTACGACTGCTCTGATTGCGGCGTTCATACCAGGAGCATCGCCACCACTTGTCAATATACCAATTGTATTGATTTCTTTTGCCATAATAAAAAACCTCCATGAGATATTTATATATAGTAACTGTATAGCTATACAACTTTTAAAAAGCTGAATGCACAAAATGAATAAAATTCATTTTATTCATTACTATTTACATGTAACTGCTTATAATCTTCTACATTCTAATCCATTTTTCTACGTTTTTCAATACTCTTTTCGATTATTTTCACATTATCAGCACCATAGTTCTCCTTTAATTTCTGTATTAATTCAAGGTTCGCATGGATTGTTCTACTCTTTGGAAGTAGCTTCTTTGCCTTCTCTGATTCACAATAGATAATAACCTGGTCTTTCCCATCACTTTCACTTAATAACTCATATAGATCTTTTTCTTTTAATAAGAATACCTCTTTTGAAGGAAACTTTATCCACACATCTTTTGGCAAAGAATCAAATGGTATAATCTCGCCGCAAATCAACTTAGCCGGCTTGTCTTCTTCTACTGTAATCTTACCTCTAATAAATACTTTGTTATCTTCTAGTAGATGTTCTTTATAACGTTCATAATCTCTAGGGAAGATGATTACTTCTACATTACCGAATAAATCTTCTATAGTGATAAATGCCATCATTGAATTATTTCTAGTAGCTTTTACCGTCTTTGCTGTTATCATCCCACCAATTATAGCAGTTTCTCCATCTCCTACCTTTACACAGTTTGTTTCTTCGTCTAATGCAAAGTCTGTAGAGTATGCTGTAATATTCTTTTTCCACAAGGATTCGAATTCTTGTAACGGATGACCACTTACATAGATTCCAAGCACTTCTTTTTCAAACCCTAATAACATATCTATAGTAAATTCGCCCACATCAGGCATCTGAATCTCTTCCACTTTTTCTTCCTTACCCATAAAATCAAATAAGGAAAACTGCCCTGATATGGAATCCTTCTTTTCACGGTTCACATCCTCTAATACTTTAACATAGATCATCATCTTCTGTCTTCTTGTACCAGGTAAACTATCTACAGCACCTGACTTTATAAAGCTTTCGATGGTTCTCTTGTTAATCTCTTTTCCTGTTAGTCGCTTCGCAAAGTCCTTCAGATTAGGGAACTTACCATTCTCCTCTCTCTCTGCTACAATCGCATCAATTACAGGTCTACCAAGTCCTTTAATTGCACTAAGACCATAACGAATATCTGTACCCGCCACAGAGAAATTGCCCTCTCCTTCATTGATATCTGGAGGAAGAATCTGAATCCCCATCTGTCTACAACTATAGATATATTCTGATACCTTTGATGGATTATCCATTACCGATGTCATAAGCGCAGCCATAAATTCTACTGGATAGTATTTCTTTAGATATGCAGTTTGATAAGAAACAACGGCATATGCTGCTGCATGAGATTTGTTAAATGCGTATTTTGCAAAGTCTGTCATCTCATCGTAGATATGATTTGCAACTGCTTCAGGTATTCCATTGTTTACGCAACCCTTAACACCTTCCGCTTCATTACCATATACAAAATTCTGACGCTCTTTTTCCATTACCGAAGCTTTCTTCTTAGACATGGCACGACGAACTAAATCGCTTCGTCCATAGCTATATCCCGCAAGATCACGAACAATCTGCATAACCTGTTCTTGATATACAATACATCCATACGTTGGTGCGAGAATCGGCTCGAGTTGTGGGCACTCATATACAATGGAATCTTGTTCATTCTTACCTCGTATATACTTTGGTATGAAGTCCATTGGACCCGGCCGATATAAGGAGATTCCAGCTATAATATCTTCAAGATTTTGCGGTTTTAATTCCTTCATGAAGTTTTTCATACCAGCACTTTCTAGCTGGAAGATACCATCTGTCTTACCAGAACCAATTAGTTCAAATACACCTTTATCGTCATAATCAATATGATCAATATCTAGCTGCTTATCCTCTGGTAGCTTCTTATTCACTAACTTAACTGCATTCTGTATAACCGTTAGCGTACGCAGTCCTAGGAAGTCCATCTTTAATAGTCCCAATTCTTCTAAAGTTGTCATAGGAAACTGGGTTGTAATTGTATCGTCCGATGCTCTAGACAACGGTACATATTCATCAATAGATGCCTTACTGATTACAACACCCGCAGCATGCATAGAAGTATGTCTTGGTAATCCTTCTAACTTCATTGACATATCTAGAAGGTACTTTGCTTGTTCATCGGAATTATATAAGGTCTTCAACTCGGGATTTATATCAATTGCCTTCTTAATCGTAATTCCAAGTTCTGTTGGAATCATCTTGGCAACACTATCTACATAGGCATATGGTAAATCAAGTGCTCGTCCTATATCACGTATAACCATCTTGGCTGCCATTGTTCCAAAGGTTACAATCTGCACCACACGGTCCTTACCATACTTGCGTACAACATAATCAATTACTTCTTGTCTACGTTCGAAGCAAAAATCGATATCAATATCGGGCATTGTTAAACGTTCTGGATTTAAGAATCGCTCAAACAGTAGATTATATTTGATAGGATCAATATTCGTGATACCAAGTGTATAGGAAACGATACTACCGGCCGCTGAACCACGTCCTGGTCCCACCATAATACCATGATCTCTTGCATATTTAATAAAGTCCCACGTAATTAAAAAGTAGTCGACAAACCCCATGCTATGAATGGTTTCTAATTCATATGTCAAACGTTCTCTAAGTTCATCCGAAGGATCTGGATAACGCACTTCTAATCCCTCATTACATAATTTCTGAAGATAATCCCATGCAGAATATCCATCTGGCACATCATAGCTTGGTAACTTATACTCACCGAATACAATTTCCACATTACAACGCTCGGCAATCTTATTGGTATTCTCAAGTGCTTCTTTCGCATAAGGAAATATTTCTTCCATCTCCTCTGGAGACTGCAGGTAATATTGTCCCCCTGCATAACGCAAACGATCCTCATCTTCAACATTCTTCTGTGTCTGAATACATAGAAGAATATCATGTGGCTCTTCATCACTTGCTAACGTATAATGAATATCATTCGTCGCAACAAGTGGAATTCCTGTTTCACGGTTCAGTCTAAGCATACCTTGATTTACCGTCTTTTGCTCTGGAATTCCATGGTCTTGTATCTCTAAGAAGAAATTATTCTCACCAAATACTTCCTGCAGGCGTAATGCTTCTTTCTTCGCTTCTTCATAGAAACCTTTTCTTAGATTACTTGCAACAATACCCGCTAAACAGGCGCTTAATGCAATTACTCCTTCGTGGTACTGCTCTAATACCTCATAGTCCACCCTAGGTTTATAATAGAAGCCTTCTGTAAAACCTCTGGACACAATCTTCATCAAGTTATGGAAGCCTGTATCGTTCTCAGCTAATAACACAAGATGGTTATAACGAACATTATTGTTGTTCTCTTTATCAAATCGTGATCCTGATGTAACATACACTTCACAACCTAAGATTGGTTTAATTCCTTGTGCTTTTGCAGCTCGGTAAAAGTCAATTACTCCATACATTACACCGTGATCCGTTATAGCCACACTGGTCATTCCTAATTCTTTGACCCTAGCAATTAATTCTGTTATTTTATTCGATCCGTCTAGCAAACTATATTCGGTATGGACGTGCAAGTGTGTAAAGTTCATGATTTTCCTCCTTAAGTGATGTGTTTTTGGTGTAAGACAAGGACGTAACGTAGTAATTCACCAAAACACTCTCTTAGAAGCGAGCCCCAATTGGCGCCTTCGACCTTAATCTATGTAAATCCGTATATTTTCTCTATTATCATACCATTTTTTTGATAGCATTACTAGTACAAATGTTCTCCAATTACTATTGAAAGCTAGTGAATGATTTCAAAAATATAAACATCTCCTTCTGCTATATTCAGAGAAACCTGCCCATTTACATCTACTTCATATGCAGTACTCCTATTGTGTTTTAAGTTACTTGGTATGGGTTTTAGTCGATCACCACTGTCCACTATAACTGTATAAT
>OJKA01000645.1_pt1 | contig 11618 bp, 17 predicted proteins | sample 1596451 | NCBI WGS metagenome assembly OJKA01 (sample SAMEA4350155, study PRJEB24818) | metagenome | biome: human; feature: gut; material: faeces | place: Denmark | collected 2013-09 | reverse complement strand
CCAGGCCGGTTCGATTTTTCGGGCGGGAGTAAAGGAGCAATTTGATTCCATTCCTGGTCAGTCAGTTCATATCGCTTCAACATAACGAACACCCCTTTTTCTTTTATTTTAACATGAAAAAGGCTAGTAAAACATATGTTTTGTGCAAATTTTAATTTTCAAACACGCCCTAGAGATTTAATTGATTCAACAAGTTCCCTAAGGTATGTACCATTCTTTACTTTCTTTAACGCAGTTAACAATTCTTTGCCTTTAATAGAAAGTTCGTCATATGCAGCAAACGAAAGCGCCTTATCTCTGCTAAGATACAAAAGTGGACGCAAATCAAGTCCACCTAGTTTCGGTTCAATTAATACCCATTTCTGTACAAAATTATTGTTCCATGTAACATCTGGAAATTCATATTTTTCACCACTTATTAAGCTATCTTCTAACTTTTGTATAAATTCCGGTTTTCCTTCCTCTGCGTTTGCAACTTCTTTAGCCAGATAATCAAATGCCCCTTCTGATGCACATCTCTCAAACAATAACATCTTTATTAACACACCGGAATCTAACATCATTCCATTAATTTTTGCAACTTTTTTTCTTATCTCAAGAGCATTTAATAACCGTTTTATTAATCTAGGATTACCTTTAATATTATCCGCACTTACAAGAATACCTGCTAATTGATCTGCAATTGCTACATATTCCTTCATGGTTCTTTCTGTATCATCATCAAAAACCCCTTCTATTTTTTCTGCTGTCACATCATCTTCCCATGCTTTATTCAAAAGCTTGCTTAATTTATTTTGCGCCTCTAAAAATGCTTCTTGTCTCACTCCGTTTCTTTTAACTTCTAATTCCATGAACAAGAGAACTATGTACACTTTTACTTCTGCAATCCCCAAATGCGGTATTTTTATTGGAACTTGAATCAACTTATCGAAATAACTTGTAACTAACTCATCTGACAATTCAACTCCATTAAAATGGGCACGTACTCCATTTCTTATCATCTGTTCATCTGCTGCGATGATAAAGGCAGAACCCGCTCAAACTGATCCCGGAACACATTTCTCCCGCTTGGCATCACACACTGAAAGCCCTGCTGCTGGCGCAGAAGGAGTCGATCCACGTTTAGTTTTGAACGGATTAGCTCGGTCAGGACCTCCGTCTGTAACAGCTTCAGGCGGTCGTATTCATTGGCGGTCAGTTCCATGTAAACAGCCGTATGCAGGAGCGGCTCCCGGTTGCGGTGGGTCCTTGCCACAATCATCGCCACATCCTGGAGATTGCTCTCCGCCTGGACCGTCTGCTGTAAGTCATTGGTACTGGACTGATTCAGCCGGTTCTTGCTGGCGGCATTGCTGATGATTTTCCGCTCCTCCGCCGCACTGACATGGCGGGTATAAATCTTTAAGGTAACCCCATCCTTTTCCCCCAGCCGTTTTAAGATTGCCTGCTCCTCTGTGGAAGTCGGGTACTCTCTCAGCGCCCATACACAGCGGTACGTGTTGCCACAAATGAAGTAGTCAGTTTCAAACTTGATGACGGAGGGCGCAATCATGTCCAGAAATTCCTGGATGCGCACGTCCTCCTTTTCCGCCACCGGGGCGGTTTTTGCATGTTTCAACGTTCTCCCTCCTTGATTTTGGCGCAAAAAAAGCGCCGGACACATCTCTGCATCCGGCGTCATGCCGTTTTGTTCTTCTGTTATTACATCTTTGGATTCTGCTGTATGTCCTGCGAAGGCTCCATCATGCCCAGGTAAAGGTCCAGCTGCTGGTCGGTCAGGTCTGCAACCATTTCTGCAAACGGGACCAGATTGCCCTCTACCGCATAGACTTCCAAGGCATTGAAATAATCCAGTCGGTTCTCTTTTGCGATAGACACGGCAGGAAATCCGTTTGCTAAAAGCTGATAGTTCATAATCAGGACGTGAGGTCCTCCCATTGCCATCCGGGAAGGGATGGATTCGCACAAACTCTGCGTGGGTCCATGCCGCCAGTTCAATAGGGTTCATTTCTTTCCCCTTCCATGTGAGGTCGGCATAAAAATCTTTGACCTGCCGGTACATCTCACCAGGTGATGGCGGGGTATGCTGCGCTCCGGAAATGTACACGTCTACGTTCCGGTAAATCCCTCCCACAAAGATATTCTCCATCAACAGTGCATGGATGTCCTTAATGATTTTTTCATCCAGAGGCTGTTCCTTTGCGATACACTCCTTCACATAGCGGTATGCCTTCTGGTGGTTGACAGTCTCATAAATCTCCCTCAGCCTCTTCCCACCTATTGTAATCCCATCCTCTAAGAGCACCTTTGTCTCCATAAGGGTCAGGGTATTTCCCTCAATAGCGGTAGAGTTATGGGTATATTCTATCTCAAACGCCTGCTCGTAGGACTGCAGCGTCAGCTCCGGGATGGACGCCCTGCCAGACTGGTATAAATCCCTTTTTCTCGATAATTCCGGGTAATTCAAGCAATCCACTCCTTCCTTCTCACAATGATTGCATTTCTTTTACAGTATACCACAGTTTGACGGAATCGTAACCACCAATTTTCAGCTTCACTTTGCGCCTCCTCCTGTCTTCTGCGTTTAATCATCCGGAATAATCCACCTCGCCCCGTCAAAATCCTCGAATTTCTCACTGGTCACGTTCTGCTCATAATACACCGCCAGAATCCGTTTGATGTCTTCCTCATCCGCCCGCCTGGAATCAAATCCCTGTTCCTTTAGGGATTTTTCAATGCGGTCCAGATACGAAAACACATCCTTTCCCTTCTGGTTCCTAAGACGGATCAGGATTAAAAATTCACGGGCCGTTGCCATCTGTACCTGAATCCGGTCTAGGAAGTTCTGATCCCGCTCCAGCAACTGGCGGATGACCGGATTGCGTTCTTCTTCCGCCCGCCTGCGCAGAAATCCCTTGTTCTCCTCAAAATCCTCCCGGCTGTTTAAGCACAGCATCTCAATCTCAGCCACACCCTTCAGCACATTCATCAGGGCATACACCCTCGCTCCTACACTGGATTCTGAAAGAACCGACAGGTTGGTGGGCCGGATCATAAAGTACACCAGCTCATCGCCGTCATAGGTCTCCAGGCTGTACTCCGTAATCCTCCTGGTGTTCATCAGCTGCCTGGTGGAGAGCCTCTGTTTGGCTGTTGTCTTCCCCTCCCGTTTCCCTTTTCTGCTCATCTGGTTATCCTCCATTCAAAAAATTGCTGTCTGAAAAAATAGGCACAGGCATAGCTGATAAAATCCAGGATACTGGTATCTTCAAAACGGATGGTCAAAAAGGCATAGGCAGCCGTAAACAGCGCCGGAATAATACCCCCGGTCTGGACCACCGCAAGCACAGAAAACAAAACACCCACCCCAATGATGGTCAGATCCCGAAGCTGCCACAGCCACATGACAGCCCTTGCCTTCAAATGTTCCGGGTAAATATACATCCTTCACCTCCTACAGTTCCATGGACATGCCGGACGCCTGCTTCTGTCCACTCTCCATATCGTTTACAAATTCCTGCTGCATGGCCGCCAGCTCCGCCTTAATCTGCCCCAGCTTGTCAAGGACCTCCCGGCCTGCTTTCTGGGCCTCAATGGATGTTTTTAAGTCCACGCCCTGGTCCAGGTTCACGTAGAAACTGCCGGCCAGCTCCCGTTCCGCCCTGCTTACAATCCGGATGGCCCGTTCATAAAGAGAAGGCGTCTCCTTCATGTTTTTCTTCGGGTCTCCCATCTGATACACCCCTCTTCGCAGGCGGCAGTAACCGCTTCCGTCCGTATGTGCCAGCCGCCAGAGTGCGGACGATATGACCGTTGCGCGCATCGGTTCTCCCATCACAGCATGGCCTTTACAGTTTTCCATCACGTAATCATAGATTTCCGACATGGGATGCTCATCTCCATCCCGCAATAACGCCTTGATGTAATACAGCGCCATCTCTGTATTGGTGTGAAAATATAAGTGCAAGTGATCCACCTCCTTTTGCGGCTACATCTCCATCTGAACATCCTTTTGGTCCGGTTGACCAATCTCCAGGCCTCCTCTTATGGGTTCCAGCTCTTTCTCCTGCAGCATTCTATTCTCCGCGATCTCACATGCCGGGACTCGGCGCACCGGAATTTCCCTGGCTTTTGCATACTCAGCTTCCCACTTCATTCCTTCTGACATCTGGTCCCCGCATATCCAGACCTCCTCACACCGTCTCAATACTTCCATCCCCAGCCGGATTCCTATTTCCCGTTCTTCCGGTATGTTGTCATCCAGGATCTGGGGATATAACAGGTGAGGGGCCAAAGGAATCGCTCCCTGCCGGATGGCATAACAACATGCCTGCCTTACAAATGTTATATTTTCTTCTGTATTCCCTGCATAAGGGGAACAAATATATATCAATCGGTTTTCCAATCGATCCCTCCTATTTCGCCACGGCCTGCACAATGGTCCTGGTCAGGTTTACCGCGCTCTGCGCCGCATACACACTGCTCATCAGGTTTGCTCTGGTACTGGTATCCAGTCCAAACTGCCCGGCAATCCTCGGCACCTCCCCTGCCGCCAGCATAATCCCCAGCCCCAGAAGGGCATTTTTACTTAACACCATAAGGCCCGCAATCAGCATCGTGGCCTGTAAAAAAGCGGTCAGACAGATACCGATCACCTGCTTGCACCAGGTAGTAAAGCCGTCCATATACCCCCTGGGAACACTAAACAGATACAGGCTTCCCACTGCGATCTGAATCAGCAGGATCCCGCCCCGTTTCAGGTTGGCAAAGAACACTTTGATGGTGGAATACCCCATCATAAACAGGATAAAGATCATCAGGATTGGATTTGTAATGGTATGGATTCCTCCAAACACTCCGCTGACCATTGCATCCTGCAGGGAGCCCGAATTCTGCAGACTATCGATAATGTTCCCTGCCATGGAGCCGAAGTCACCTCCCATCCCGGTTATTCCTCTGGTTATCTCTCCCTGCAGGGACACACTGAACTTGTAAAGCTCCACCGGCACAACGGAAAAAAGGCCGGCTGCCATAAATCCTTTTAATGCATTCAGCGCCGTATCACGGACGCTTCCCCTGCCGCTCTGGCATTCAATGGCACACTCAAATACCGCCACCACAAGTCCCACCACATAGAGCACCCAGGCAAGCTGGGAGAAAAACAGGACAATCGCCTGGATCCAGTCCAGCTCGAACAGCTCTGCCCCCATCTGCCCCATAAGCGAGAAAAAATTCCCCAGAAATCCAATCATTTGGCCATAGATCCAGTCCACAATCTGGCCGAGAACCGTGTCTGCCACAAAGTCCCAGATAAACATCGAACTATCACCTCTTTCTTACTGTTAATCCCATATCCCCGGCTTCCTTCCCGAACAGGCTGAACCTCATCCTTGCCACAAGCAGATGTTCCGGGTGGACACTACCTTCAAATCCAATGCTCCCATACAGAACAGCGTAAACTCACCACCTGTCAGTCCCCGACTGTTTCCTTCCCCACTATGCTCATAACATTCGATCCTGACTTCCAGCTTTCTTGCATATTGATAATCCCGGCAGATCTGCCGCATAAATGGTGTTTCTAAAAATGACATTTCCTGTACGTGATCCGGATACAGAGAGGCCCCTATCAATTTTCTATCTGCAATAACAGCCATCCGGGAGTACCGGAGCGTTGCGCGATCCTCCGGAAAATACCGCTCATTGGATTCCCTCATCGGATCATAATACGCCAAGTATTCGTTTAATGATTTCATAGGCAGCGCCCTCTCTGCCTGTGTTACATCTGAAGTCCGTCCTGCAGATGCAGGTTTTCTTCTCTGCCCTTCCATGCTTCGATCTCATCCATCAGTTTGAATACTTCCGGTTTCGGGCGGTACAGCAGGCTTCCCCTTTCATCAATCTCCGCCACACGGCTTCCCTCCAGATACAGCTGCAGCAATCCATTCTTTATTCCTTTTACCTCAAATCCCATTCTCTCTGCCACGGCCGAAATGTCTTTAAAGAAGCGGCTGTCCTCCCCCATTTCCGGGGTCCGCTGTTCTTTATATTCTTCCATAACCCCAATAAAAGCACACAGCTGATCCACCCATTCTTTATCCATGCCCCAGCCATCTGCCAGTTCCCGTATAACTGATTGGACCTCTTTCACCCGGTCTATTGCCTCCATACCTTGCACGAAAATCATTTCACTTGCATAGCGGTATAATCCATTCACAGTGGCGATTTTCTGTTTCTCTGATACCCAATTCGCCCTTCCCGTCTGGACTGCACGCCGCAGCGTTTTGTCAAATTGCTCTTCGCGATCCTTTCGCTCACTTAAATCCCAATATGCCTCCATCTCCCCGATCATTTTCTTCAGCCGTCCGATACTCTCATCCCCTTGAGTTCCCCGGTCAATTTTGATCATGGCCGCGTATTGGGTCAAATGCTTAATGCACATTTCCATCAGTAACTTATCCTGTTTGTCATTTGAAACCATATTTTTCTCCTGATTTTCTGCCATCGCCATCCCTTATTATGCCTCACGGTCCAAGTTGATTCTGTAACGGCATTTCCACCTCTTCGCTATTTTCCATCTCCTGATGCTCTGGCCGTTGTAATGAAATCAACTCAATTTTTGCTTCTGAAGATTCAATAAATGGATCAAGACGGCTGACCAGTTCTGCCATATGTTTCTGCCATCCAACCCAGTTCTTTTCCTCGAACCAACCGCCCCATTTGGCACCATCTCTGGTCTGGGACTCAGCATATTTTTTTATAGCATGGAGTGTATCAAAAATATAGTTCCGAATCCAATGGACTGTTTCTCCGGAAGCGGTGAAAGAAGTGACGGAACAAAATTTATGCTCCTCCCTATCCCAGTCCTCCTCATCATCCAGGCTCTTTACATCCCCGTCCACAAACTTCAGCGTCAATTCCGCCAGCGCCATCACACTGGTGTGGGCCCCTGCCATCTCTACATCCGGAGGGGCATTCCATGAATCCCGCTTCAAGGCTTCCAGCAGCGTTTCAAGCTCCAGCTTACCATCCTCCGGAAGTCTCCTCCTGATAAACTCTACTGCGTCCAGACCTTCATCCGACTCAAATGCCGTGATTCCCCAGCACCCCATTCCTCTTCCTCCCGTATCCTATTCCAAACAAGATTTTATTTCACTTCTTAGATACCAACAATCTGCCACACATACATTGGTGCAAACAGGCTGAAAACCAATCCTGCAAACAAAATGGCAGCCGGAGCCCACTCAATCTGACCATGTTTCTGGTAGTCCATATAGGCAGTTGCCACCTTGACAAAGAACAACACCGCCAATACCAGATTGATTGCCGGGAACACCACGTTGTTGACCACCGTCTTAATCTGGGATGAGGCTGCTTTCCAGGTGCCTTCCACTGCGCCTGCTACATTCCCGGTGTTGGAGGCAAAGGCTGTCATGCCAAACATAGTGGTCAGAAGTAATACAACAATCAGTGCAATCATCCATTTATACTTTTTCATATAGCTCTCCTCTCATACCGATGAAACGAACGCTCCACGAGCGCTTCATCACATACAGCAAAAACCGCAGAAATCCTGCAGCCTTCACTTCATTTACCTATTTTTCTGTTCTTAAACAACCGTTATCCTACCTCGGTTTCTGAGGCGAAATGTGCCAATCCTGCCAAAGATTCCCACGCACCCGGACCGAATCTGTCAGATTCATAGATAGCATCCCAGCCGGCGTCCAGCAGTCAATCAGCCATGTATAGGGCGTATAGCTGCCATCAGGATACCAGATTGGTAAAAAATGGGTCCTTCGTTCATAGGTGCTGAATGGGTTCTCCTCAAACTCAAACCGGGTCTGATATCCCCGCCCCATCCGTTCCAGTACACGCCAGTAGCTCTGATAATCAAATTCCGGGAAGTAAGTGATAGCGTTCTGGGCTTCTGTCACCGCATGGCTTTGATTGGTGCTCACTCCTGCTGTCACTGTCTCCTGGATGCCATAACCGGACTTCAGTGTGTTTCCGGAAGCGGTCGGAGATTTCTCATCCGGATGGATTTCCATCTCAGCAGTTAGTCTAGCGTAGTAACGGTCATAATCAAACTCCCACCAGCCGTGATCGCACCACCAGACGTCTTCATCATCACTTCCGCTGTGCCAGACCCAGTAGGAATACCACCACGGCCTCCACACACCCCAATCGGCTCTCGTCACCTGTTCCCTGCCTGTAACTGTCGGAATAGTAAAGCCGTGATTCCTGTCATCCGCGTTTGGATCCGGAGGAGGGTTCTTACTCAAGTCTACGATATTGGCCGTAATCGTGTTTTTGTCGGTCCTTCCCCCACCGGAAACCGTGACATGTATGGTCATGGTCTGCGGTGTGGAAGGTGTAGTCCAGCGAATCCAGGCAATCTGACTGTCCCCCTCCGGATAATATACGTGATCCACACGCATCGTCCTTCCGGCCACCCGGAAGGTAACCGAGACCGGGTGATCCGGATCCGACTGGCCTCCTTTACAGTCACAGCGGTGATAACTTCCGTATTCACCCGGTACTCATAGTCAAATGCATCCACGGCTGGCGGCGTGGTTGTCTCATTAAAACGCACAATTCCCAGACCAAGGGACGTGATGATTTCCTGATTGGAACGCACACCGGACTTTGGTCCGCTCCAGGCAGGATAGCCTAAATCTGCAGTCTCCAAAAACATAGACAACGGTAAATTTTGAAATCCAACTGTAGGGAGCATTGCCCGCATAGCGCCATTTACAGTCTGATCATATAGGGCAGCTTCCGTAGCAGTCATTGCCACGTTCACCCCCTGAAACACAACATAAGCAATCGGTTCCAGCATCAGCTTATACTTGCCGTTTGTCAGCACTTCAAAGTCCATTCCTGTCAGGTTCGCAATGCTGCGGATAACCTGCTCGTCAGTAAAATAGCTTTTTATCGCCTCAATACTGGCCGCGCCAAGACTCTGGGAGCTGATGATCCGCGGCAGGGATTGTCCCGGATTTACGAACGTATAAGCCTCACCGCTTGCCCTCAGCGCAGTCCCTTTGTTATAGGACAGCTTGCTAACCTTCCCAAAATGCAGTTGGATATTGGTCGGCCTTTTGTTTGTAAAGTCAATGGGCTGTGTCACCGGGGTCCTGGTATCCGCCAGGATGACCGTCACCCTCACGCCCTCCATGCCGGGCGTCCACTTGTTCTGTGAGGTTCCCTGTCCCATGGACCCGCCGCCTCCATCCAGGTTTCCTTCCCCGACTGCATATGCAGTGAGAGGCGACATAAGCATCATGGCCATTGTCAGCACAGCCAGTATCTTGGCCCCATTCCTGCACATTCTCAAAGAAAAAACACCGCCGAAGCGGTGTCTCGTCACAATCCTTTTAATCCATAATGCCAATCTTATTCCCATTTTCATACATATCCTCAGCTACCGTTCCCTGCCCTTCTCCAATCTCATCAATCCAGCCAAATCCCGGTACATAAATCTTTCCATTTTGTGTAGTTCCATACTGCGGCTCCCCTGCCTGTGTGGGCACCTCGTTTGGCTGCACGACCTCCTCATGAGGTATGGCCTCCGGGGTTCCTTCCACGGACTCTCCATCCGGCTTTTGGGCAGGATTCTTTAACACTTCTTCAGGCGGAGCAGTTGGTTTTACTGGAGCCGGCTGCACGGCCTGTTCCGTCCGGTCCGTCTGTGCCGGCAGAGCCGCTGTTGGCTCCGTTGTCCCTGTCCTGGAAGGTTCCGTTGCCGGTTCGGTTCTCACCACGATATCCGGTTTGGTTGGCTCTGTTTCTTCCTCTGTTGTTGCTGCTTCCGTTGTCTCAGTCGGTATTGCCGCTACTGTCACTTCTTCCGTCTGTTCTGTCTGTGCCTCCGCCTGATTGCTTCCCTGTGCCTCTCCTCTGAATTGGCTGCCGATTGCTGCAATCAATACAGCTCCCACGATCACGCAACCAAGGACAGCCAGCCGCCGTTTCATTCGCTCATTCAGTTTCATTGATCACGCCTCCTCATAATTTTATCTTTGTACGACATAACATACCGTAACCCTCTCTAAAAGTCCAGCGACTTTTCCCATTTCCCCCTCTTTCTCCCCTATTTTTCAGAATACTTCAATATAACCGGCCTGAACTTTAAGTTTCATCTTCATGGGAGGAAATGTCTTCCCTGCAAACCGCACCGAAACCTCCAGCCAGACCACGGCATTTGCTTCAAACCTCTGGGCATTTGCAGGGTCGGAGGGTGCCAGGGGCGCATTGTGGATTGTAACATCCAGCCCGGTGATTTTATATTCCAGAACGCCTCCTGTATATTTCCCCCGGCTTCCAGCCACCCGCCGTGTTCCCAGTGTTTCATACAGGTGGTAATAAATATCTCCGGTATCCACCGATTCCTCAAAACCGTATCCTTCCGTATAATATCCGCCTGAGTATCCTTCCCGTACTCCGTGATAGACATTGGCGTAGTTCGCGGCGATGACGGGGCCATGTATTTTCAGATGCTGTCCCATGATTTCAAACAGATGGAACTGCAGCGGCTGAAAAAGGAAGCCCAGAAGATCCCGCCCAAGATCCGGGTGTTCAGCTTCCTCATGCTGGTGTGTTTTATTGTCACTTACCTGGCGATTATCGTATTTGAGATTCTGAAGTCCATGGGGAGTATGTTTTAGAGAAGAAAAAGACGGAGGCGCGAGGACATGAGTCGTGTAGAGAATCAGACAGGAACGAACGAAAAAAACGTTAAAAACGAGATTGAAAGGAAATTATCTGGGACGGTACGGGGATTTTTGGAGAGGCATCCCAACGAACCGGTGTTTATGATGACGCCCGGCGGCTATGTGTATCTGGTCCCGGAGCAGATTGGGAATCTTTTGGCGGGTGAAGCCGTCTCTGGAAGCCCGTACAGTTGGAGGGAATGTGTCCAGATCAAGGCGGAGGAACTTCTACAGCAGATGGTGGATTCACTGAATCATGCGGACGGCACATGGTATGTGCTGACGCGGTTATATGAGCCGGAAGTGATTCCTGCCAGAACCAGTGAGGAGGGGATGGTGTGTCACGTTTAAGGAAGATTCTTGCCGGACGAGGCGGGGAAGGGTACATCGATGTGGCGATTTTAATCCTGTGTGTGATGCTGGTACTGGCTATGTCCGTAAAGATTCTGCCTGTGTTTATTGCAAAACAGCAGCTGGATACCTTTGCGACAGAGCTTTGCCGGGAGGCGGAGATTACGGGCCGGATCGGGAGTGAGACGAACCGGAGGGCGGCTGTCCTCAGAGAAAAGACAGGACTTGATCCCGAGATTCATTGGTCAGCCAGCGGTCGGATTAAACTCAATGAGGAAGTAACGGTGCAGTTGACCTGCCGCTATAATCTGGGATTGTTTGGAGGATTTGGTTCCTTCCCCATCACCCTCCGTGCTGCGGCAACCGGAAAGTCTGAGGTGTATTGGAAATGAAAAAATGGCTGGCATGTTTAAAAGATCAACGCGGGACTGCGTTCCCTCTGGTAATCGCTGTGACGCTGGCCTGCCTTTTGATTCTGTGCGGGATCATGGAATTTTTCCGTCTGAGCCTGATTGCCTCCGGGGTGAAGGAAGCCCTGCAGGATGCAGTGGTTGTGGT
>OJKA01000633.1_pt1 | contig 11706 bp, 18 predicted proteins | sample 1596451 | NCBI WGS metagenome assembly OJKA01 (sample SAMEA4350155, study PRJEB24818) | metagenome | biome: human; feature: gut; material: faeces | place: Denmark | collected 2013-09 | reverse complement strand
TAAGAGACAGCTGCTGCCGCAGACCCATTTCCTTGGAAAAATCCACATAGGTCTTGTTGGTCAGTCGCAGTCGGCACTTGGCAGCCATAATATCTTCCTTGTCGGCTTCACCGCTCTCCAGCAGCTCCACATCCTGCTTCTGTTTTCGGATAGTACGCTCTAACTTCCGCTGGTGCTGTAAGGCACCATATGTATCGTATTCCCGGCCTCTGTATACCTTTTTCTCATTTTCCCGCTTGTTCTGCTCCGCCAGCCACTCATCCGTGTACTTGCGTTTGGATATCCCAAGCAAGAAGGGAAACTTAATATGATAGCAGTTAATGCCTGCGAAACCTAGCATCTCGCCCTCGCCGCAGACAGTCCGCATCTCCTCCGAAGAATACACGCGGCCCTGCCACGATTGATGATTGAGATATCCGGTCCCGGTGTTCCTGGCGCCCATGTGCCAGTCTACTTCCCAGTAGTCCGTCCCCAGCTCCTCGGCGTTTTTGTCACTGACCTGCTTGGTCATCTGGTCGACACCTGTCATCACTGCGCGTCTTGCTGCTACCTCAATCCGATCAGACTTGCCAGATGCATAATCTACGGTACGGATGCCGCTGGCCGTCATCTCGTCAATTACATCACCGATGGCCTGGCTGTATGTCTTAGTGCCGGTGGTGATCCCCAGCATGGCTTTGTCTAAGCTACGCTCCAGATACTCTGATAGCGGTGTGAATACCTTTTTGCCATTACCCATAGGCACGTTGAAGCCGGTAGTCTGAGTGATGTTTTCCAGCGGCCTCAATGTATCCTTGGTCTGCCGCTTGGCTGCATCCACAACCTGCTGGAGCCATTGGTTATCCTTGTAAGGTAAATAATCCCTACCAGCAGCCTCGTAAATCTCCTTGTTGCGTATGTAATCAGACCGCGCTGCCTGCTCATAGATATCATCCACTTGCAGGTCAGTCTTTTCCAGGGCCTTACCAATCAGTTGCTTAATCCGGATCCGGCTTGTCCCTATGGCGTCCATCCTGATCAGCAGCCAGTCAATGACCGGCGTAACCTGCGCAGCTTCCTTGATCCTCTGTATGATCTCATCCATAATGGATAACTCCAAAGCTGTCATGGTTCGCTCTAATGGCTTTGGCAGTTTCTCAAGTTCTTCTGGTGTCATTTATCTCACCCGCTTTTAATGCATCATTAGATAACAACTCAAGCTTGGAGACCATCCCCATAAAAGGGGACGTATCTGCTTACACCGCCAAAGGATTCTAAATATTCTACTTTTCATCCTGTTCCTCCGTTCGTATTATTTCAAGTATCATAAGGGCATTCCTTCGTACAAAACGTAGTCTTGGTCACATTCCCTGTGATATCTCTATGTTTTTCACTAGCCTCGTATGGACATATAAATTCAACTTCGCTTGGACGGCATACAAGCCTGGAAAACTTTGACACCCCCTTCGGTGTATTTGGTTCATTATACTCTATTACTGCTTTCCCGCACTCAATTGATAATTTAGTCATGTCATTTGATGATACTTTTATATTCCCTATCCTGACCCATAGATCTTTTAACTTCATATCCTCACTCCTCCGTCAATGCTGGTTCCGGCAGGTTCTTGGCTGCCTCCTCCAGGGTTTCGCCGTACCACCTGGCCCTGTATTCTGCCAGAGACATTGCACCCATTGCTACATCCGCCCGGTCGGTCTGGCGCTCCAATTCCGCATCTACGATCACGCTGTCGTCCCAATCAGATGACACCTCATAGTCGTTGCCAGCTGGAATTAAGCCATACAGTGCCGCCCAGAAACTCATGGCATACACCAGATCCTCCAGGGCATCCTGTAATGCCATCTGGGTATCGGACACCATCACATAGGAGCGCTGCCTGCTGGTCTTAATCTCAGTGGCGGTCTTATCCACGCTCTGTGGATCTGACAGGGTGCCGTAGGCCAAGTTGCAGTTAAACTCCACCAGCTTCAGCTGGTTATTGAATCCATTAAATAAAGCTGTATCTCGAATCTCTGGGCTGAATGTATCAATGAATGGCTTATCTGTAGCACCGGTATTGTAATCAACGTTACGATATAGCCGCTCCTGGCCTCCTGGATATTCATATTTATCCTGATCCTGGTTGTACTTAAGTAAGGATGTGGCTATGTGCACGGCCAGTTGTGTACCCTCATACTCCCAGCAAATATTGGAATACCGCCTGTCCGCCTCCTTAATGAGCCCGATTGCCCTGGAGTATACCGACACCCCCAGAGGGCTGTCCGAATCGTCCGCATTGGCCAGCGGGACCTTGAAGTACCCAAACAGCAGCCGGTCCGCGCCCTCAAGTAACAGTTCTGGTACCAACTCAGACCACCTGTCAATGGAGTTGACCGCCACCTCACTGCCAAGGCTATAATCATTTGTAGCCACAAAGGCTCGGTTGGTAATATGCACCCGGTTCCCCTGCAGCGTATGCACTTCCAGTCTGGTATATATCTTCTGTCCTTTCCGGAACTGCTCCGTGAATACGCACTGCGTAAGCCGGCCAGAACTGTCGAAACCCAAAGGAAAGAAGCAATCTGCTTGTACGAACTGTACTTCAATTCCCTGCTTCGTGATATATGGCTTCATAATCAGGCCACCTTTTGCGCATCCGTACTCAACATACCGCCGCAGATCCTTGATCACTTTACGCTGATATTGCTCATTCAGGTAATCCGCCGCTGGCCCTCCAGTCACCTCAGACTTAAGTTCCAACGTTACCAAGCGCGCAATCTCTGAGGCAATAGCTGGCGCAAGGTTAGCACTAAACACATCCTTGTTATTCACCCACGGTGACCTGTTTTCATACATCCTGGTCCAAAGTTCTATCAGATTTGCCATCTGAGATGTCATACACACATCCACCTGGGTATCCGCATCCTTATTCAGGACATTTATGATCAAGTCTAACATCTTTGTGAATTTCGTCATCATCACCTCCTATCCGTATTTGATCAGACGGCTGATCTGCCGTTCAAACGTGTATTCAAAGCTATCCAAGCTATCAATATCACTCGTACCATCATCCAGCCTGATGTTCTTGGTTAATTCCTTGGGATCCCATACGGCTGTGCTTAGAGCATCCACAAGGCTCTGGCACTCATCCTGGATATAATAAAAACGCCCCTGTGCCATTAGAATAGCGGTGGCGTTGATCCTATCATTGATCTCAGTTTTTAGGGCATTTTCTACACGAACCCAGCCAAGACCGTGTTTGCGTAAGCTGGATCGGATCCCGGCTATCAGCGTCTGCTCTGCGCTGTCTGCATACACTGTTGTGATATACCCATACCGGCTTATGATTTTCTGGCAGAAGTTACAGAACATGGTCCCCAGCATCTCCGGGTCAATCTCTATCTGGTTCCCCTTCTCATCCTTGCAGCCTATCCATTCTGAAGCAAGAGCGATCACATTATGATATCCCCTGGTGATGGCCGTGGCCGTGAAAGAATGTCCGGATCCGCTGCCACCGAAATCAATTCCAAGGATAATCTCCATGATGTCCTTTGGCTTGTCAGTTAGGCGGAAGACATATTGTTTGGTACTTGTATCATCTGCAAACCGGCGGTAGATAAGGCCATTGGCCACCACGCGCATCCCCTTGATGTCCCGCAGGTACCAGATACTGTTCCTATCATACCGGCTTTCGACCTCCCGTAGACGTTCCGAAGTAATGTTGATGTTGTCATAGATGGTACAGTGCATGTAGTTGTATCCACCTGGGAAGTCTCCCGCATCTGCCTGTCGCTGGTACTTGTCTATATACTCAGCATAAATGGGCGCCCTGGGGTTATCCGGATTCAGGTCCCAGAATACTTTTAGCCGCTGTGCCGCCAACTGACGGTTGAAGGCCTCTTTGATGGTGTTGTCATGATGCAGGTTGATCTCTGTTGCGATCCACATACCATAGGAGTTGCCACGGATCTTTTTATAGCTGTCTTCCTTGGCAGCACCGGCAAATATAATAATCTTCTGCTTTCCCCTTGTGTCCGGCCCCTTGATAAACAGTGCCTCATTGTCCTTGTACTTCCCCCAATGACACTGCCCACGAAATATCCATTCAAGGCCAAAACCATTGGCATCACCAATGTTAAGCTTGGCATTGGCCATTGTAGATCCAGTGGCCAGATGGATACGATCAGGCGTGGTCTTCAGATCATGGGCAAAGGCAAACACATTGTCCACCGTCTTGCCGGCACGAACAGCACCCTCGGCCACGTTATACATGCAGGTCTCACATCTACGGATATACTCCTTGTGCTTTTCAGAAAAGTTAAAAGGGATGGTCTTTTTCCTGACAAACCTATTTACTGCCACCATAGATATCACCCTCTATCCCATCCATATCCTCCAGTTCCTGGTTGCTCCCAGTAAGCTTATCTGTCTGAGCCCGGAGTTGTGCAATCCGCGCTTTCTGCTCTTCGCTGGCCAGATCCATATGACCTGCAATCCAATCAAGCGCCCTCATGCGGTCTGCCAGTTTAATACTGGCACCGTCTTTGCCCTGCTTCACCTCGGTGATGAGCGTACCATCCACCCGCACTGATTCCCGAAAGCGTACACTGTTGATCTCCTTCATCAGAGGAACCTTCTCTCCGGTTTCCTGATCCTCAATCTCAACAGGTCCAAACGCTCCCATGACCTGGACTTCCTCCCTCCCGAACTCTACAAAATCCGTGATATCAGCAAAGGCAATATCCATGTACTTCTGAAAGATATCATGCTCATCTAACATCTCACGATTGAGCCGGTTCTGCTTGAGTCTCATGATCTCCTCCTTGACACAAGGATTTACAAGGAGCTTATATCCTTCTGCGTTTGCCACATCATATGCGCACCCATAAGCCTTCTGATATGCTTTCGTGGCATTGAAGCATCGAACATAATGCAAACAAAAAAGTCGCTGCTTATCGGTCAGATCAGGATTCTCCATCACCTGCTTGACCTCTTCAGCCACGACTTTTCTTTTTTCTTTCCGAACGTTCGCTTTCTTTTCCGAACGCTCACTATTATCCGAACGTTCGCTTCCCCACTTGTATGTTGATTTCCAGCGGCGGACCGTCCCCTCTGGCAGAATCAGTTGACTTGCAATCTCGACCAATTTAATGCCCTTCAGGTACATGGCCTTTGCCTGCTCTATCCTTGGATCTGGCGCTCTGGCCATGCTGATCACCTCTTTTATGTTTGTTTTGTAAGGAGGCCCCGGACGCCCTAAGTTTCAGACGCCGGGACAAATATACCAAAGGCACCCGCCTGTATGGTGGATGCCTCTTTTAACGAATCTAGGTTATATAGTGCTCTCTGGCAGCGCGTACGCAATGACCTAGAATCAGTTTAAATCCCCAAAAAAATAATGTATGTCTGAATCTTGACTAGAAAATTCCATATACGGATTCCCTAATCTTTCTCTCACCCTCCGTACTACCTGGAGTAATGCCACATAATAATCTTCTTGAGATTCCAGCTCTGTCGGCTCCCACATGCATACATAATTCGCTATTGGGCCGCTCAATTTACAATTTTCATACTTATCGCAAATATAATACGGTATACTTAATCTTGCATCTACACGCATTCCAGTTTCCTCATATACCGCTCGTGCTGCCTCAAGCCAAACCTCAATCAGGCTATCATTTGTAAACATTTCCAAGGGTAATCCTCCAAAGACAATTGTGTATAACTTAACTAGCATATAACTCACCTTTTTAACTATCATATTCCTTTGAGGATCATTTATGAAAATGAAAATACAAAAAGGACACCTGCACAAACGTACAAGTGCCCCTCGAACCGTAATCAATACGGTTATCTCCGTTTCGGAAGGACGCCCGCGCAATATACGGATGCTCCGCTGTTAATGTAAGACCCCAAGCCCGAAGGACACTGGGGTACGTTCCTGTGATTGCGTACCTGCATCTAGCCACCCAGCATCTGGATAGCCGGTGCGCCAGTACGCCAGCGTATAGCCTGTGTCTTCTTTAATGCCCTGTAGGCAGAATTGGGGTGCCGGACAAGGAATTTCAGGACCTTACGATCCGCTCCAAGCCCGGCTTGCTGCGCAGTGCCTGGCGTACTTATCATGTACCGGCGATTCAACCGCCAGGCTGTGACACCTGACGGCCGTTGTGCAATGGGGGAGGATGCTTCTGCCCTCTGGCTTCCGCATGATAACATCTTAGCACTTTTCATCCCAACATGAACCGACATTTTCAATTTTCCTCAAAAAATCTTTTATTTCGCTGCCAGCAGCTGTCCTCTGTGAACTTCACCCGCCGCTTTGGCAACATGCGGTTCATAGCCTGTGCCACTTTCCACCATGGTAGCCCATCTATGTAATACAGCCGAAACATAATCCGCATCTCACTCTTTGGGATGGTCTGGATATACTCCTCCGCCTGACAGGTTAACTCCAACAGTTCTGCCTCCTTGCGCTCCAGGATCTGTCTGTACCGTTCCCTCAAGGCTTGCTTCCGGTAATAATCTGGTACTGGATAACCAGTAATCTTAATACTTCCAATCGTACCATCTGATCGCGTTCCCTTGACGGTATCTGATACCTGATGAGGCTCCTCCAAGAATCTGTCCAGCTTTTTAATCCGCCGTCTTATATCCTTTATCTCCTCTTTCATCTCGCAATATTGTATCAGCACCTCCTTATCCACCGGCATCACCTCCCATCACTGCATGTCAATCTCAATGTCGCATTCATCTTTTAGCACCGCCCTGATATCATCCAGCGTGTACAATCCTTTATCAAACTGCCGGTAAAACTCCAGGCAGTAGTCCACAAAGCGTTGTTCCCGGCTCTTACCATCCACCTCACGCCGGATCAGCTGTCCGAAGTGATCCTTAAACATCAGCACCGGTATTCCAAGCATCAGAAGGAATGCCGTCTCTGCCGCATCATGGGTGGCCTCCTGTTTCATCCCCTGCATCTGGTCCCTGGAAAGATTGTATGTAGGCTGCTTTCTGTTCTGACGCTCCAAACGGCGCCTTTCTGCTCTGGTCATAATATCGCCTCACTCCCTTCGGTGGCTCCCGCAGTTCCGGATCCGGGCAAGCCACTGTATATGTATAGGCCGGCATCCTGGCGGACCATGTGTTTGGTGGCGGTTCCTTGATGGCTGATTCTGCGGATGCCGCTACAGCTGATAGCCGCAATACCTTATTGGCCTTTACCTGTTTACTGTCTGCTTTCTTTTTCAATCAGGCACCTCCCTTCGTATTTCAAATATCAGTTTAGGCAAGTAAGCGATACCACCGAGTTTTCATTTCAGCGGGTATCTCCTGCCCCTTGTTTCGCTCTCCTGTCCAGTGTGTTCCGCCAGCTTCTCCGTCACACAAAAAGCCGCTGGCCTTCAAACTGGTTCCCGGTTCACTCTGTAAAATATAGGTGATGATCTTCCGGTACCCCATATCCTTTGCGATCCGGCAGCATGCCCCATATAACATGCTGCAAGCATTGTATGTACCGTCAGTACATAATCTATTAATTTCACAGGTCAGACCATCATCCAGGTATCGGCTCACTGGCCTACCACATACGGCACAGCCTATTATCTGTTCTCCCTCATACAGCCCGACCGAAAACTTATGGCCGACTGTAGCATTATGATGGCGGTGATACAAATTTATAAAGTCACTGGCCTGTCTGAATGTGATTGGTTTAATTTCCGTATCCCTCACTCCTTCCAGTTACGGAAAATGCTAATCTTCATTGATTCTATAACATTTCAATTTTCTATCTGCAATGTTATATTCAAAATTCACTGCAACGCCATCACAATGCCAAACTCCGACCAAAAATGGCACACCTGCCCATGTTCCTATAGTTTCGCACTTTACAATTCCGTATGATTCAATTTCCGGGCAGTGTACAGGTTTTCCAGCCATTTCTTGTAATTCATGCTGAGTAAGCGGTTCCTTATTCATTATTCTTTTCACCTCCAAATGCTAATTCTCGTGCTTTCTAATTAGCTGTTCACATTCCTCCGCTGTTAATTTACACTGACAACATTGGCAATATTCTCCCGTTGCATCACATCCATAATCCTCATCATACTCATTCCCATTGCGAAATGGGATAACTATGACATAAGGGCAATTATAAAAATCCATATACTATTCCTCTCTCCAGAACTCACGGAAATTCTAATCTTGCATCTTAGCAAAACGCTCAATATCAGTTACGCGGCATTTAAAAGCTAAAGTGCCGTCTCTATTATATAATGTCAAAAAATTTGCCTCATCTTCGATATCAACGTTGGAAAAATAGAATTCATTGCAATTAATTCCCTTTGCATAACATTCATGAGTCTTTACATATACGCTTTTATACATAATTTTTGTAACCTCCTTTTAAAATGTTAATACTGCTGATTACCAGTTTACCTTGACGCTCTCATTGCAGGCAGGGCACACAATCTGCCATTCATATTCATTTATGCCTGTCTGAATCGTTTTTACATCGTCCTTTTCATACTCCAATATGGCCCCGCAGTTCTTGCATGTTGCCCTGCGTTTCTTTCCATACTTAATTACTTTCACCATCTCTTTTTCCTCATAATGTTAATAGGGCTTACACTGGGGAGCAGACCTACCGGTTGCAGTCTCCTATGTATCCCCAGATGCCTAAATGTTAATATTATGGATTTGCCTGGTAAAATGCCTTGGCCCATCCTGGCGGCGTGATTGCCCTGAGGGCAGCCCGATCCAGCCCCATCCCTGCATATTCTGGCGGGCAAGTCGGGTTAGCCATTCCACGCCCATGCCTATGACCGTCCTTGTACATGATTGACAGCAGACCTGGCCGTTCCCGTACCAGCGGCACCGGCTCCTTAAAATATCCCCAAATGCCCGCTGGCTTGATCCCAAGATCCCCGAATTGCCATTGTTCAAAAGTATAATGCGGCCGGCCCAAAAACTGCCGCATGAACCCTACTGGGTTTTCCAGTGCCCAAAACGCCAATTTTTCCCGACACCGGCACTGCCAGATAATCCTTAGGCAGGCGGCCATAACCTCCACACCATTCTCGAAGTCTCGTTGCTGCCCACCTTTTGCCAAACTAAACTCTGTGCAAGGTGGTGCAGCCAAGATACCATATACATCACTTGGCGGCTGATATATACGCACATCCTGTTCTGGTAGTGTAATTAACCTCACATCATATCCAGCTTCTCTATATGGTCGGCTCCATGCCCCAGTACCTCCACACAAGTCCAGGATAATCTTGTCCCTGTTTTGCATCCCTTTTACTCCTTAAATAGCGATTTTAGTCAAAATCAATAGTGTCCTCAACTGTTATGCTTTTCAGTTCACCGCCCTTTACTGCTTCCGCGGCGTGCTGCTTGCAAATTCTTACGGACTTTTTCACCGTTTTTTCGTTCTGAAAATGTGCCACAATATCCATCTCGTAATCCATTCGATTCCGGCATCCTTTGCACTCGCAAAATCCAAGTAATCCTTTTATTGTCAATATAGTCACACTCCTTTATCGATTTATGGCAACAATTTATCCACATACTCCAGGATACATCCATACTTATCCACCAGTCTTTGGGATATGGTGCTCTCTGCTTCTCCCTTTTCCTCTTGGATCCGTTCCTCAAGCCATTTACGTATTTCCTGCACTTGGCCCTCGTCTGGCCGGGAAAGGCTGAGATATTTAAGCATCCTCCGTATCTGCATCTTTCCCGCATCACGGAAGAAAGTCTCCGCATGTATCCTCATCTTCCCATTAGGGATGTTGAACTCAATCACCATCCTTGATCCTCCTTATCCTTGCTTTCAGGCTCTCCATTACCCAATTCTGTACATCGTCTTTCCGCTGCAGGGCCTGCATCACATCTTCATCACGGGTTCCTGTACATATCAGATGATGGATGATGACCTTATCCGTCTGCCCCTGACGGTGTAGGCGCTTATTGGCCTGGGTATATAGTTCATAATTCCAGGTAAGGCCAAACCAAATAACGTGGTTTCCGCCCTGCTGCAGGTTAAGGCCATAAGCGCTGCTGGCCGGATGAGTCAGAAGGATATCGATCTTCCTGGCATTCCAGTCATCCTCATCTTGCGGGGTCTTAAGTTCCCTTATCCTGAGTCCTGTTTTCTCCAAAGCTTTCAGGATCCGCGTTCGGTCATGCTGGTAGTTGTAAAACACTAAGGCCGGTTTTCCCTGCAGGGACTCGATCAACTCCATGAATGCCTCTATCTTGCAGTTGTGGATCTCATGTACATTGCGATCTTCGTCATATATGGCCCCATTGGCAAGCTGTAAAAGTTTATTGCTTAACGCTGCAGCACTCGTTACGCTGATATCACCTTCATCCTCCGGCAGCTGCAGCACCATCTCACGTTCCAGATCTGTGTATGCCTTGCGCGCCTTAGGATCCATCTCTACCGGGATCTCGTGGTAGGTGATATCCGGCAGCTGCAGGTAATCCTCCGCCTTCATGCTGATGCAGATATCTGATATTTTCTCCAGGATGCCCTCCTCGCTCCCAGGCTTGGCCTCATAGCTGTACACCATGCCGTCAGCTCCGCGCTTGTCCGGCTGGAAATACCGTTCTCTGAACCATGTATACCGTTTTCCCAGGCGTTCTCCGCCGTCCAGCAGGAATATCTGTGCCCACAGGTCATCCAGGCCATTAGGGGATGGGGTACCGGTCAACTCTACCAGACGTTCGATATGGTTCCCTACGCTGGCCAGGGCCTTAAAACGCTTTGCGGAATGGCTCTTGAAGCTGCTGCTCTCATCCACTACCACCATGTCAAACGGCCATTCGTTACGGTAATAATCCACCAGCCACACCACGTTCTCGCGGTTGACAATATACAGATCCGCCGGCGTATTCAATGCCTTGATCCGCTTCGCCTGGCTTCCCAGTACCGGTGACACCCGCAACATTTTTGTGTGATCCCACTTATCCGCCTCCCTTGTCCAGGTCCCCTCCGCAACCTTCTTAGGCGCGATCACCAAGACCTTCCTGACCTGAAACCGGTTGTGCTTAAGTTCCTTGATGGCCGTCAGCGTGGTGACTGTTTTTCCAAGGCCCTCAACCCATATCTAAGAACAGGCCTAACTTTTTAATCTCTATGATCTGATTGATACAGTGCTGCTGATAGGCATGTGGCTTAAATATCATGTGGCATCACCTCCTTTTCAAACTGTCTTAACTTCAGCCCGGTGTCACAATCCTCCAGGAACTGCTCTACCTCCCGGATTCCTTTCAATACCCTTACGTCCTGCCCCATGTCCAGGAGGCGTCTTATCTGCACCCTTTGCAAGGCACTAAGCTTCCCGCTTTCAGTCTTAAGTTCCACGAACACCGGGCGCATACCTGGCAGTATTACGATCCGGTCAGGCACCCCATCATTACCAGGACTTACCCACTTATAGGCCCGGCCGCCCAGTTTCTTTACTTCCGATACCAGCTTCCTCTCTATATCCTTCTCAAGCACTAACAACCCTCCTGTAAACTAACTCCCTACGCGCGTATGTGTATATGCATATAGGTACGTTAGGCGTTATATGTGTGTACCTATTCTATCTATTTTTATACTTATATAGATAATTGGTAGTCATAGTAGTCAATTGGTTAAAATCCTTGTATTTTCAATACTTTTTCGGACTACTTTGCAGACTACTATACGTCTACTTGACTACTTTCTGTATGTCTACCAA